>Ga0307478_10000447_pt1 | contig 42871 bp, 30 predicted proteins | sample atmos_gasesECM4C_2_FD_203713 | JGI IMG/M metagenome (GOLD analysis project Ga0307478, IMG submission 203713) | Hardwood forest soil microbial communities from Morgan-Monroe State Forest, Indiana, United States - atmos_gasesECM4C_05 | ecosystem: Environmental > Terrestrial > Soil > Temperate...
TGCTACATCGATAACAGGCGCCGGAAGAATGAGCGATAGCGCTGAAACGCCATTCGCAGGTCTTCCGTTGAGATATCATCGCCGCGATCCCATTGTTGTTCGAGCTTCTCGCGCTCCTTCGAAAATGCTTCAGCGAGTTGTTGCATGGTGGACGCGACCAGGCTATCGGCCCGCTCGACGGCGCTGCGCGGCTCATCTACAAAGCCGGTTTGGATGTCATCCCAACGGGCCTGCAGATCCTTCAGTTGATCATCGGGAAATAGGGGTGTGTTAACGGCTGCGGTGGAGGTAGCTCTCGGCTGGCCCGAATGGAGGTCAGCTCGTTCGGAACGCACAGGCTTGACTCGACCAGCTTCCACGTCGGCTTGAGAAACGTCGTTCGCATTTCTGGTACCGGCCAGATCGGCGGTGGTGAGTTGCTCTGCTTCGGCTTGATCTTTTCGTAATGGCGTTGTCATGCGCGGATTTCTTTCCTTTCGGGTAGAGTGTCTCGGAGAAGATCATCGAACAGGGCGCGATAGTGGACCATTGCCTTGCGCAAGCTTTCAGTGGTGGCTTGTCCACGCGCGCGACTCATGGCAATGGCGTGAGCGGCACGATAGTTTTCGACGACCAAGGGATGGTCGACGGAAATGATTTCGGCACGTTCGGCAAAATCGGCGACGGGATAGCCGCGGGCCTCCATCACTTCACTTACGACACTATCCGCCTTAGAGACAGACCCTTCTGGATCATCCACGAACTGGGCTTGTACGTTGTTCCAGCGGTTCGCGTAATCGTTTCGGGCAGAGGTGGTGAGCGGACGAATTTGGAGTTTCTCACGTTTTTTTTCGCGGAACTCCAAAACACCCTCGCCACGCCGGACATTGCCTTCCTGGCGCACCACGCGGTCATATTCGGGGCCAAATCGCTCGCGCAAGCTCCTGCTCCTGTGGTGGCGCAGGTAAAGCCATAGCGAGATCCCGGCCAACAGAGCGATGGCGATCGCGACAAACACAATTGCCGTATGTTGGTCCATGATCACATCCTTTCCAGTGAGCGCGCACCCGGGGGTCTGATTCCGTACACGCGAGCGATGGTTGCACCCGCAAGGAGTGGGATTTTCATGGAGCCCGAACGCGGAAAGGAGAGTTGTCTACAGGAAGGACTTCAGTCCCCCAAACACAAACAGGATCGGGACTCTTTGGGAACCTACCGATTTAGAAACACAAAAGGTCAGTATCCTTCAGTAGTACGAATGGATACTGACCTTAAACTGTCGGGAAACCGAGCGACCGGTTCAGAGAGTGTCGGCCGGTGGCGATACGACCTGCACAATATTATTTCGGACCGCGTAGAGCACGAGTTGGCTTACAGAATGCACGTCCAGCTTGCGCATGAGATTTGAACGGTGGGTTTCAGCCGTCTTGACGCTTAATCCGAGCGCGACTGCTACTTCCTTTGTGCTCTTTCCTTCTGCAAGGAGCTGGACCACCTCTCGCTCGCGAGAGGTTAAGACATCCTTGGGCGCCGGCTGGTTTGGACCGCCTTTCAGGTAGGTTTCCAAAACAATTTCCGCAACCTTGGAAGTAAAGAAGGTCTTACGTCCCGCCAACGCTTCGAGTGCAGAGATCAAATCCCGACCGGCATCCGATTTCAGCAAATATCCACGTGCGCCAGCAGCGAGCACCTCGCGAACGATCTGCTCGGATTCATGCATGGTGAGAATCAGGACTTTTGCATTCGAATTGTCATGAACAATTTGGCGGGTCGCATCCAAGCCATTGAGTTGGGGCATACCGATGTCGATGATGACGATGTCCGGCCTTAATTGAGCGGCCATTTGAACCGCTTGCCGTCCGTCCGACGCCTCCCCGCAGATTTCGAAGTTCGGGCAGGACTGTACCATCACGCGAATACCGTGGCGCACCACCTCGTGATCGTCAGCTATCAAAACTCTCGCCGGTTTCATATAGACTCTCTCCTCGAGATCGAGCAGTTTCGAATTTGGAATTCCTGGATACTCGGCTCGCCAGCACCCAAATCCTTGAAGTCGGCTGACTGGGAATCGCACGCACTTTTACGCTGGTTTCCTTACTTGAACATTAAGTGCTGACAGATCCCCAGAACTAGCGCCATTCTGGCCAGAAACGCTCTCGCTAAACCATCCTCGAGATGACCCCAGGAAATATTAGCCTTGGAAAGTGTGCGCAGCAAGTTTGAAAACTGCACTTCAAGGCAAAGTGCAGGCAAATGCATACTTCCACCGCCATGATTGCAGCCGCAATACAGTCTTCACTGTACGGGGGCTGCGTTTGGTACTCTGGTAGGGACGAATATGATCCTGCGTACACATTAGATAGCATCAGCCTGCAGGAAGCACCCGATGCCGGGGAGAAACCGATTCAGTTGTTATACCAGTGGGCTTGTGCGCGCAATCTCTGAAGACTCTTCTAAGAAGTAGTTCTGTCGGACTGCCTCGCAAAGGGGCTACCCAGATATGAGACACGTTTGCATTCACGGACATTTCTATCAGCCGCCACGCGAGAATCCGTCCCTCGAGTACGTCGAGTTGCAGGATTCCGCATATCCATATCACGACTGGAATGAGCGCGTCACAGCGGAATGTTATGCCCCGAACGCAGCGTCGCGCATCATGGACGCAGACGGCCGCATTGTCAACATCACAAACAACTACTCGAAGATCAGTTTCGATTTCGGGCCGACGCTCCTGTCATGGCTGGAAGAAAACGCTGGCGAAGTCTACGAATCGATCCGCGGAGCCGATCGCGAAAGCAAGGGAAGTTTCTCCGGGCACGGATCGGCGATCGCGCAAGCGTACAACCACATGATTATGCCGCTGGCCAGCAGTCGTGACAAACGAAGCCAGGTGATATGGGGATTAAGAGATTTCGAATATCGGTTTCAAAGGCCCGCCGAGGGCATGTGGCTGCCGGAAACGGCGGTCGATCTCGAGACACTTGATCTGCTGGCGGAATTCGGGGTCAAGTTCACAATTCTGGCTCCCCGACAGGCGAGCCGAGTTCGTAAGATCGGAGTACGGTCCTGGAAAGACGTGAGCGGAGAACGAATCGATCCCACGCGTGCGTACCTTGTGCGCCTGCCCTCGAAGCGAAAACTTGCCGTGTTTTTCTACGACGGACCGATTTCGAAAGCGGTTGCCTTCGAGCGTTTGCTGGACAATGGCCAGCAATTCGCCGAACGGATGATGAGCGGATTCTCGGACCAACGCGGCTGGCCGGAACTGGTGCACATCGCCACAGATGGCGAGAGTTATGGTCACCACCACCACTTTGGGGAGATGGCCTTGTCGTACGCTCTGGACCATATTCAGTCCAACAACCTGGCAAAGCTTACCAATTACGGAGAGTTTCTCGAGCAAAATCCGCCGACACACGAGGTCGAAATCTTCGAGAACAGCTCCTGGAGCTGCGTGCACGGGATCGATCGCTGGCGCAGCAATTGTGGTTGTAATTCGGGCGGACACCCGGACTGGAATCAAGAATGGCGTGCGCCCCTGCGAAGCGCACTGGACTGGCTTCGCGATCACGTTGCCGGACGCTATGAGGAGAAAGCAAGGACGCTACTGAAGGATCCATGGCTTGCCCGCAACAATTATGTCCGGGTGGTTCTAGATCGCTCCGAAGAGAACGTGAGTCGCTTTCTCGGCGAGCATGCTATCCGGCAATTACAGACGTCCGACGAGATTACAGTTCTGAAGCTCCTCGAATTGCAGCGCCATGCCATGCTGATGTACACGAGTTGTGGCTGGTTCTTTGACGAATTGTCTGGAATTGAAACTGTTCAAGTCATCCAATACGCAGGCCGTGTCGTGCAACTGGCCACTGAATTATTCGGCGACTCGGAGCTTGAGTCATCTTTCCTGACAAAATTAGCGGAAGCAAAAAGCAACATCGCCGAGCACAGGAATGGAGCGAGGATTTACGAGAAATTCGTCAAGCCTGCGATGGTGGATATTCCGCGGCTCGCAGCACACTACGCGATCCGATCTGTTTTCGAGGACTATGGCGATCGCGCAAACATCTACAGCTACGTCGCGGAACGGCAAGAATACAGGCGCGCGGATGCCGGAAAAATGAAGCTCGTGACCGGGCGAGCCGGATTTACATCCAGAATCACGCGAGAATCGGCGAATTTTGGATTCGGAGTCCTCCATTTAGGCGACCACAACGTGAGCGGGGGCGTGCGCGAATATCGCGAATATGATGATAGCGAGCAATTCAGCCGAATTACCGAAGGCTTGCACGCGGCGTTTGGGCGTGCCGACACTCCCGAAGTAATTGGACTGTTAAATCAGAGCTTCGAGAGCAATATCTATTCGTTGAAATCCCTGTTCCGCGATGACCAGCGGAACATCCTCGATATCATTTTGAAATCGAATCTGTCGGAAGCGGAAGCAACCTTATTACACCAGTACGAGCAAGAGGCGCCGCTCATGCGGTTTCTCGCGGATCTGCACGTGGAACAGCCAAAGCTCTTCCGAATGCTCGCGGAATTTGCATTGAATAGTCAACTTCGGGAAGCCTTGGCAAAGGACAACGTGGCTGCCGAGCGCGTGCAGAGCTTGCTAGACGAAGCAACCACGATGAACATCCCTCTCGATACCGCCACCCTCGAATTCGTGGTTCGCCGTCAAACGGAGTTGCAAGCGCGTGCGTTTTGGACGAATCCCAAGGAGTTGACCGGCTTGGCCCGTCTGGACGCCGCGGTGATCATGGCACGCAGTATGCCCTTCCAAGTAAACCTGTGGCAGGTTCAAAACATGTGTGCACAGAAGCTGAATGGCACGTTCAGTGCGATGCGAGAGGAAGCTGAGCGGGGCAATGAAGAAGCAAAGTCCTGGGTAGGCCACATGAGTTCGTTGGCGGAGAACCTGGATCTGCGACTAAGCTAACGTCACATTTTGTTTGATTCAGTGCTTCGACGCCGGTGATTTCTCGGACAGGTGCAGAGGGGTTTTGGCGGCCGACGCTGTGGGTCGCGACGACCCGGGTCATCGCTCGGCGTCTGTCGTCCTCCCACCCTGCGCGTAACCGAGCGCAGCTACGAGGCTCACACCACCTACGATGTTCCACAGCAGCGTTGGCAGGAAGACGCCCACAAAATTCGGCTTGACAGCCATGCTGTCACCAGATGAGCGGGGTTCAAGCCGGAACGATTTCCACACAATTCATACAGGAGTTACCCGATACAAGATTCGGGTACCCGGGACCGACAATCGCCCAAGGGGGAGGAAAATCCATGACTCTGACAGTTTACGCTGAGCGTTGGTGCGAGTGCGTAATTGCCCCCGGTCCTGTTCGTAGCCGACCTCTCCGCTGTGGAGACGTGGCTATTTCGCTATGCGAAGGGTGCGGCACTCCTTTGTGCGATTCCCACGAAATCATTTGCAGCCGGTGTCTTGGTGTGACCTGCCTGAACTGTGATCATAGTTGTAAGCGCGATGCCGAGAACCTGGAAATCGCCGCGGCATGATCTATCGTTCTGTTGTGGAGTGCCGGAGCGGGAGAGGCAATGATGCGACTTGCTGATGTGAGGAAGTGGAACCACCGCACCTGGACGCAGCTCTATGAAGCCGCGTTGTTCGAGCGTGACCCCGTCAAATTGTGCGCACTTATCTGGAATGCGCAGCTTGCTATTCTTCGAAGAGAGCAAGAAATTCAGAGCCTATCGTTGGTTTCGGAGAAGGAGACTGTCGCGCTTAGGAAAGCGCTGAGTGTGTTGAGGGAGCTGGGGCGGCTATCAGGACTAGATGTGCCGATGGAAAGGACAATTGCGTTCGCCAGGATGCAATCGTCAGATGTGAAAGCGGTGGGTTCTCGCGTTCGGTCCAATGGACGCGGGAACCGACGTCTTGCTGCATGAATTGAGAATCGGTCCTACGATTCTCATCGTGTCTTCGAACATTCGTTTGATGGGCTACACAATTTTTCGGCGTTCATCCGACCTTCCGCTAATCCGTATATGAGTTTCTTTGCTTACAGCAAGCACCGGATAAAAATTCATCGAGCTCACGAGTTATTTTTGGTACAGCGGGTTCGCCGAGCAAGGGTTGCGACCTTCGCAGGGCTATCCGGAAAAGCAGGGAAAAATATATATGCGAATCGCGCAGGTTGCGCCTTTATATGAAAGTGTCCCCCCTAAACTTTATGGCGGTACCGAGCGTATTGTTTCGTATTTAACAGAAGAACTGGTGAAGCGAGGACATGAAGTCACACTCTTTGCAAGTGGGGACTCACTCACGCAGGCCAAGCTTGTTCCCATCTGCCCTCGTGCACTCCGGCTAGATTCCAAGTGTGTTGACCAGCTTGCTCATCACGTATTGATGCTGGAAGAAGTTGTCGCACGGCGGCATCAGTTTGACATGATCCATTTCCACATCGACTATCTGCATTTTCCAGTGAGCCGGGCGATGGAGTGGACGACGCTGACGACGCTCCACGGTCGCCTGGACATTCCCGACCTGCTGCCGCTCTACCGTGCCTTCCGTAACATGCCGGTGTCCTCAATTTCGGATGCACAGCGTGCGCCTCTTCCCTGGCTGAATTGGCAAGGCACCATCTATCACGGATTACCGGAAAACCAATATGAGTTCAGTCCGAAGCCGAGCGGCTATCTGGCTTTCTTGGGGCGTACTTCTCCGGAGAAGGGGCTCGATAAGGCGGTCGAGATTGCGCGCCGGGTGGGAATGCCTTTGAAGGTAGGGGCCAAGGTCGACGCTGTTGACAAAAAGTACTTTGGAACTTACCTGAGGCCTTTAGTGAATGGGCCGGGAGTAGAATTTTTAGGTGAGGTAGGTTTTCCGGAGAAGAATGAATTGCTAGGAAGGGCGGCGGCCTTGCTGTTTCCGATCACATGGCCAGAACCATTTGGCATCGTGATGATTGAAGCGATGGCTTGTGGAACACCCGTAATTGCCTATCCGGCTGGCTCAGTTCCCGAAGTCGTGGAAGATGGCATAACGGGGTTCATCGTCCCGAATGCTGACGCTGCAGTAAAAGCGATAAAGAAAGTCGAATCGTTTGACCGTGCCGCGTGCCGGCGACGCTTTGAAGAGCGATTCACGGCCAGCCATATGAGTTCGCAATACCTGCGACTTTACGAGACACTGCTACGTTCGCAGGGAGAACCAGTTCCAGATTCCAGTGGAGTGCCGATTGGTTGACATCAGCCTTAAAACCGAGTTTTACGTTGCGACCGGGTTTCCTCCCGTTGAAGAGCGGATCCGGGTACTCAAATATGGGCCGATGTTCGCAGTATTCGATCGCTATGGCAATATCCGGTCCTCGGGCCTTGGTGAACATGGACTGTACTACGAGGGAACGCGATACCTGTCGCGCTTGATGTTGTCACTCGGGGAGACTCCACCTTTGTTCCTGAGTTCCGGTGTAAGAGCCGACAATTGCCTGTTTTCGGCAGATCTTACCAACGTCGACATTCTCAGCGGAGATCATGTGGAATTGCCGCGGGGCACGATTCACATGGTTCGCTCCAGGCTGCTTTGGGATGGCGTCTGCTATGAGCAATTGCGTCTAACGAATTACGGTTCGTCGATCGTGCGGCTTCCGTTGCGGATCGAATTCGCAGCCGATTTCGCTGACGTTTTTGAGGTACGCGGTGTATCGCGTCCGCGAAGGGGCGAGCGTCTGCCGGATATTATGGATGAGGATCGCGTGAGCTTGCAATATCGTGGTCTGGACGGCGTGGTCCGGAGAGCAGATCTATGCTGTTATCCAGCGCCCCAAGAGATTTCCTCTTCTCATATCGGAATGCGACCGGAACTCAAGCCGCGGGAAACCACGAAAATTCAGTTCACGGTTCACTGCGAGCGCTCGCAGCACGCAGCCAAGGAGACTTTTGATGTAGCGCTGTCAGCCGTTGCTGCAGAAGCAGTCGAAGCGCAGAAAACTTCTTGCACTGTCCGAACCTCGAACCATCAGTTTAACGCGTGGCTGACACGATCTCATTCCGATGTCCACATGATGATCATGGGGAACCCGGAGACAGACTATCCGTACGCGGGCGTTCCCTGGTTCAGCACTGTCTTTGGCCGGGACGGGATCATCACCGCTCTTGAGTGCCTTTGGGTGAACCCGCGCATTGCCAAGGGCGTGCTGCACTATCTGGCTGCAACCCAGGCGCTGGAGCACGATTCGTCGGCAGAGGCCGATCCCGGAAAGATCATGCATGAGACCCGCCACGGCGAGATGGCTGCACTGGGAGAAGTTCCTTTTCGCCGGTATTACGGAAGCGTGGATTCAACTCCCTTGTTCATCATGCTGGCGGGGGCTTTCTACCGACGTACCGGGGATCTGGATTTTATCCGGGCATTGTGGCCGAATATCGATCTGGGGCTTTCGTGGATTGACCTCTACGGCGATCTCGACGGCGATGGTTTCGTGGAATATCAACGCCAATCATCGAAAGGACTAATCCAACAAGGCTGGAAGGATTCGAACGATTCGGTTTTTCACGCCGACGGCACTCTTGCGGAGGCACCCATTGCGCTGTGCGAAGTGCAAGGATATGTTTATGCCGCCAAGAAAGAAGCGGCACTGCTCTCTGCAGCGTTGGGGGATGTTCGACGCGCGGAATTGCTGGATTCGCAGGCAAGGACACTGCAGAAAAACTTTGAGGGGGCCTTCTGGTGTGAGGATCTCTCGACGTACGCTTTGGCTCTCGACAGGTACAAAAAACCGTGCCGCGTTCGCACTTCGAATGCGGGCCAGTGTCTCTACACCGGCATTGCCACGCCTGGCAAGGCAGAACGGGTGGCGCAAGTTCTATTGGCCGACGACTCTTTTTCCGGCTGGGGTGTGCGTACCGTGAGTTCGTTCGAAAAGAATTACAATCCGATCTCTTATCACAATGGATCGGTGTGGCCACACGACAACGCCATTGTGGCAGCAGGCCTCGCCCGATACGGATTTACGCGTCCAGCAGCGCTGTTGGCTGACGCACTATTTGAGGCCAGTTCCTATTTCGAAATGAATCGTTTGCCCGAACTGTTGTGCGGCTTACATAGGCGTTCAGGTGAAGGCCCTACGCTGTATCCGGTTGCCTGCTCGCCTCAGGCCTGGTCAGCGGGCGCGGCATTCATGCTCCTGGAAGCTGCTCTGGGATTCTCCCTGGACGCAGTCCAGAGACGCGTCGTATTCAGGCAGCCGAAGCTTCCGGAATCCATGTCATTCCTGGCGATGGAACGCTTGCAACTAGCGGACTCGACAGTGGATCTGGTGCTGGAGCGTCGAGCTCAGAATATTCATGTAGAGGTTTTGCGGAGAACCGGGGATGTGGATGTGGTCGTGAACCAGTGAGGCTCTACACCTGCGCTAGAGCGCGGTCGTTGTCTGTTCTACCGTTCAACCCTGATTTACTTTGCGCGCGCGAACTTGAATCGTAGTGTAAGGCGCGCGGGCGAGAGCAATCGCCCACTTCACAGGTCGCCTGATCAATCACGAAAACAAATCCGGAGGGAACATGGCGCAGGAAACACTTCACACGCTGTATGTCAGTGAACTCAAAGATCTCTACAGTGCTGAACAGCAACTGGTCAAGGCTCTGCCCAAACTCGTCAAAAGTGCGGAGACTGAGGAATTGAGCGAGGCCTTTGCCAATCACCTGGAGGAAACGAAAAATCAGGTCAGTCGTCTCGAGGAAATATTCGAGAGCCTGGGCGAGAATCCGAAAGGAAAGAAGTGCATAGGAATGGAAGGAATCGTCAAGGAGGGAGCTGAGACGATCGACGAATTTGAAGGAAAAGTGCTGGACGTCGGCTTGATTGCAGCGGCTCAGAAGGTGGAGCACTATGAAATCTCGGCATATGGAAGCGTTTGCGCCTATGCGAAATTGCTGGACCGATCCGACGACCTCAATCTTTTAAAGGAAACTTTGGAAGAGGAGAAGCGAGCAGACGAGAAACTTACGGAATTGTCGGAAACGGTGAACCAGAAGGCAGCCGATGAGTCCCGGGAAGAAGAAGGAATGCCGGCATCCAAGACGGCAAATCGGGAGCGTGGGCGCAGAACGAAGTCAGCAGCTTAAACCATCGCAAGAGATGAATGCATTCGGGCGGACCAGGCACCAGGTGCCGACTTCGCCCGAATTTCGCAACTGGATTAGTGCTAGAGATTCTGCGTGCTTTCGCCTGAAGCCATGGTCCCCGGGGATATGAGATTTTCAATGGCCATCATCAGTTCGCGGGAAACCTCAGATTTGGTGACATAGGCGCTGGCCCCAGCGCTCAGGGCAGCCTGGCGCATCAACGAAGGCTCATGCTGACTGAGAATCACCATCTTGGAACGTGGCGCCTCACTGCGGATCAATTGAGCGGCTTCCAACCCGTTCAGTCTCGGCATGGTGATGTCCAGGACGACAATGTCCGGATTGAGTTCCCTGGTTCGGTCGACAGCTTCCTGCCCATCGATGGCCTCGCCGCAGACTTCCCATTCAGGATGAGATTCCAACAGCGACCGCAAACCGCGCCGGAAGATCTCATGGTCATCGGCTATGAGGATTCGGATAGGCATGATGTCGGTGACGACTATGTCTTTTTGAGGCATCGAAGAAGTATATCGCCTTCAGAAAATCGTTTTCTCATGTCCGCCATAGCATACTTCTTAGGCTACGCCGTCGCCAGCACCCGTTCGGGAGCCCGTTCATTTACAGGAATAATAACCTCGACAACGGCTCCGGGGTTTGCATTGGTCAACCGCAACTCTCCGCCGAACTCTTCCACACGCTGCCTCATGCCACCGATGCCGATACCCAAAGTGCCTGGCCGGAACTTGGTTGTCTCTTCTGGTAACCCCTTGCCATTGTCACGAATTTCAACGACGACGTGGTCATCATTCCGGAGCAATCGTACTTGACTATGAGTAGCCTGTGAGTGCCTGAAAACGTTCGTCAAGGCCTCTTGAACAATCCGGAAAATCGCAGTCTCAAACTGAGCTGTGAGACGTGGAAAAGTGGCGGGCTGAACCTCGAGCGTGGTCTCGATTCCACTGCGCTTGGTCATTCCCTCCAGGTACCAGCGCAGCGCCGAAACCAAGCCAACCTCGTCTAACAAAGGTGGGTGCAAGAGGTGGGACATCGTGCGAACCTGCTGGAGCGCACGATCAATGCTGCCACTCGCCTCCTTGGCCGATTGATCTTTCAGCTGTGGGGAACTCTGGTTAAGAATTCCATCCACTGTCATTTTCGCGGCCGCAAGCTCCTGCCCCAGGCTGTCATGAAGTTCCCTGGCAATGCGCCGGCGTTCTTCATCTTGCATCCGCATGAGGCGGCTGGAGAGGTGGCGCAAGGCCTCGGTGCGCTCCTCAACCACCTTTTCCAGCGTGGTGCTATTTTCCCGAATCGATTGCTCCAGAAGCTTGCTGTCGTGAATGTCGGAACAGGTACCGTACCATCGGACGACTTCTCCATTTTGATCGCGTATCGGAACGGCACGAGCGCGGAACCAGCGGTACTCTCTTGCCTGGCCCCGGATACGATACTCGGCTTCGTAGATTTCACGGGATTGTAGGCACTTCTCCCAATGCCTCATGATTTGCGGACGATCATCCGGATGCACATAGTCCATCCATCCGAATCCCAACGCCGATTCTGTGGACGCTCCGGTGTATTCAAAGAAACGCGCACTGAAAAAATCCCTGGAGCCTTCACCGCGGCTACTGAAGATGATGTCAGGAGCAGCCTGCAGGATCGCGTCGAGTTGCTCATTCTTGCGATTCAGCTGGGTGTTCAATAGTTCCAGAGCTTCTGCTTTATTCTCGAGCTCGTGAGTTCGATCCGCGACCCGCTGTTCCAGTTCGCGATTGAGAGCCCGCAGCTGTTGTGCCTTCCGGTGTAACTCGGCAAACACGCTGACCTTGGCGCGCAACAACTCAGGAACGACCGGTACGGAGATGTAGTCAACGGCTCCGCGCTCGTACCCTTTGAGACGATCCAGATCAGTCAAGTGGACGGCCGAGATAAAAATGATGGCAGTCCGATGGAAACGCGGGTGCTGGCGAATCATGCTGGCCAGTTCAAAGCCGTCGATTTCCGGCATGCTCACGTCCATGAGGACGACGGCGACATCCGATTTCAACAGGAATTCGAGCGCTTCCCTTCCCGAGGTCGCCTTGATGAGGTTCTCGTCCAGCTCTGCGAGGATCGCCTCATAGCTCAACAGTTTGGGAGGTTGATCATCCACCATCAGGATGTTCACCCGTTCTTTCGCACTCATTGATCCTCCGTCGAGCGTCATATCCTAACTAGCGATGCAACCACATACGAAGAGCTGAGAGGAGCTGATCCGTATTGACTGGCTTGGCGAGATATTCAGAAGCCCCTGCCTCGAGACACTTCTCACGATCGCCTTTCATGGCCTTGGCCGTCAGGGCAACAATGGGCAAGCGGCGGAATGATGCGTTTTCACGAATGACCTGCATGGTCTCGTAGCCGTCCATTTCAGGCATCATGATATCCATCAGAACGATGGCAATGTCCGGGGTGGATTCGAGCATCGCGATCGCCTCGCGGCCAGTTCCAGCGGTGAGAACGGTCATCCCGCGGCGCTCCAGGACACTGCTGAGAGCAAAAATGTTTCGGACATCGTCGTCGACCACCAACACCTTCTTGCCGATTAATGCCTCATCGGAGCGGTGCAGGCGATCGAGCATTTTTTGTTTTTCCGCTGGAAGGTCGGCAATGACTCGATGCAGGAATAGCGCCGTTTCATCGAGTAACCGTTCCGGCGATTCGACTCCCTTCACAACTACGCTGCGCGCGAGAGTATGCAGCCGGGCGTCTTCTTCCGGCGAAAGCTCCTTCCCGGTGAAGACAACCACGGGCAACTCGCTGAGAGAAACGGTGTCGCGAATGCATTCCAGTATCTCGAATCCCGACATATCCGGAAGGCGAAGATCGAGGACCATGCAGTCGTAGCTCTCCTTTTCCAGCGCAGCGAGAGCTTCCCGGCCGGTCGCGGCCACGGAAATGTCAACGTCGTCATGGCTAAGCAGGGCTTGGATCGTTGTTTGTTCGGCGTCGTTATCTTCCACCACGAGCAGCCGTTTACGCCGCGGGCTCGAGTACGTCTTGATTTTGTTCAGCGCGTCGGCCAGGCCATCGGGCGTGGTGGGCTTGGTTATAAACGAGAAGGCTCCCCGGGCCAAGCCCTGCTGGCGGTCTTCATCGAGCGTGAGCATTTGTACCGGAATGTGGCGAGTCGTGGGATCCTGCTTGAGGTGGTTCAATACCGTCCAGCCCAACATATCTGGCAGGAACACATCGAGTGAAACGGCGATGGGGTGGTATTCGCGGGCGAGCGCGAGCGCCTCCATTCCATGACTCGCGACCAGGACCTTGAATCCCTTGTCACGAGCCAAATCGCATACCAGGCGGGCGTAGCGCGGATCGTCTTCCACAACCAGCAGAACCGAATCGTCCGGCTGAAGGTCGGAACGGTCATCGGGAACCCGCTCGAGCGGCTGCTCCGAAACGCTCACCACGCTCAATTGCAGAGGCGACACTGCAGAAGTCGCTTTGCGATCTCGTGCAGACCCCGACAACGGTCCGGCATAGGTTTGTGGCAGATAGAGAGTAAACGTACTCCCCTTCCCCGGTATGCTGCGGAGTTGAATTTCCCCGCCGAGCAAGCTGGCAAGTTCGCGGCTAATCGCCAGCCCCAAGCCCGTACCGCCGTATTTGCGACTGGTGCCGGCATCGGCTTGCTGGAAGGCCTCGAAGATGATTCTCTGTTTTTCTGTCGGAATACCGATACCGGTATCGGCGACTTCAAAGGCAACGACGGAAGCCGCCTTAGAGAGAACCGGGTGATCTTCACTCCATCCCCCAGTGGCGACGGACACTGACAGGCGCACGCAGCCCTGTTCCGTGAACTTGAACGCGTTTGAAAGAAGATTCTTGAGAACCTGCTGCAGACGTTTCGAATCTGTGACGAGGCTGCGGGCCAGCTGGGGATCGCTGTTCACCTCGAAGGAAAGATGCCGGTTTTCGGCCTCATGACGGAAAGGTCGCGCGACCGTGTCGAGCAGGCTGGTGAAGAACACTTCATCCGCTTCAACCGACACCGTTCCTGACTCAATCTTGGAGAGATCCAGGATGTCGCTGATCAGGTTGAGCAAGTCCGTGCCGGCGCCGTGAATGGTGCGGGCAAATTCGACTTGCTTGGCGGTCAAATTGCCGTCTGGATTGTCCGAAAGTTGCTGGCCAAGCACAAGGATGCTGTTGAGCGGAGTGCGCAACTCATGAGACATATTGGCGAGAAACTCTGATTTGTATTTCGAGGTCAGGGCGAGTTCTTTGGCCTTCTCCTCCAATGCGCGTCGGGCTTGTTCGATCTCACGGTTCTTGCGTTCCACTTCGACGTTCTGTTCGGCGAGCTGTTGCGCCTTTAGGGCCAACTGTTCGTTCGTTTGTTGCAGTTCCTTCTGCTGTGTCTGCAGTTCAGCAGCCAATTGCTGCGACTGCTTCAGCAAGCCTTCGGTTTGCATGGTCGCTTCGATACTGTTGAGCACAATGCCGATACTCGACGTCAATTGCTCCAGAAAGGCCAAGTGAGAAGCGGTGAAGAAGCTAAGAGATGCCAACTCAATCACAGCTTTGACGTGAGTTTCGAACAGGATGGGAAGCACAACGACGTTCCGCGGAACGGCCTCGAAGAGACTGGATCGGATCGGGACGGTTTGCGGGGGCAAATCGGTGATCACAATACGCCGTCTTTCCGAGGCACATTGACCGACTAATCCCTCGCCGCTCCTGAGGCGATGCAAATGACCATCATCGCCGTCGCCTGCGAACGCAGCCAGCAGAACCATGCTCTCTTCGCTCTCTACCTGGTAAATCATGCCCTGCTGAGCATTGACCAACGGAACCAACTCCGACAAAAGCTTTCGACCCACGGTTGTGAGATCGCGCTGTCCTTGCAACATGCCTGTGAACCGTGCAAGGTTCGTCTTCAACCAATCTTGCTCCGTGTTGCGATCGGTTGTGAGACGAAGGTTATCGATCATGGTGTTGATATTGTCTTTGAGTTCCGCCACTTCGCCTCGAGCCTCGACCTGGATGGAGCGGGTCAAATCTCCCTTGGTAACGGCGGTGGCGACCTCAGCGATGGCTCGCACCTGGTTGGTAAGGTTGTCGGCCAAAAGATTGACGTTGCCTGTGAGATCTTTCCAGGTGCCGGCAGCGCCAGGCACGTTGGCCTGACCGCCCAGACGGCCTTCCACGCCGACCTCGCGGGCGACTGTCGTGACCTGGTCAGCAAAGGTGGCCAGCGTACCGGTCATGTTGTTGATGGTTTCGGCCAGAGCAGCGACTTCGCCTTTTGCGTTCACGCGCAGTTTCTGAGTGAGTTCTCCGTTGGCGACTGCGGTCACGACCTTCACGATGCCACGCACTTGCTCTGTGAGGTTGGCTGCCATCACGTTTACATTGTCCGTAAGATCCTTCCACGTGCCTGCCACACCCGGAACCTGGGCCTGACCACCGAGTTTGCCTTCCGTTCCTACTTCGCGCGCCACGCGGGTTACCTCGGCAGCGAAGGCGTTCAACTGGTCCACCATGGTGTTAATGGTGTTTTTCAGTTCGAGGATCTCGCCTTTGACATCGACGGTAATCTTGCGGGACAAATCGCCACGGGCAACAGCAGTCGTGACTTCGGCGATGTTGCGCACCTGGGCTGTAAGGTTTCTCGCCATGGCGTTCACGGAATCCGTAAGGTCTTTCCAGGTACCGGCGACTCCAGGAACATTGGCCTGTCCGCCCAACCGGCCTTCGGTACCGACTTCACGCGCTACGCGGGTGACTTCGGCAGCGAAGGAGCGCAATTGCTCGACCATGGTGTTGAGTGTTTCTTTTAACTGAAGAATCTCTCCGCGAACGTCCACAGTGATTTTCTTGGAGAGGTCGCCGGTCGCGATTGCGGTTGCGACCTCGGCGATGTTGCGCACTTGACCGGTCAGATTGCTGGCCATGAAGTTGACGTTATCGGTGAGATCTTTCCACGTGCCGGCGACACCGGGCACCTGAGCCTGGCCACCCAACTTCCCTTCCGTACCCACTTCACGGGCCACGCGCGTGACTTCACCGGCGAATGCATTCAACTGGTCTACCATGGTGTTGATGGTGTTTTTGAGTTCGAGAATTTCACCCTTCACGTCGACGGTAATTTTGCGTGACAGGTCACCGCGAGCTACGGCAGTGGTGACTTCGGCGATGTTTCTTACCTGGCCCGTGAGGTTGCCAGCCATCGAGTTGACCGAATCGGTGAGATCCTTCCATGTACCACCCACACCGGGAACCTGGGCCAGGCCGCCCAGTTTGCCCTCGGTACCGACTTCGCGGGCGACGCGCGTAACCTCGCCGGCGAATGCGTTCAGCTGGTCCACCATCGTGTTGATGGTGTTCTTGAGTTCGAGGATCTCGCCCTTGACGTCGACCGTAATCTTGCGAGACAGATCACCGCGAGCAACGGCGGTGGTGACTTCTGCGATGTTTCGGACCTGGGCCGTCAGGTTGCTGGCCATCGAGTTCACGGAGTCGGTCAGATCTTTCCAGGTGCCAGCGACGCCGGGAACCTGCGCTTGACCGCCGAGCCGGCCATCGGTGCCGACCTCGCGAGCCACGCGGGTAACTTCCGAAGCGAACGATCGCAACTGGTCCACCATCGTGTTAATGGTGTCCTTGAGTTCGAGAATCTCGCCCTTGACGTCGACCGTGATCTTGCGCGACAAGTCGCCACGGGCGACGGCCGTTGCCACCTCAGCAATGTTGCGGACCTGGCCGGTCAAATTACTTGCCATGAGGTTTACGTTGTCGGTGAGGTCCTTCCACGTGCCGGCGACACCAGGCACTTGCGCCTGACCGCCGAGCTTTCCTTCGGTACCCACTTCGCGGGCGACGCGGGTTACTTCGCCGGCGAACCCGTTTAGCTGGTCGACCATGGTGTTGATGGTGTTTTTCAGCTCTAGAATTTCGCCTTTTACGTCCACGGTGATTTTGCGCGACAAATCACCTTTTGCTACGGCTGTGGTCACCTCAGCGATGTTTCGAACCTGTCCCGTAAGGTTGCCCGCCATGGAATTAACAGAATCCGTGAGATCCTTCCATGTTCCTGCGACACCCGGAACGTTCGCCTGTCCGCCCAAGCGACCCTCGGTACCGACTTCTCTGGCTACACGGGTCACTTCACCCGCAAAGCGGTTCAACTGGTCCACCATCGTGTTCAGGGTTTCCTTCAATTGCAGAATTTCGCCCCGGACATCGACGGTGATTTTCTTGGAGAGGTCTCCGCTCGCAATTGCCGTGGCTACGTCAGCGATATTGCGCACCTGCCCGGTGAGATTGGAGGCCATCAGGTTGACGTTATCGGTGAGGTCCTTCCACGTACCAGCGACCCCGGGCACCTGGGCTTGACCGCCCAGCTTCCCTTCCGTGCCGACTTCGCGGGCCACGCGCGTAACTTCACCGGCAAATGCGTTGAGCTGGTCCACCATCGTGTTGATGGTGTTTTTCAGTTCGAGAATCTCGCCCTTGACGTCGACGGTAATTTTGCGCGACAAGTCTCCACGGGCGACGGCGGTCGTTACTTCAGCGATATTGCGGACCTGTGCCGTCAGATTTCCAGCCATCGCGTTGACAGAGTCGGTAAGGTCTTTCCAGGTTCCAGCCACGCCTGGGACGACAGCCTGTCCTCCGAGTTTTCCATCCGTACCGACTTCGCGCGCTACGCGCGTCACCTCGGAAGCAAATGATCGCAACTGATCGACCATCGTGTTAATGGCTTCCTTGAGCTGGAGAATTTCGCCGCGCACGTCGACGGTGATCTTGCGCGACAGATCGCCGCTTGCGACGGCGGTCGCCACTTCGGCGATGTTGCGCACCTGGCCAGTCAGGTTGTTGGCCATGAGGTTGACAGAATCCGTGAGGTCTTTCCAGGTTCCAGCCACGCCCGGCACCTGGGCCTGGCCGCCGAGTTTTCCGTCAGTTCCAACTTCGCGGGCGACTCGGATCACCTCGGCTGTAAACACGCCGAGTTGCTGAATCATCGTGTTCACGATGTTGGCCGAACGGAGGAACTCACCCTCCAGGGGTCGACCGTCGACATCGAGACGAACAGTCTGGGTCAAATTTCCTTGCGCGACAGCAGCAATGGCGCGGGTCACTTCGGCTGTGGGTCGGAGAAGATCCTCAACGAGAGTGTTGACCGAAACCTCGATCTGCCCCCAGGCGCCCCTGGATTCATGAAAGCGCGTGCGCTCCCGAGTTCTGCCCTCTTTGCCGACGGCCTTACCGACACGTTTCAGTTCCTGGGCCATCTGTTCATTGGCGGCGACAATCTCATTGAAGGTGTCCGCAATCTTGCCCTCCAAGCCGGTCCAAGAGCCCGGCAAGCGAACGGAAAAATTGCCGTCCCGCATAGTTTGGAGGCCAGCGAGAATTACAGCCAGACTGGGTCCTTCCGTTGCTGTCGGGTGACCGCCGTTGCTTGGGCGTGCCTGGGGCTGTTTCTCAGTTGCAGTCGCGAGAGTGTTTGAGCTTCTTTTCATGTGTGTCGCCTGGATACACTAAAAAACTTCGAGTTCACCAACAGCAGGAGCATCACTTCGGCGAGTATCGACAGAATTCGATTGCCGCAGGGTAGGCGCCCCATATTAGAAAATGAGAGAAACAGCGGGCTTACCTTCGAACATCTACCACAAAACCTTTAAGGCCTGCTCTACAGTCTTTGCTGTACGTCGCGTATCCCACCGGCGATATTGCGCTCGCAAGTTCCTGAAATAACGGGGTTTCCAGATCCAACGCTGTTTGCCGTCTAATGGATCAACTGGAGCACGATGGTGGGGGTCGTGGCGGCTGGATACTGCGCGATTTTCGCTGATTAATTAGGAGGTGCTTTTTCCTATCGGCTGTTCCGAGTTCCTGGCGTCAATAGAAAACCGGCTGAGCCCAGGCGTGAACGCATCCAAACGTAGATTTCAACTCGGGCATATGTCTCCGAATGGATCGAGGCTTCCGTTGCGCGTTGTTCCGGGACCGTCGCCTGATGCGGAGACCGAGCAATCGCGTCAGACTTCCCCTCTAGCCGTCTTAAATTCGTCCCTGAAAACATTCCTTTCCGGACTGGGCCCCGGTCTAGTCACGGGTGCGTCCGACGACGATCCAAGCGGGATCGGCACGTACTCCCAGATCGGCGCCCAATTTGGCTACGGGATGCTCTGGACCATGGTCGTTTCTTATCCATTGATGGCGGCGTTTCAGGAAATCTGTGCGCGCATCGGACGGGTGACCGGACATGGGATCGCAAACAATCTGAGGCATCGTCATCCCCGATTGTTGTACGGAATGGTCACATTAATGGTCCTCGCAAACGTATTCAACCTGGGCGCAGACATTCAGGCGATGGACGCCGCATTGCGGCTAATCGTGCCAGGCCCCGTGGGTCTGTACGGATCACTGCTGGCGGCTCTTTCGGTACTTTTGCAGTTTCTGACTCCTTATCGCAAATACGCTGATTATCTAAAGTGGTTGACGCTATCGCTGATGGCCTACGTGGGAGCGGCTTTCTTTGTGCACATTTCGTGGGGCGAGGTTCTTCATGCAACGCTTGCTCCTCATATCTCGCGAAGCAAGCCGTATTTCCTCGCGCTCATTGCAGTCCTGGGGACGACGATCAGCCCTTATCTGTTCTTCTGGCAGGCATCGCAGGAAGCGGAAGAGGTAAGAACCACCCGCGGCGAAAAGGCTTTGCGCCGAGCGCCGAGGCAGGCGTTTGTTCAATTCAGCCGGATTCGAACAGACACCTATTTCGGGATGGCATTCTCTAATTTGATTGCATTCTTTATTATCCTCACGACGGCGGCAACGCTGCACCAAGTAGGGAAAAACGATATTTCCACGGCAGCACAGGCGGCGAAGGCACTCGAGCCACTCGCGGGACGTTGGGCGTTCTTGCTGTTCTCCGCCGGAATACTCGGAACAGGCATATTGGCGGTTCCTGTCCTTGCGGGGTCAGCGGCGTATGGAATTGGCGAAGCGCTTCTTTGGAACGCCAGCCTTGAACGGAAACCCGCAGATGCAAAAAAGTTTTACGGTGCGATTGCCGCTTGCACCGCGCTCGGCACAATGCTGAACTTCAGTTCCCTCGATCCAATTAGAGCCCTTTTCTGGGCAGCGGTTCTGAATGGAGTCGTAGCGGTTCCGTTAATGCTGGTGATTATGACAATGGCAACCAGCCGAAGCGTAATGGGGAAATTCGTTTTACCGACCTATCTAAAGGTGGTGGGTTGGCTGGCAGCCCTGGTGATGACCATGGTATGCGCTGGACTGGTTTTAACCTGGCGCGCATGAGGGACAATCGGTTCCTGCGGAATCGCGCCTCTCACCTGAATCCCATCCGGTCGGGAACGAAACAGCAACCGTATTAAGGAGCTCCGCCGACCGAGTCGCTGTAGTATCCAGTCCGCGTCCGGACGCGGAGTTTGCCGTGACTGGGGTCATACGCATCGACTTCGATTGCATGGTAGACCCGGCCCGCGGCGGTGCTGGAGGACTTGTACCCGATCACGTATTGGTTGCGGATTGCAGACGCGATATTGCGTGTAATGGAGTCCACTTCCTGAGCATCTGTGGGGAAATAAGCGGCGCCTCCGGTATTGTGGCTGATGTCTTGAAGACCGCGAATTGCGGAACTGGTGCGCTTTGCTGGGTTGAGGAGCGCAATCACGTACACCACCGGGCTATCTTTCTGCTGCAATTGTTGAACGGCTTCTTCTACGGAATCCTGGCTGGCATTATCGTCGCCGTCCGTGACAACCAAGAGCACGCGTTTCTGCAAGCCGGCTCCTTGTTTCATATGAGCGGCGGAGGCGACAATCGCGTCATAAAGCGCGGTGCTGCCGCGTGTTTCGATTTTCGCCAGAGCGGCCTGCAGCTTGCCTACATCATTCGTGAAATCCTGATCAAGGTAAGGTTCTTCCCCAAAATTCACTACGAATATCTCGTCCTGAGGATCGCTGGAGCGCGCCAGATTCAGCGCGGCCCGGTTGACCGCCTCACGCTTGGGACGCATCGATCCCGAGTTGTCGATCAGAATTCCCAAGGCGACCGGGACCTTCTCCTGATGGAACGAGGTTATTTCCTGCTGTTTGCCATCTTCAAGGACATGGAAATCGGTTTGGGGCAGGTTTGAGACCAGATCATTCTGCTGGTCGACAACAACGGCGTGCAGAATCACTTCTTCGACTTTTTTCTTGAAGACAAATTGTCCGGCATCGCCCGTGTCTTGTGAGGCCTTATTGTCCGGAGTGATGCTGGGGGATTGGGGTGTCGATACTGGGGGACCGGGTAGTGGCTCTTGGGACGGGCTCTGTCCGAATATCGGCGAAGACAACATCAATATCAGATACAAGAACAGCACTGTTGGCGTAGCAGGTGAATTCTGCGCACGTAGACGCCTCTGAGGGCGGAAATCAACGAGCGACGTCGAAAGAAGGCTCAAGTTATCCCCTCTGGGCATCGGAACTTCGAATGGATGAGTTGGAGTAACTACAGGGTTGTTCGAGAGGGAGAGGGATCAAGCCCATCCACCCGGGCTTGGTTATCAATGAGTAACTACAGAGATTACTGGACTCCTCATCTTTTTCCGCGAAAGCAGAATGGCCGCGCGGATCCGGGCGGCCTGGTTGATCAGTTTCCTTCGGAGCTGCGATTCGGGTTTAGAAACAAGCTGTTACCGGCGATACTTGCCCTGAAACCACATGATTGAAGACTGTGACATTGTCTGGGAGATTGTAGGTTCCATTAGGGCCAAGGCTCTGATGCTGCCATTTCACGAGCCCATAGGGCTTCGCTATATGGTACTCCTCCTTGTTGGCGCAGTTGGAATAGTTGGCATTGCAGGTATATCGATAGCTGATGACCAGAGTCTCAAGATTGTTTGGCAACTGTCCGCCCAATGATTCTTTGTAGGGCCCCCAGACCTCGTTGATCACGTGTCCGAGATTCTTTGTAACGAACGATCTGCAGTCGGAATGGATTTCGTACGATGAATCGCTGATTTTTACACTCGACCCGGGGTAGCCACCCTTGGCCCAGCGTGGAACAAGGGGCAGATTGAATTTTCCAAGCGTGGGGCTGCTGAACACCTTGAAACTGCGAGGGTTCTGCCAGTCCAGCTCAGTCACCCAGAGGTAAATGAAATTCTTGTCGAACAGCTGGATGTCCCAAGGATAACCCGACTGAGCCTTCGTCCAGTACATGCGAGTAGAGGTCATGCTGGTGTAGAGAGGGTTTGCCGTCCCGGCCATATGGTGACCGCTGCTCAGGGTGGGACTCATTGCCATCCAGCTGAGCATGTCATAAGTCTGGGTACTATTGGGCTTAGCGATTGGAGTCAGGTTTGGATTTGCGGGGTTTGTGCTAACGCCGCAAGCCATCAGGAACAAGAGCAATGCAAAAACCGGGAGGTACTTCATCCAGAAAAATCCTTCGGGTCAGGTTGGCGCTACGTGTAAGACTGTATTAACAATTTGATCAATACAGTAGGTCACGGAGGGTCATAGGGAAAACCGCTTAGAAGAGGGGCGTCGTGTAAGGGGAACGACTGAGAAGCGCAGCCCGTCAGGAGCGGCCTAGCGAAACAAACGGAGATTCAAGGGCACAAATAAGAGGGAGATCGTCTGGCGACGATCTCTCTGAGTGTCAGTCCTATGCGACTCGGCTACCAGTATGAAAACGTGAGGCGGTCAAGCCAGATCGAGTAAGGCTGTTGTTTGTAGTTTCCATCTTGCTGGTAATTGACCGTGATGCCGTACCAGTTGCTGGGAGTAGGACTTTCGTAGTAGTTCAAGTTCGCCGTTTGGCCGTTCAGCGTAATGGACTTGAATAGCAAGTGATTGTCTGAAGTCCTCTGTGCTTGAATAACGAGATGATTCCACGAGTTGCTGACCGGATTGCAAGGAACTCCAGTGGGGTGCCATTTTTGCCCGGGATTATCCCAGATGTCCCACTCGTTGCCTCCTGCAATCCTGCATTCGTGTCCCCAGATGAATGACTGTCCGTTCACAAACTGGTTAATGTCGAATTCAAGCGCCTGCGAGGCGCCGATGTCTTGGGCATAAAAATAGACATCGTAGGTGAAGTTGTGGACGTTCGGGATAATGGAGCGATTCGAATCCGGAAGCCCTTGCGAAGAAAAATCGCCGATGAGGTGGTTATTCCATAACACGTCGGAGTACAGAGTCTGCCCGCCTACATCCGTGCGTGAGGCGCTCCCCGTCAAGGCCGGAGAAGACACGCCTTGTGTCATCGACCATGTGGTCTGCGGCCCGGCGGGAACGCAGTTAGGGCAAATATTGTAAAGCGGGGGGAGCAATGCGTACCCGGTCCAGCCCGATTTCTGATGCAGATTGACAAATTGACCCGAAGTTCCGTTACTCGACGGGCCACCGGAACCGACAGTAATCGCGACAGGCGCAGTGGCGGTACCGCCGCAATTATCCCACTCCTGAACGATCGCGTGATACGTACCTGTTGTCAGGTTCAAAACAGTGTTCAACGAATTTCCGTTGACCTTGTACACCAGGTTCCCAGGACTCGGATAGATGCCCATCGCCGCCACGCCTGCCTTGCACGGACTCTTGGCTGAAGCAATAAACTGGACTGAGGGACTCACGGTAGCGTTGTTTGCGGGAGCCATCACAACTACCCCGGACCCCTGGGCGGTTGGCGGACCACCAACATTGATTGTGACCGGTGTTTTCGCGGCTCCGCCGCAATTGTCCCATTCCTGAACGACCGTGTGGTAGGTGCCGGGGTTCAACGTCAAAATCGTGTTTAGGCTCGCACCATGCGCGACATATGCGAGAATGCCCGGCGCTGTGTAGATTCCCACGGCCGCAACGCCGTTCGCACAACCACTACTGCTCGCAGTCGCGACGTATTGGACTTGGGGGCTGACGTTCGCATTGTTCACGGGCGCTATAACCTGAACCTCGGCCGCATTCCCTTTCACGACGATCGTCACGTAGGCTTTATCAACACCGCCGCAGTTATCCCATTCTTGAACGACCGTCTGATACGTTCCGGGGCTGAACGTCAACTCAGTATTCAGGGAAGCACCGTTCACGGTGTACGCCAGCACGTTGGGTGCTGTGTAGATACCCATCGCAGACACACCCTTTGAGCACGTGGTGCTTGCAGTAGCAACGTACTGTACAGCCGTCGCGACCTGACTATTGTTCAGTGGAGCAGTTACCGACACTCCTGCCATCGCAGGCGTAGCCGCGCCAAGCGCACAAAAAAAGGCAAACATCTTCTTCATTGAAACAAACCTCTTCTAGCCTTTGGGTCGGAATGGGATAAGCAAAACAGGCTTTGTTGTTAGGTTTTGGCGATTCTAGGCGGGAATAGAGAGGAATCTCAAGGAATCGGGCGCATGTTTTTACTCGAAGGTTCTAATACCCTTGGAAGACTGCTAGTACACGACTGGAAATGTAGTTCGGGAACTGATTTCACCGGTGCCGGCGCAAGCGCGAGGAACCACTGCGGGACGCAACCGTGGCGATGATGTGCGATTACGCATTTCGCGATTGCCGCTGAATTCATCACTTCTCTTGGAGATTCTGATTCGTTGGGCGGGAGGCGTGAGCCGACTACGGTCGGCTCGCGCCCGATGTGGATGGAGTCTTACAGGTTCACCGCCACTGATAGTAGCGAGGCCAGTATTTCGTGCCATCCAGAGAACCCTGTAGGTTCAGGAACCAACGCGTGTAGCGAAAAAGATTTCTTATTCATGAGCAATCTTGTGAACCACTTTTACTCGATAACCTGCAAAAGGGCCAATATTTGTACGGGCCGCTGCGAGTTCGACCACCTGCACGTGAGTGTTACAGGAAAGCATTTATCGGAATACGGGGCGAGCCTGATGTCGCCCAGCAAACGGAAGCCGTATTTTCACACCACGGAGCTAAAGACGTGAAGGCTGTGGGTGTTAAAGCAAGAGGTAATCACACGGGCGAGCATGATTCCGACAGTGTTCTCGTGCAGCGAGCGCTGCACGGAGATGCGGACGCGTTTTCGACTCTGTTCCAGGTCCATAAAGGACGCGTGTATGCGGTGTGTCTGCGCATGACAAATAACACCGCGGATGCTGACGACCTTACTCAGGAAGCGTTCATTCAGGCGTTCCGAAAGCTGGCAACCTTCCGTGGTGAGTCGGCGCTTTCTACATGGTTGCATCGGGTCGCGGTGAACACCGCTCTCATGCATTTTCGAAGACAGTCCACTCCGCATGCTTCCCTGGATCAACCTGCAGGAGCGGAAACCAGTAAACGCGAATTCGGTCAGCACGACAATTATCTCAGCTACTCGCTTGATCGAATTGCACTGGTGCGCGCACTGGAGGCCCTGCCTGCGGGATACAGAACGATATTCGAGCTGCATGAAATCAGTGGGTATGGACACCGCGAAATTGCCAAACTGCTTCGGTGTTCCGTTGGAAATTCAAAATCGCAACTACACAAAGCGAAGCAAAGGATACGTCAGTGCCTCGTCTCCCGGCGTCATTTAACGAGGCAAATCGAAAGGACGATGAAGGACAACGTTGCAAGGCGAAGCGCACCCGTGACCGAGTTGGTTTTTTTAGAGAAGGACTCCTCGTCTCTACCTCAAGCACGTCTGGCAGTTCAACACAGCGGCATGCAGTTGCCGTCACACGATACACCTGCGACCCTGGCTCTAGCGTCTTCGATCCAGGGGTTAGCAGAGACGGCAGTATAAGGGGAAAGATCTCGTGCAACTCGGAGCACTGGTGGTAACACAGGGAACCAATCACCAATCGGGGGAGGCGGCCCATTCCTGGATTTCGAGTTGGCCTGTCGTGGGGAAGACTGTTGTAGAGAGGTGGATTGATCGGGTTCGTGAACTGGGCGTCGGAATGGTTTCGGTGGTGGATCGCGATGCAGAACCTCCAGTTCGCATTATGGATTGGGTAAAAGAGGGAGTCGAACAGATTTTATTAATCCTTTCCGGCGCCTACGCGGAAGTTGATCTTGCCGACCTAATTCATTTTCATCACGAGGAAAGAAATCGAATCACACGTGTATTCGATAAGAAAGGCCCTCTGGGGATTAGCCTTCTCAATCGGGGGGCCATTCTTAAGGACGGAGTACGATCCGGGCTTGACGAAGCTCTGAAGTCATCCCGTTACGACTTTCTAGGATATGTTTCGCGCCTCTCGTCGGCGATGGCGTATCGGCAACTAGTACAGGATGCCTTGGAAGGGCGTTGTGGAATTCAGCCCGCCGGGTATCAAGCTGATGAAAAGATCTGGATCGACGCATCCGCTCGCGTCGATACTTCCGCCAAGATTCAAGGACCCTGCTACATCGGCGCAAACACCCGGATTCACGCAGGTGTTGTCATCACCGGGTACTCATCGATCGAGGGAAACTGTGAAATTGACATGGGTACCACGCTGGACCATGCATGTATTCTGCCGAATACCTATCTTGCTCCTGGCCTGCTAGTCAGAAATTCGGTGGTTGACGGAACTCGGCTCGAACAGCTTGAGAAAGGGGTGACCGTTGACCTCGGCCGCGCTGCGCTGGCCGCGCGCAGATACGCTGTTGCGCCTTCAGTTTCACACGGCGCAACTGACCGCGCGAACGCTTTTCATTGCGACGGGGGACTCGATCTCCAACCTCCAATAGTTTCCCGGGACAGCACCGATGACGTCTAAAGGAACAGTCGCCATCAAGAACTTTCCCCAGAGCCGGAATTTCGCTCGCAGAAAGGCATTTCTCACCGAGATCCGAAACCTGGCCCGCTCCACTTACCGGCCGCAACTGGTGCTCGATATATCGGAGTCAGCCGAGTTGGATCCAGATGCGATCGAGTTGCTGCTCGAATGTGTCGAACAAATAGAACGGGCCGATGGCCGTGTCTCTGTGATTGCACGCTCACCACAAGCAGCTGTAATCCTTGAGTTGACTCGGCTCACTTCTGTTCTCGATTTGTACTCTTCTGTTTCTGAAGCTGTGAACAGCGGCGCACTGCACCGTTACAAAGCTCAAGACGTCGTGCAGCCTCCCGCCGTCTGATGGGCTCGCCAGATCAGGGAACCGGCGCAGGAGGCGCAAACATCGATGAACAGTGGAGCGCAGAAAATTCCGAAGTTCATCCTTATTCTGCTTCTCTCGAGTGCGACTGCGGGTGCGGAGCCTCTCGCCCAGAGCGCGCAGGAGGTTGAACTGACTCCGCCCACGACGCAGGTACCCGATGATTCGAACCAACCAAAACAGCCGATTCAGGCTCAAGACACGAGCAATTCTGCGGGTTCTCCGGTGCATCAGGAATTACCAGACGCTCCGGCGCCCGCGCAGCCAGCTCAGCCGAGCCAGAATGGTGTATCCCAACAACAGAATCCAGAGTCGGTGCCCTCGGGGGCAGCTGGTGCAAAGGCACCCACAGTGAAGGGTGCGCCTGCCGCCCGCCCGGTGGGAGCAGCGATCGCACCCGCGAAAACGCGACGAAGGCGGTCGTTATTGATAAAAGCAGGCCTGATCGCAGGAGCTTGCGTAGCGGTAGGTTCGGCGTTTGCTTTATCGAAGGGCAGTCCTTCTAAACCGCCGGGAGCTCCTTAGAAACAGGCAAAGCTGCAAGCTCATCACTATGACTCACGATGACGGGAGGATTGTTACCTTTTCAGGAATCGATGGTGCAGGTAAGAGTACACAGATTGATCTCCTATGCAAGCAACTTAGCGAACAAGGCTTCCGCGTTGTTTGTGTTACGTTTTGGGATGATATTGCTGTATTGTCGCGATTCAGAGCTCGTGTAAGTCTACGAACTCTGCGTAGCAAACACTCCCCGGATGATTCTCTTCGTCAGGATAAAAACGTCAGGACCTGGTACTTAACACTTGCGCGCTCGTTTTTTTACCTCCTTGATTGTTTGCGGTTGCGTCGGGTCGCCCGTCGACTAAGAAGCAGTGATTTGGATTTCATCATCTTCGATCGTTACATATACGATCAGATTGTCCAGGTGCGTGCACGACACTGGCTCGCTCGCGCTTATGTTCGGCTCCTCATTGCGATGGCTCCGACTCCCGATGCCGGATTCATCCTGGACGCATCGCCCGATCATGCGTTTAGCAGAAAGCCGGAGTATCCGCTCGCGTTTATGCATGAATACAGACATGCATTTCTTGCTATGAGGGATTTCGTGCCTGAACTGATCGTAATCGTTCCTGGAACGATTGCAGATGTACAACGGCAGATTGTTGCACATCTACCGCAGAACTGTATGTCTGGCAGCGATGTGCAATCCTTAAGCGGTGAAACCCGTGCAACGATCCTCAATGATTCCCAGTAGTCACAGTAACCAAAATATTGTAGGTAACAACGCGCACAACTTGTCTGAGCAGCACCGTCATCTCAAGCTTACCTTACATGCCGGAGAAGTTTGTGATACGCCTTGCGCTGCGTGAGAAATTTGCACTGGTGATACCAACCCTGAATGAAGCTGAGAACATTGAGACTCTTCTCAACAAAGTTCAGAATGTTCTGGAGCCGCTCGATATTAATTACGAAATAATCGTCGTTGACGACGGTAGTCGCGATGGAACGGCCGAAGTCGTGCGCCAGTATACCGAGAGGGGCGACCATGTCCGGATTCTCTCGCGTCAGGGGGAAAAGGGTTTAGCGGGCGCCGTTATTCATGGCTGGAACCATTCGGATGCTGAGTTGCTTGGCGTGATTGATGCCGATCTGCAGCATCCTCCTGACTTGCTTCCCCAGTTGCTGGCCGCGGTTGCAGACGGATGCGACATCGCAATCGCGAGCCGTTATGCCGCCAAGGACGGTGTGCGAGGGTGGAACCCTATGCGCGTTGCCATTTCGAGGGCAAGCACCTGGGCTACGCTTCCATTTCAGCGAAAAGGGCTCCGTGTAAAGGATCCGATGTCAGGATTTTTCATTGTGCGCAGGCAGGCAATCGATGGGTTCTCATTCGAAGCGAAGGGGTTCAAACTCTTATTGGAGATTCTTGTGTGCGCGCGCATTTTCTCAGCGCGCGAAATTCCATATCGATTCGGTCGCAGGCGCGCAGGTAAGAGCAAAGCGGGCGCGGCAGTCGCGTTTCATTTCCTGCAACTGCTTGGAAAACTCTCCCGGGACTTTTTTTTGCGACCAAGCCCACAATGAAGATTGCACTGGTAACTGCGTTCCCACCCAGCCGTCTGGCTCTAAATGAATACGGATTCCACATAGCGGATGAGCTCCGACAACAAACCGGTGTAGATCTGACAATCCTGGGCGACGAGCTGTCCGAGCCGATGCCGGAGTTGCCTGGATTCACGGTTATTCGCTGCTGGTCTTTCAACCGCATGGGAAATGCGTTTTCTCTTATACGGATCATAAAGCAGCTGAAGCCGGATGTTGTATGGTTCAATCTCGGTTTTGCCAGCTTCGGCGGGAAGCCCCTGCCCGCATTCTTTGGGCTGACCACTCCAGCTTTAACCCGACTCTGTTCCTGCTACACGCACGTCACTCTTCATCAACTTTTCGAGACCGTGAACCTGTCCGATGCGGGGATAAAATCGCCGCTTTTGTATAGCGCAGCGGGACACGTGGCCACCCACCTGCTGTTATCCGCGAACTCTCTTTCCGTACTGTTGCCGGCCTATCATCGTACTTTACGCCGGAAGTATCGACGGGGAGCAGTCAACGTTCGACATCATGGAATCTTTGCCAGCCGCCCAGAGCCGCCGAACTTTGACCTACGGGGCAATCCGGTTCACCGTGTGCTCGCTTTCGGCAAGTGGGGTACGTACAAGCGACTGGAGTTGCTGGTCACTGCATTTGAATCGATTCAGTCTCAATTGCCTCAGACTGAACTGATCATTGCTGGCGGAGACCATCCGAAAACACCAGGGTACGTGCGAGGGGTTGCGGAGTCGACGAAACACAATCCCCGAATACGATTTCTGGGATATGTGCCCGAGGAGTCGCTATCGAATCTTTTTCGTACGGCAAGTTTGACGGTTTTGCCGTATACGTCCTCCGCCGGATCGAGCGGAGTCGCGCACCTTGCATGTCAATATGGCTTGCCCATTCTCGCTCCAGATATCGAAGATTTCGCCGAACTTGCGCAACAGGAATTCATCTCAATGGAATTTTTCACACCCAACGATGTGGATAGCCTTGCGCACAAACTCTTGTCACTGATCGGATCGCCGGAGCGCCTTACTGTCATGGCGCAACAAAACTTCAGCGCCGCCTTGCAGATGGCCATGCCGCAGATCATCCGGCAATACATTCATTCTTTCGATATGCAGCACCGCGTGAAAATGCTAAAGACGTTTTCGCGGCTTCGCCGTTTCAGGCGGTGGACACCGGCCCGCAGCTGGGCAGTACGCCGATTGGAGCGAAGACTTCTCACCTGGGACCGGCCGCAGGACGAAATCGCGTCGAATCCCGGATCAATTAAGCCTGAGTCTAGCGGCTTTACCCGGTAAGTTAATCAAGCCCATTTCCCTACGGCAAGTGATCGAGATAACACGGGCCACTGACATTCTGTGCGGGTGGACCGGGAGGAGTCAGCCATGGCGGATTCACGAAATCAAAGAACTCAGTCATATCCATTTGTGCCGCATCTCGCTTGGTGAGCGCCGGAATGTTGAAGCGGGTCTCGATCAGTTTGAGGATAGCGGTGGTGTCGGCAACTGTATGCGAGACGTAGTGTTTCTTGGTAAATGGAGAAATGACGATGAGCGGCACGCGATATCCAGTGTAGACAAAATCGCAGGTCGGCCCACTAGCGGTTGTGCATATGTCTCCAGCGAGTAGATCCGATGGCGGAATGCCATCAGGGCTTACAGTTGGCTGAGGTGCGACGTGATCATAAAACCCACCGAATTCGTCAAACGTGAGGAGGAAAATCGAATCCTTCCAGGACGGGCCATTCATCACGGAATTAATCAAGGTTGAAACATAGTTCGCCCCCGCTTGGACACTACAGCAAGGGGGATTGGCGTCAACGTCGGAGGGGTGTTCATCGAGGCCTACTTCCGACGGCGGTTCGAGCATTGCGACCTGGGGCAATGTGCCATTTTGTGCGTCGCTGATAAATTGCGAATCAGGGACAATGTTTTGAGGAAATTGGCTGAGGATTGTTTGACCGTATGCGAAGTTTTGAATATAGCTCAGCTGGTACAAGCATTGGGCCGTGCTGCAACCGTTCGCACCTGGATGCACGTACAGTTTCCAGGTGATGCCCGCCTGTTGGAGTTCTTGAAAAATCAAAGGGGCCGTGGGCAGAGTGCTGTTGGACGTGAGGGGGTAGGCATGCCCCTGGGATGTGGCGGCAATGAGGTACATTCGATTGGGAGTGGTGCGGCTCATAACTGGCGAAAACCAGCGGTCCGAGGTCGCGAAATTCGAGGCCATGAAATAGTAGTAGTTCAAGTCACCACCATCGTAGTAGCCCATAGCGCGTTGTCCGGTGACGTCATGGTACGGAGGCTGAATGGTTCGAGCATCGTGGGCCGATGTAAATACAAATCCATCCAGAGTAGCGGTTCCAGATGCGGGGTTCGACAGGTTGAAATCAACGTGACTCTCATTCCACGATGGGCTTGGATTCTCCAGGCATTGCGTACTGAGGTGATACGACTGAACGGGTGGGCTTTGGGCATCCATTGTGCAATCGCTGCCCGGAAAAGCAAAGGCTGGGTCGCAACCCGGGTTGGTAGGCAGCGTTCCGGCTGAACTTGCCGGAAACTGTGGTAAGCCATCGAAGGGCTGATCTGGATATCCGAAATCCGCCCAGTATTGCCGCATGGCCCCGAAATAATGATCGAATGATCGATTCTCTTGTGCGAGAAATATGATGTGATTGACGGAAGTCTGCAGGCTGTCGCCAGTCGGCGTACCCGTTGCGGGAGCTTTGCTAAGCCCTTGGCACCCGATTAACGTACAGATAAGAGGGACAGTAATAACGGACAAGAGCACGCTTCCCGACAACCGAAACTTAGTCATCGCAGAACTCCTGGGAATAGGTCTGAAACGCAATAAAGATAAAAAGGGAGTTATCAAGAGGCTCGTACCTCACTGATGTCCCGGCGGAGGAACCGGGGATTGGCCAGCGGAGGGATGTGGCTGGGGATTGGGCGCCGGGGGCTCATTCGACGGCGTCGATGGCTGTTTGTCCTGGGGAGCAGTTTCGCGTTCCGGCAGACGAGGCGGCGGCAAGGGCGGGGTCGGTACTCCGAGTGGAGGCTGCTGCTTCGGTTCGTTAGCCGAAGGCTGAACGCCTGTAGAGCGAACGACCAACTGAATCGGACGCCGCGTTTGACGCTTTCTTTGCTGAATTGCCTTGAGGGTGACTTCGACTGCATCCTGATTCGTTTCCGCGAGTGGTCCTACCTTCCGTCCTTCTGCGTCGGGTCGAGTTGCATAGGTCACACGCTCATTCGCTTGCCGAGCAACCCGCGCAGCTTCGTAATACATTTCCGCGGTTTCGCGATCGCCATTGAGTTCGTCAATGTAGCCCAGGTTGTTTAGCGTGAACGCATTTTGCGGGTCGATTTGATAGGCCTGGGTAAAGAACTTGCGAGCGTCGGCAGCATCGTTATGGTTTAAGGCTGCGACACCGCGCAGGTTCAGTCGCGCAACCTGGGTCACCGTATCTTCACCTTTTGCTATTGACTGTCTGACTTCTTCGGCGTTATGTGCAGCGATCTCGCTGATCGTTTTGCCGCGCCATCTTTTTTGCGGAGTCAGGAGAACATGCTCCTCCGAGTGCAGATCAGCCGCTTCCGTGTAGTACTGCAGGGCAGCCTGCAAGTCGCCCTCGGACTCCATCACAAATCCCAAACTGTCGAGAAGAAACGGATTCTTCGGCTGGCTTTGGAGCGCATCTTTGAGAACCCTCTCCGCCTCAAACAGACGTCCTTTCTCAAGCAACGTCATAGCCTGGAAGTTCGCTTTATTTCCCTGGTAAACGGAGGTCTTGGAGGACTGGAAGGCCATATTAACCGTTTGGCCCTTGAGTCCTTTTCTGCTGGCTTCGTCGATAACGGCTTCGGTGCTGGTGTTGGCGGCGAGTTGGTAATACTTCAGAGCGCGATCGACATCGCCTTCGATCTCGGCGATGTAGCCAAGGTTATTCAAAGTGAAGGGGTCGTCAGGATCGAGCAGGTAAGCTTTTACGAAGTGCTGTTTGGCTTTCTTAACATGTCCGCGCTTCAGCTCTTTCACGCCATCACGGTTCAATTCCTGGACTGGAGTGGCGCGGGACTTGGCCGGCAAAGGGATGCGAAGATCGCCCCACTGCGCAAGGCCGGGCACACAGATGAGAAGGAGAGTGAATGCAATGCTGACGATTCCTACTCCCAAGCGCATGGCCCGCACGTTATTAAGCTCCATAGGTCGGGAGCTTTGATGCTTTCGTCAGGGACCAGCGTTGGTCGCTCCGAGCAGTTTTTCTGTCCAACCCTTTCATGCAGCTCTGCCATCGAATACTGGGAATGCGGGTGAAATTTCTTCTGATCGCGGTTTTTTCGACCATCGTTGTGTTTCCGCGTTGTCGTGCCCAGACAACGATCTCCGCTGCTCCCACACCGCGCACTGACAGCAAATCTGCCGCGACCGATAGCTCGCTGGATTTGCCGCCACTCCCCAGGTCGGAAGTTAGCCTGATCGGCGGTACGGTAATGCGGATGGATCCGATTCGTGACCGAATCGTTGTCCGCGTTTTTGGGGGCAGGGATCTGACGTTGGACTTTGATGTGCGAACCCAGATTTTGCAGGGAGCGACTTCTGTTTCTGCCCGCGACATTCGGCCGGGCACAAGAATCTATGCCGATACGATCGCGAAAGAAGGAAGAATCTTTGCCAAGTCCATACGAATTGGGACGGGCACACCGGTCGGTGAAGCAAGAGGTCAAGTGATCGATTGGGACGCCGGGACAAGGGTTTTGCGGGTACGAGACGTGATTTCTTCGCAACCCTTCTCTGTCCATATCGGTGCAGGGACCGAGATCCGTGCCGACGGGCGGGTCGTACCAACCACGGATCTGGTTCCCGGCTCGCTCGTGCACGTTACATTTCGGTCAGGTTCTGAAGGTACCAACTCTGCTCAGAAGATCGATGTCGTGGCTCGTCCGGGTAGCGTTTTTACATTCGAGGGAAAAATCGTTGCTGTCGACCTTCGGGATGAACACCTGACACTCGCGGAAAGCCGGGGCAACAGCACATTCGAAGTGGCGTTAGATTCACTACCTCAGGAAGCTAAGCTGCGGTTGAGACAGGGCGAGGATGTAATCGTTCAGGCTCGATTCGATGGCCATCAATACCAGGCGCAAAGTATCGAATCAGTCCCCAATGCTCAGCGGTAAACTACCGGCGCCCGCCCGTTGACGTCACTCCAGGTTCGCATTCCCATACTCGTTTCGCAGCGTCCGCCTGATGTAGTAGTCCCGGTCATGGAAGACGTAGCGGAGCAAGTTGCCGGCGTAATGTGCGAGCGTTCGAAGGTCCGTCCTATACCAGCAGCACTCTGTCATTCGAGGTGATAGCCCGCAATAGAAGCGGAAGTGTTGAGAGACTGCACTTGGCGACAACAGCATCGCGGCAGCCATGCGATGATTTCCCTCGATAATGGTAAGCGGACCGCTCTCATCCACGCCAATCAGCAGCACTGAATTCGGTACGCGATTGTCCTGGAGGTCAGCAGCGACGGACCTCATCTTGGCCGAGAAATGGCTTGTGTCATCAGATTCGACGGTAGACTTGATTCTCGCAATCATGCGCGTCAGATAAAAATCCCCTTCAGCAAACTTGCGCCATTGCTTGCGCGGGAAGGCACGGATGCGGGGCAGATCGGACGGTTGCAGTTCGATTTGCCACCACTCGGTGTCTTTCGGCAATTCTCGCCAGAGCCGCCCTCGACGGCGAAATAACAAGGTTTTACGGATCGCGTTATCGCGCTTACTGTTAAGGTCAGGATCCAAAGCAACACTCGCAAACCTTTCGCGATAGGCATCGAATTCCGGTTGGTAGAATTCAGCTTTCAAAAATTCCGCAATCACTTCCGGCTCCGAGGTGCGTCGAACTTTGATGAAGCCGGCCAATGGCGAGGCCACCGATTGTTCCTCAGCGGAAGAAACGATGACGGGCCAGAGAGGTACGCTAACGGCTAACAGCAGGCCGAACATTAAGACCAGTTGCACCATGATGACCTGCTGCAGAGTATCGTGGAAGATCATGATTCCGACCGGAAGCATCCCGCTAAAGGCGAGTTGGACCCAGGTTGCGTTGGCAATTCGCCGAGACATTTCGTACGTCAGCAACACGACGGCAACTGCATACACGCTAGTCATCGCACTGTAAGAGCCGAGGAGTGATGAGAAGGGTGTGTGACCAACATCCAGGAATGTCGCCCCAAGCACTGTCCTCCAAAGAGACGTGGGCGCCAACCACACGGTCGCGGTGAACAAGGAAGTCATACCGGTCACGAGCCAAAGAGCACTCTCCAGCACGGTGCGACTCGCTCTCTTATGGGAGGTCGCGGCGGAAACAGGAAACATGCTACTGATCACGGACCACGAGAACATATACACAACCCGTCCCACCAGAGCCACAACTGCGTACAGACCGGCAATGGCAGGAGGAAAATAATGCTTCACGAGGAGGATATCCAGGTTGCTGATGATGACTTGTCCCAAAAAGAAGACGCTCGCTTGCATACCTTCGCGGAATGAAGCTCTCACTTGAATTCGTACATCCGCGGTTTGCTCGAGTGCTGCGCCGGAGGTCATATATGCGAGCACAATTGAAATCACGACAGCGCCAATGACGCCGGTGACACCCAGGCCGTAGTGGAGCATGATCAAGGCACCTCCAATTTTGATCAATGCTTCCAAAACGAAATTCACGGCGAGTCGGCGAAAATCATAGATGCCCTGCAACATCCCCCGTCGCACGCCCAAGGGGACGTAGATTGCAGTGCCAAATCCCAGCAGGATGATGTCATGGGACTCGGGAAGACGAAGGTATTGAGCGATGACCGAACTACCGAGCATGATGGCCGCTCCAAGAAACAATCCCGTTCTCCAGGAGCGGCGAAGCAAGTCCCGGTAAATGGCAATTTTGCCGGACAGGTCGACGCTCTTCGCCACCAGCTTTGAACAAACCAGCTGATACGCCAATGTCACCGCAGAAAGCAGCATAAGGACCGTGTAAATGGCCGTGGCGTGACCAAAGCCCTCGGGTCCGAGACCGCGTGCGATTGCGATGTTGTAGAGAAGATTGGTGGCGCTGACAAGCCCGGTACTAGCCAGTAGCAGCGCACTCCCATGGAGCATACGTGTGCGCAAAACAGTGCGGCTGGTTTCGTCCGAAGCAGCGATGTCGCCGGGTGGAGTCGTCAGGGTTGGATCCGCAAGGGTCATATGCCTATGCAGGAGTTCTCGGAAACCATTTCCAGTTTGCAAACGGGGCCTGAGCCGGTCCGCAAATTCGACTAAAACAACGTGAACCGCACCACCGGCACCACGGCAGTTCGAGTCTGTCCCACAAAGGCATAGAAGGTTTGTTGCTCAATGCCGAAGGAGAACCTCATCGGGTAAGTGACGGAGGCGCTTTCAAGGCCAGCCCTTCGTTGCGCCTGTGTTTCTCTTACGTAGGAGACGAGGAATCGGCTCGTGAAGTTGTCATACGAATGAAATCCCTCCCCTCTTGACCACGTGCCACTGGCGCTTGCGGACCAGCGGCGGTTAAGCTTGACATCCACATCGAAGTTGGGTCGAATGGTTTGCGCGATCGCAAATTGGTTTCCCTCCACTCGCCACGCGCGCAGGTATTCGCCAATAATTGAAGCGTGAACATTCTCGCCGAATTTCCGATCGATGCCGGCATACGTACTGGTAGTGAAATACTCATGATCCGCCGGTCCAAACAGGAGATCACGACCACTGTAGCCTGTGATCAATGCGGTTTTCGACCAAGGTCGGCCGACACGAAAATCTATCGCGGCAGAAAAATCTCGTGAGTGCAGGTTTTGTTCCGTGAACGGTCCTGCCTCCCTTATAACGTTCCCGGAAAAAGAGAGCCAGTTTCCGATCGGGCTGCTGGCCACGTATATGAATTGACGAAATAAGTTCTGATTCATGTCGCGCGGATCAAGTGTGTCGCGACGAATTGTGAATTGCAGACCCGGGGTGATGCTAAGCCGAAGACTTCCAAGGCGCAGCATCGGATTGACCCCAAAGTTGAAGATGGTGTCCAGCGTATTTCGCTTCTGGATCAAGAGCTGGCTGGGGATGGAGATCGTGCCGTATGCATTGCGTTCTCCGACGAAACCACTGATAGCAGGAAATGAGCCCAGGTGCAGGTGATAACGCGCATCCGCGAATGTCTCGACGGAATGGCGCGGAGGCGGCAGTAGAAGCCCGCCGTCCTGGAATCCTCGCAGCCGCGCATCCATTTGATAGATATTCTCGTCTTCGAAAATTGGCCCGACCTGGAAATGAGAGCCAACACCGACATTTTCAGTGACTTGCCTTCCTTCCTCCTCAGACAGCTCAAACACCGCATTCCGGGCGGCCGGATCCTCAGGCTCAAGCGCGTTTGCCCGGGCAAACATCGAAAGAGCGTGGTAGGTGTCCCCTTCCTGACGATACACATTTCCGCGCGCGACCAGGTAAGCGTAGTTTTGGTTTCCTTCGTCTGCGTCTTGCGGCCCAATGCTCGCGAGCGTGGCTTCCGCGTTTCGAGTTTCACCCATTGCCAAGGAGGCGTTCGCCATGCCCACGGCGACTGCCACGTCATCCGCCCCGAGAGCCTGGGCCCGGGCAAACAATCGTTGTGCCAGCGGAAATTGCTGGATAGACATGAGCGTATCGGCAGCATCGAGATAGTCTTCGGCGCTGACAACTTCCGGCTCCGACACGCGGGCCTCAGCGAAGGCAAGCGCCACCTGCTGCTGGGCGTCAGTCGGACGATGCTCCTGCGCAAAGAAACGGGCTAACGCCAAGCGCACATGGAGACGGTCTGCATTCGACAAATCCAAAGCGCGGGCGTAGCGTTGCATCGCTTGATCGCTCTCTTTCAGTTCCATCAGCGCCTGAGCGGTCGCGAGCAAGATCCGGTAATCATTCCCGCCGACGCTCTCTGCTCGCGAAATCGCGGAGTTGGCATCGGATGTGCGGCCTAGTTGGGCGTAGGAGCGAGCCAATTGCGCATTCAGGAGAGGGTCGTTCGGCGCGACAGATAAGCCCTTGTTCAGCGAGTCCACCGACGCTTGATACTGCCGCAGGCGATATTGTGCGTCTGCGAGGGAAAGATAAATGACTTGATCACCCGCCTGAAACTTAAGGGCGCGCTCGTATTCTCCCACGGCTCGAGCCAACATCGAACGCTGGCGATATGCCTCCGCTCTAGCTAAATGGAGGCTGCCTGACTCGGCCAGATTCCGTTCGGCCAGGTCCGCCTCTTTCAAAGCCGCTTGTGGCCGCCGCAATTGGAGCAGTGAATACGCCAAGCCCAAATGCGCTTCGCCATAGTCGGGACGAAGTGCAATCGCCTTGCGAAAATCCGGTTCGGCCCGCGTCGCCATGCGCATGTCGTTCCAAACGTATCCGCGATTCATATAGCCCGTTGCCATTTGCGGGTCGCGGTCCAGCGCGCGTGTGAACGCATCGACTGCTTGCTGGTGCTCACCTTTGTGTGCGTATATGTATCCGGCGATGAGAGGCAGGTCTCTGTCTTTGGGGAGCGACGGCTCGAACCTTTGCACGATCGCCATCGCCTCATCGTAACGATTCATGAAAAGCAGGTCGTAGGCAAGATAGACAGGGGCCTCTGGATCGCGGGGCAATTTTTCGATCACCGCATATCCGAGCTTTGCTGATTCCTGATAGTCTCCGGTGAGCGTTAGATATCGTTCGTGCTCGCGCATGACTTCTGGGTTCAAGCGCTGCGCATCGGTCGCGCGGTCCAGCCATTTCCTGGTATTCGGAAGTTGATGGGCCTCAAGCGCAGCATTCATCGCCCTTGCGATAATCAGGGGATTATCCGGCGCAAGCTTGTAAGCTTTTTCGTAGCTCGCTTGCGCCTCAACGAACTTTCTCTGTTCGGTGTTCAGGTCTCCCAGAGCAAGATAAGGAACATAGTCGTCAGGATCGAGGCGGCTCAGCTTTTCGAAATATTGCCGCGCTTCATCTGGCTTGCCGGTTTCTCGCGACAGATATCCCAAAGATTCCAGCGCGGGCGGATTGCCCGGGTCGAGTTCCAGCGCCTTGAGGTAGATTTTCGTTGCGTCTTCGGGCCTTTTGGTCCTTCTCAGCAAGTTGCCATAATTGAGCAAGAGATTGATGTTCGTGGGCTGAAGCTGCAATCCCTCACGCAAATCATTTTCCGCTTCTGTGTAGTCGCCGGAGTCTGCGGCGCTCGTAGCCTTAAGGCGTAAGAACTCGGGCCGGTCTGGACCGCCAATGTCTAGTCCTTGCAGGGCAGAACGAGCCGCTTCCGCTTGCTGGTCGGCTTTATCAGCGTTGCCGGCCTCTCCATAGAGCTGCGACAGATCCAGTCTTAGAGCGATCGGATACAGCACACCTTCAGGCACGGATGCAGGCATAGACTGAAGCGCGAGTTCGTATTCCCGGATCGCGGCATCATTCTGGCGTCGAAGGCGGTTGATCTCACCCCGTATCGCGTGGAGGCGATAGTGATTCGGATCGAGCGACTCAACTCGCTTTAGGAGCGGCTCGGCTCGCGCTTCGCGTTTTGCACTCACTTGCGCCTGCGCCGCATTCAGTTGAATATCAATCTGGCCGGGCGCCCTTTTGGCGGCTTGCAGATAGACATCCGCCGCCTCGGTCTTCTTCCCGGCGAGTTCGTAGGTGTAGGCCAATTCCGAAAGGTAAATCGGCGATTGCGAAGGAATAGATTTGAGTGTAGAGATGGCCTGCTCGTACTGACCCGAGTCTCGATAATAGCCGGCGACGGAGCGGAGCACGTCGGGATCGTTTGGTGCTCGATTACGGGCACGATCGAGCAATTCTTTGGCTTTGTTTTTGTCACCTGTGCGCTCATAGGCGCGCGCCATCAGCAGCTCGTTTCTTGCAGAAGGATGTATTGCGTCAGCACGCTCCAAGTACGAGAGGGCAAGCTTCGGGTCTGAAGGAAGTGTCAGTTCACCAGCCAGTCGGAGGTCGGCATCGCTACTGGGATTTGCGGCAATAACGCGCTTAAGCATCTCCTCGGCATCTTTGTTGCGGCCCATTTTGGCGTAAGTCTGCGCCAGTCCAGAGAGTCCTTCGATGGAAGAGGGGCGCTCTTGCAACCCGCGATTGTAGGCGTCAACCGACTCGGAATATTGTCCAGCGAGACGGGCGGCGTAAGCATAAAGAAACCAGAGATCAGGATTTTGGGGCGCCGATTTGGCAGCCCGCGCTGCATGCGAGGTCGCGGTGCGATAGTCATTTTTCTGCAATGCTTCCCGTGCCGCTCGCGCTTCGCGCGCCACGGCGATGCTCGAGCCCCAACCCATTCCGGAATCGGGGCCGGGCACGCGACGAGAACTCTTCTCTTTCGTCCCGTTTGCCGACTGATTTCCCTGAGGTCCTATCTCGAAAGTTTGACCGGCTAATCCGGTGCATGCCAGCAGAATAATTCCCGCTGCGAGGCAGAACCAGGTTCCCGGCATTTTTTGACATCCAGACAAGGTCTCGTCCCGTGACTCCTGTGAAAAATGTAGAATCCGGCCCCCTTCAGATGCTCAATTGAGCGGGAGCGGTTGGACACTGAGGTCAGGAGGTTGCCTACCGGACTGCAGGCGAGCGAGCCGGGAACAAACTTTCGATCCAACCACCTAGCCCACCTTTTGAATCAAAGCCTCGGCTCAGAAGCACGTTTATCCTGTAAGGAGTGTCTGGCATTGGCATCAGGCAGAAGCTATCTGCAGCGCCCCATTCCGCTGGCTATGATCGTTCTGGTCGCAGTGGTGGTTCATGGACCGCTGCTACTGATGGAACTACCTGCCAACACTTCCTATGATGCGAACCTGCACATCTTCTTCGGTTCGCACTATGCGCAGCACTGGTTTAATCCCTGGAATGAGAAGTGGTTTGCGGGCTTCTCGCAGACGACGTATCCGCCACTGACACATCAATGGATCGCGCTGTTGTCACACGCGGTCGGGCTGACAGAAGGCTTCATGCTGGTTCAGCTGATTGCCGTCATTCTCTTGGCGGTAGGGACGTGGCAGTTTGCCCGACTTTGGGTAGACGATCGGGCGGCGAGTTTGGCAGCACTACTCTCAGTTTTCGCAGGAACGGTCTCGTTCCTGATATATTCCGCAGGCCAACTCCCCACGACACTTTCCGCACCCTTGTATCTGCTGGCACTTCCTTACTTTTATCAGTGGTGCCGTTTCGCATCCTGGCGCTCTTTGCTGAAAGGACTGGTGTTGGGGCTGGCAGCTGCGTCGGCTCACCACGTTACGCTTCTGTTTGGATCTGTTTTGTTTGCTGTGCCTGTGCTATGGCTCAGCTGGTCTGATGGGCGCTCCGAGGGGCGAAGCGGCGCGGCCGTACTGGGCCGGGCGTTCGTTTTTGTAGCTCTGACGATTGCAGGGATCGGAATCGTACTGCTTCCCTACTGGATTGCAATTATCCGGCATCCGATCGAACAAATGCCGATTCCTCACGGCAGCCGTTTGAATTACCTGGTCAGCTTAATTCACGGAGTCAATTACTTTGTCATCCCGTACGGTGCAATGATATTGGCTCTCCCGTTCATTGTGATTCGCGGAGCATCGGTACCGCGGCTGCGCATTCTGCTGATTGCTTTCTGGATTACGTTTCTACTCGGCTTGGGCGGAACTACGCCTCTGCCCCGACTAGTGTTCGGACGCGCCTTCGAGATTCTGACTTATGAGCGCTTCACATTGTGGGCGACTCTATTGGCGCTACCCATCGTGGGACTCATCGCTGAAGATGTGCTTGATCGCTTCCGAGATGCCGGCGCCTTCGGGCTGGCTACAGCCGCTGTGCTCACGTTATCTCTTGCTGTTGGCTGGACCACCTGGAGCCCGTTTCACACCACGGGCGGGCTGAACGTGGACTCGGTTGTAAATTTTCTAAATCGCGACGGACATGACCAATACCGATACCTCACCTTGGGTTTCGGCAACGCTCTTTCCAAGGTGTCGACCTATTCGACCGCAAACAGTGTAGACGGAGAATACAATTCGGCGCGGCTCTTGCCCGAAATGACCCGCTTCGGCGCAGCTCAGCTGACCAGTGCAAAGTTCTTTGGCGCTGCCGGAATGGACTCCCTTCGAGCGATGCTGCAACACGCCAATCGGTATGGATTGAAATTCATTTTTGTCCACGATCCGTTTTACAACCCGCTGCTTGTCTTCGCGGGATGGCGACAGATTGAGACGTATGAGTCCGGCGCGATTACGGCTTGGTCCAAAGACGACGTGCCACCCGCGCGCAAGATTCCATCGGACTCGGTACCCGCACCTTGGGAAGGTTTGTTGTGGGGAACGTTGCCGATTGGAAGCAGCATTCTGGCGATCCTGTTCGCGCTACTGCTGCCCGAGAAAGTTGCGGCTCCGGGTCAATTGCTGACCATGCCCTCGTATGACCATGACCACGTTTATGCGAACGAGGTACATTCGTGAGATTCGGCCTAGCGTTGCTGATCGTAGTGCTGACGGCAATTCTTGTGGTAGCCGGTTGGGTGCAATCGGGCGGGATGCAACTCCGTGCTGAACGGGCTGCCGGCACGCCGGAGGAAGCGGTTCGCGCTCTACTGGCCGATATTCA
>Ga0307478_10000449_pt1 | contig 42837 bp, 37 predicted proteins | sample atmos_gasesECM4C_2_FD_203713 | JGI IMG/M metagenome (GOLD analysis project Ga0307478, IMG submission 203713) | Hardwood forest soil microbial communities from Morgan-Monroe State Forest, Indiana, United States - atmos_gasesECM4C_05 | ecosystem: Environmental > Terrestrial > Soil > Temperate...
CCGATATCTACAACGGGGAGACCTACGACGCGCGGCTGGAGCGAGCCGGCTGGAACGAGGCGGGGTACAAAGACAACGAGTGGAACGGCGTGACCGTTCTAGAAGCGCCAAAAGCCAAGCTCGTGGCACCGGCAGGGCCGGGGGTAAAAAAGATCGAAGAGATCAAACCGGTGAAAGTGTTCGAAACGCCCGCGGGCGATACGGTCATCGACATGGGGCAGAATATGGTGGGCTGGATGAAATTCCGAGTAACGGCGCCCGCAGGAACGACCATTACGCTGCGCCACGCGGAGGTGCTGGATCGCGCTGGGAATTTCTATACCGGCAATCTGCGCTCCGCGAAAGAGACCCTCCGCTATACCAGCAAAGGCCAGGGAACGGAAACGTTCGAACCGCATTTCACGTTTCAAGGATTCCGGTATGTGGCGGTCAGCGGCTGGCCGGGAGAGGTGAAAGCGGACGATTTTACCGGGGTGGTGGTGCATTCGGCGATTCCCAGGACCGGCGCGTTTCGAAGCTCCAGTTCCTTGCTGAACCAGTTGGAGCACAACATTATCTGGGGACAGAAAGGGAATTTTCTGGACGTGCCGACCGATTGCCCGCAGCGCGACGAACGGCTGGGGTGGACCGGGGACGCGCAAGCGTTTTCGCGGACGGCTTCCTTCAATCATGACACCGCGGGTTTTTACACCAAGTGGCTGAAGGATTTGGCGCTGGACCAGGAAGAGGACGGAGCCGTGCCGTTTGTGATTCCCAATGTTTTGTCGCACGAAACACGGAAAGGCGAGGCCGCATCGGCCGGGTGGGCGGATTCGGCGGTAGTGGTGCCATGGACGGTGTATCAGGCTTACGGCGACAAGCGGATCCTCGAAGAGCAGTACCCCAGCATGAAGGCTTGGGTGGAATACATGAGGCGGCAGGCTGGAGAGAGGTTTATCTGGAGCTCGGGATCGAGCTTTGGCGATTGGTTGGCGTTTGCGACGACGAATTCGGATTATCCGGGGGCTACCACGGACAAGGATTTGATTCAGACAGCGTATTTTGCCTGGTCTACGGAACTCCTGGCGAAGACGGCGGAAGTGCTGGGGAAAAAGGATGACGCGGCGGAATACGCGGGGCTCGAGGAAAGAATTAAAGGAGCGTTTCAGAAGGAATTTGTGACGCCGAATGGGAGAGTCGCGTCGAACACGCAGACAGCTTATGCACTGGCGCTGGAGTTTGCTCTGCTCCCGGAAGCGCAGCGAGCCGAGGCGGCGGCGCGGCTGGCGGCGGACGTGCGGAAATTCGGCCATTTGACGACTGGATTCCTGGGAACGCCGGTGCTTTGCCAAGCTTTGAGCGATTACGGGTATTTGGACGAGGCCTACATGCTGCTGAACCGCAAAGAGTATCCGTCTTGGCTGTATCCGGTGACCAAGGGGGCGACGACCATCTGGGAAAGGTGGGATGGGATCAAGCCTGATGGGAGTTTTCAGGATGCGGGGATGAACTCGTTCAATCACTACGCGTATGGAGCCATCGGGGATTGGATGTACCGCGTGGTCGCAGGAATCGAGATCGATGAGAAAGTGCCGGGGTACAAACACATCCTGATACAGCCGCGGCCTGGCGGTGGATTGACGCTTGCGACCGCCACACTGGAGAGCATGTATGGGCATGTAGCGTCGGGTTGGGAGATCGCGGACGGAAAGACGACGGTGAGGATTGAGGTGCCGGCGAATGCGACGGCCACGGTGAGATTGCCGAAGGCGAGGCTCGGGGACGTGAGTGAGGGAGGGAAACCGCTCGTGGACCGGGGGGATATTTCCGGCGCGCGGCAGTCGGGGGATGCCGTCGTCGTGGAGGTGGGATCGGGGAAGTATGTGTTTGTGAGCGCGATTGCAGATGAAGGAAAGAAATAGGATCGAGCTGCGGCGGCCAGCTGCCGCACTCCAAGATTAGTTAGTTTTCCAGCTTGAAGATTCTCTCCATTAAGAGCCATTTTTCGCCAGGGCGAGCTTGCGGCAAAGCTTTCTGGAACTTCCACATGAGGTTTTCCCATTCCTGGACTTTGGGATTCGTGCGGTCGGCTGCGGCTTTTTTCTCGAATGAAAAAGATTCATCGACTTCCAGGATCATGAACAAGCGTGTTCCGCGAAGGTAGATTTCCAGATCCAGGACGCCCGCGTCTTTGATGCTCTTGGTGATTTCCGGCCAAATGTTTTCGTGATAGCGCCGGTACTCGGCGATGAGCTTGGGGTCGTCTTCTAAATCCAGTGCGAGGCAGTAACGTATAGTCATGCCGGTGCGCCTTCACTGTTTGTAGAAACGCTTTCGAGCGCCGCCTCGGGCTTGTAACCGGACACCCCGAAATAGAGGATGAAGAGGTAGCACAGCAGCGGGACGATGAAAGCGGTTTGAATGCTGGAGGCGTCCGAAATGCGGCCCATGATGGCGGGGAAAAATGCGCCGCCAAGAATGGCCATCACCAAGAGCGAAGAGCCGCGCTTGGTGAGCGGGCCGAGATTCTTGATGCTCAAAGCAAAGATGGTGGGAAACATGATGGAATGGAAAAATCCGATGAGGACCACGGCCCAGACGGAGATCAGACCGGTAGCCAGCAAAGCCACCGTGGCGCAAATTAAGGAAGCGGCGGCGAACAGGGATAATAATCGGGCCGCGGGAATCTTTTTCATCACCGCCGAACCGATGAAACGGCCAGCCATGAATCCGATCTGGTGGAGCAGCAAATACAGCGCAGCGGTTTTTGCTGGAGTTCCGGGAACGGAGAACTGCGCGTAACGAATGACAAAGCTCGCCACGCCTACCTGTGCGCCTACGTAAAAGAACTGGGCGAGGACGCCTTTTACAAGATGGGGATGAGAGAAGATAGTTCGCGAGTCGCCCTCCCCGTTCCCAGCGCCAGTTTCTCCGACCGTCTCTTGCACCTCCGGCAGATGTGTCAGTTGAATGAGTACGGCGACGACAATAAAAATTCCAGCGATCAGCAAATACGGGCCCTTCACAGTGCTGGCTTCTGACGAGCGGTAGGCGTCCAGTTGGGCGGCGCTCATGGCCGCAATTTGTGCGGGCGTATTCTCGACTCCGGTGAGAATGAAGGTCCGTCCGACTATGGGAGAAAGAACGGCGCCGACGGCGTTGAAGGACTGGGCAAAATTCAAGCGGCGGTCCGCACTTGCTACCGGTCCAAGAATCGTCGCATAGGGATTGGCGGCGACTTCGAGGAAGCTCTGGCCGCAGGCCATTACAAAAAGAGCAAAAAGAAAGAAGCCGTAAATGCGTGAAGAAGACGCGGGGAGAAAAAGCACCGCGCCAACCGCGCACAGAAAGAGGCCGGTGAGGATTCCTTTCTTGTAGCCGATTTTTTCCATCAGTCGCCCGGCGGGAAAAGCAGCCAGGAAATATCCGCCGAAAAACGCCACTTGGATAAACGAAGATTCGAAATCGCTGAGGCCGAAGGCTTTCTTCAAGTGGGGGATCAGTATGTCATTGAGATTGACGCCGAAGGCCCACAGGAAAAAAAGGCTGGTGATGAGAATGAAAGGCACAAGGAAGCGGTGCTCCGTGACGGGAACGGACCGGCTCTGGCTCACTCGTGCGGCTGCTGGAGTTGTCATCGGGCGTCTCCGTTACGTCAGCGCGCGGTCCAGGTGCGTGTAGCCGGCGTCCACGTAAACGTGCTGGCCGGTGATGTGGCTAGCTCTTTCGGAGATGAGAAAGAGAACCATGTCGGCGATTTCTTCGGGCTTGGTCATGCGTTTTCCCAGGGGAATCTTGGAAATAATTCTCGCGAGCTTTTCCTCGGGATTCGGGAACCCGGACACCCATTGGCGATAGAGCGGGGTCATGACTTCGGCCGGGACCACGGCGTTGACGCGAATGCCGGCCGGGAGCAATTCAGCGGCCCATTCGCGCGTGAGGCCTAGAATCGCGGCTTTGGCGGCCACATAGCCGGAAGTGCCTCCTTGGCCGGTCACGGCGGTTTTCGAGCTGATGTTTACGATGGAGCCGCGGGTCTTTTTGAGGGCGGGCAAGGCGTAGTGGGCCATGGCGTAGTAGTGGATCAGATTGAGTTCGAGGGAAGCGACGAATTTTTCTGGAGTGCCGTGCTCAAGGCTCACGTTGTCGTTGGCGCCGACGTTGTTGACCAGCGCGTCGAGGCGGCTGAATCTTTCTAGAACATGGTCCACGGTCTTGCGGCAAGTTTCCGGTGCGGTGATTTCGCCGGAGATGAACTCGCTTTGGAAGCCGGCGCTCTCGAGAGCCGAATGCAATTGCTTTCCGGCTTCCGCGTCGTGGTCCAAAAACACAGGAATCGCGCCTTCGGCGGCGCTGGCGCGCACAATGGCCGCGCCGATGCCTTTCGCGCCCCCGGTTACCAGAACAACTTTTGATTTGAGTTCGAGGTCCACGGTTTAGCCTCGCAAGTTAAAAAAGCCGCCGTCAAGCGGATAGTCAACGCCAGTGAGAAAAGAAGCTTCGTCAGAACAAAGAAACAGGGCGAGAGAAGCGACTTCCTCCGGCTTGCCCATTCTCCCGACCGGTTGTGACTTGGCCAGCTTTTCATACATTTCTTTTTCGTGGCCGGGATAGTTTTTCCTCAGGTAATCATCGACAAAGGGCGTATGGACGCGCGCGGGCGAAATACAGTTGCAGCGAATGTGGTGCTCGACGTAGTCCTTGGCCACCGAATAAGTCATGGCAATGACGGCTCCCTTGCTCATGGAGTAGGCAAAGCGGTCGGCGAGCGCCGCGGAGCCGGCGATTGAAGCCATATTGAGAATCACGCCTCCCCCCTTCGCTTTCATGTGGGCGATCGACTCGTGGATGCCGTTGTAGATGCCTTTCACATTGACGCGAAAAAGGCGGTCGAAATCTTCTTCGGAGGTGGTTTCGACAGTCCCGATATGAGAGATGCCGGCGTTGTTCACCAGGATGTGGATACGTTCTTTCGAAAACATTCGTTGAAAGATTTCGCGGACCTGCCGCTGGTCCGTTACGTCGCAAGCATGGCCGGTGGCCTGCCCGCCAGCGCTCGAGATTTGTTTTGCCGTGGCTTCGGCTTGCTGGGGGTTGATATCGGCGATTCGAACGATGGCACCACTGGCCGCGAAACGCGCGGCAATGGCCTGCCCAATGCCGCTGCCGCCGCCGGTAACGATAGCCACTTTGCCATCCAGCCGGAAGTTGCCGGCGCCGCTAGCTGAGCTGGTCAGAGGGAGATACCTCGTTTCCAGGGGATAAAATCTTCCTGCCCTTTTAATTCCGCCTTGGTGCGAATCTCGCCGCTGGCCACCTGAATCACAGAGTCGAGGATCTCTTCGCCCATTTGTTGGATGGTTTTTTCTCCGGAAATAATTCCGCCCGTGTCGATGTCGATGATGTCGGGCATGCGCTCGGCCAGAGTCGAATTTGTGGAAAGCTTCACAACCGGAGCAATGGGGTTCCCGGTCGGAGTTCCCAAGCCCGTGGTAAAGAGCACTACATTCGCCCCGGCGCCTACTTGCGCGGTCACGCACTCAACGTCACTTCCGGGAGTGCATTGCAAATGAAGGCCCGGCGCGGTCGCATACTCGGGATAGTCGAGCACTGCGGTTACGGGAGAATTCCCGCCTTTCCTTGCCGCGCCCGCGGACTTCATGGCGTCGGTCAATAGTCCATCGCGCATGTTTCCTGGACTGGGATTCATCTCGAAACCGGAGCCCACGGCCTTAGCGCGCGCGCCGTAGCTTTTCATCAATTGAATAAAGCGGTCGGCCACTTCCTTCTGAGTGCTGCGATTGATGAGTTCTTGCTCCACGCCGCACAATTCCGGAAATTCCGAAAGAATGGTTCTCCCGCCAAGCGCGGCCAGGAGATCGGAAGTGTGCCCAATCGCGGGATTCGCGGAAAGACCGGAAAAACCGTCGGAGCCTCCGCACTTCAATCCAAGACACAAACGAGAAAGGGGGATGCTTGTGCGGCGGCATTCATTGGCTTCGATCAAGCCAAGAAACGTGTCGCGAATGGCTTTCGCCAGCATGGCAGCTTCTGTACCGCTTTGTTGCTGTTCCACGATCACGAGAGGCTTCTTAAAGGCGGGGTCACGCTTGCGCAACTCTTCGCCGAGAATGCCGATTTGGGCGTGCTGGCACCCCAGGCTGAGCACCGTCGCTCCTGCCACGTTAGGGTGATGGATGTAACCGGCGATGAGCCCGCAAAGATTGCCGGCATCCTCGCGCGTTCCTCCGCAACCGCCTTCATGAAGCAGAAAGCGAATGCCATCGACATTTTTGAAGATTCGGGAAGGTGGAGGACTTGGGGTGTAATCGGTAAAAGTGCGCGTTTTGATTTCCGCAGCCCGGCCATTTTTATAAAGCTCGGCCAGCTCCGCCACCTGCCGCCGGTAAATTTGCGGAGCCGCAAATCCCAGCTCTTCCTCGAAAGCCTGTTTCAGGACGCCGATGTTGCGGTTTTCGCAAAACACCAGCGGGACAACGATCCAGTAATTTCGCGTGCCTGCTTGTCCGTCGGCACGGCGGTATCCGAGAAAATCGCGCTGCAGCCAGCGTGAGACGTCCGGCGGGGACCACTGGAACTCCCGCGTTTTTTCGTGAAATTCCTGGGCTTGATGATGGAGATTTCTCGTGGTAAGAAGCCCGCCCCGGCGGATGGCTTCGACGGTTTTGCCCACGATCACGCCGTACATCCGCACGGTGGCGCCGACGGGGAGATCTTCGGTGGCAAACTTATGCTTTGCGGGGACATCAGATTCCAGAGTGTAGGTCGCGGAATCAGAAGCGACCTGTTCGCCCCTTCGCAGATCGCTGAGAGCGATCAGCACGTTGTCGTTCAAATCGAGTTTGAGAACCTTATCGGACATGGAAACAAACCAGCGGTTCTTTCCTTTGGCGACCGTGAACGGCGGCCGGTTTTCTTCGGCATTGTAGAACACTGCGGGGAGTTTCGTCGCGCCTTCCTTCGCCCCAGCGGTCAGGGCTCTAATCGCCAGAACTTTGCCGCGTTACCGCCAAGGACGGCCTCGCGGTCATCCGGTCGGTAGCCGCCCAGGTCCAGGTAGTCCCGCACCAAGTTCACAACCTGAGAGTAGGAAGCCGCCACCGTACACACCGGCCAGTCTGAGCCGATCATCAAGCGGCCGGGTCCAAAGCATTCGAACGCCACATCGAGATAGGGCCGGGCGTCTTCCGGCTTCCAGGATTGCCAGTCCGCCTCCGTAACCAAGCCCGATAGCTTGGCAAAAACATTGGGGAAGGAGGCTAAGTCGCGCAAGCCGCGGGCCCAGACGTCCACGGGGCCGTTCTTGATCGGCGGTTTTGCCAGATGATCCAGAACGAAGCGCTGTCGAGGAAATTGTTTTACGAACTCCGCCGCTACCCGAAGATGTTTGGTGTAAATCAGGATGTCGTAAGCAAGGTCGAATTCCTCTAGGATCGCAATGCCGCGCAAGAAATCCGGTCGAAGCAAGAAATCTTCCGGTTCACTCTGGACAATGTGGCGAATCCCCTTGAGTTTTGGTTTTCCCGCGAACGATCGAAGCTCCGCCCGCAAGCCGGGCGACAAAAGATCGACCCAGCCCACAACGCCAAGGATGAAAGGATTTTTTTCGGCCAGTTCGAGGAGCCAGCGAGTTTCTTCGAGCGTTTGCCGGACTTGGACGAGAACACTCCCTCGAAAGCCGTTATTTTCCAACTGGGGCTTGAGTTCGGAGGGCAGAAAGTCGCGGCGAATCGAAGCCATGGTTTCGTCAATCCAGCCGTATTCATGCTGGTTATAAATCCAAAAGTGCTGATGAGCATCGATAAGCATCGTCATTCGAGATTTCTGGGAAGTTATTGTACGGGTTTCTCGGGATATTAGGTGTTGACTTTTCTAGAACAAACTTTCCTTATAAGACCTCAGAATTAAGGTATTCAACCGTTCTGTTTTTAAAGCCGATACTCTATTGATTTTACGTGCCGTGAGTCTCGAACATCGAAAGATCGTGCTGGCTATGAGCTACAAACAGTTCTTCACTCTCTCAGCTCGATTTTGTCTCGCGTTTGCTTTGCTTTTCTGTGGGTATAAGGCAGGAAGGCGAGGGCTGGGGGATTTCTACTTCCGGAAAGAGTCGCTGGCTTCCATCGAAACGGCCATAAAGTGGGACGGTGAAAATCCACAGTATTACAATGCGCTGGGGACACTCACCCACTTCTACGGGAACAGCAAAGACTTAGACGAAAGCCTTCCGTTTTATGAGAACGCGGCACGCTTAAGCCCCTACGATGCTCACTATTCTAACGACCTGGGGGCGGCTTATGATTGGGCCGGGCGAACCGACGAAGCACTGAGCGCATTCAGGCGAGCGCTCCGCCTTTTCCCACTCTCGCCGGAAATCAATTGGAGATTCGCCAATTTTGCGTTTAGGACTCACCGGATTAGAGAAGGGCTCGCGGCCCTTCGCGTAGTCCTCAGAAGCACCACACCAGCGCACCGCGACGTTTTTCTGCTGGCCACCAGAGCAACACGGGACAACGACGCAATTCTAGAAGAGATGCTGCCCCTTGAAGCTTCCACCTTTTTTGAGTACGTCAATTTTCAAATTGCGACAGGCAACATGGCGGCCGCGGAACAAGTTTGGAAGCGCGTGCTGCAATTGAAATTGCCTTTTGATCTTAGCGAAGCTTTCCCTTATCTCGACGCTTTAATCCAACATAAAGAGGCCGGCCGTTTGGCAGCGGCGTGGGCCACTCTCGCCGAGCGTTTCCCGGCGGAAATCAAACCGCGCTTGAGCCCTCCCAATTTGATTACAAATGGCGGATTCGAATTTGACATTCTCAATGGCGGATTGGATTGGCGGGTCATACCTATGGAGAGCGCAGCCGTCAGCGTGGATTCCCAGGAGGCTCTCGAGGGATCCCGGGCCATGCGAATCGACTTCGACGGGAAGCGCAACCTTAACTACGAGCACGTATTTCAGTTCGTGGCCGTCGAGCCGAATACGCGTTACAAGTTTTCAGGTTCTTTGCGCGCTGACGGAATCACCACCGACAGCGGCCTAAGATTTCAGATTTTCGATGCTTTCGACGTGGGCAACCTGCTCCTCTCGACCGCAAGCGTCGTCGGCACCACCGGCTGGTTGCCTCAGCAAGTCGAGTTCAAAACCAGGGCCGACACGCGCTTGCTGATCGTCAGGATCGCGCGGCCTCTAAGCACCAAACTAGATAACCAGATCCGCGGAACCGTCTGGATCGACCAAGTCAGCCTCATGGCCCTAAATTAGCCACACTCGCTCGAGAATTAGGGCGCGGCCTCGAAGTTCGCAGCCTAGATTTACAAGCGCATGCAGGGTTTTACCTGATTGCAGGAGGTGTGGCCCGGACCTAACATGTAAGTGATTGACGACAGGTTATTTGCGAGATTTCTGTCGAAGAACACTGGCAATGCCGGATACATGGTATAGCAAGGGACGGGCACCCGAAATCGCCGAACGCCGCGGCAGCATTCGGACGCCTGTCACACCTCCCATCTACGTCAACCTGGGCAACTCGAATGGTGGCCTGGTTTTCAATATTAGTGAAAACGGATTAGCGCTGACGGCTGCCATGGATATGGCGGACGAGAGCATGTTAACCATGCAAATTCTCTTGCCTGACTCTCAAGGCTGGATAGAAGCAAAGGGAGCGATAGCGTGGACAGGTAGTTCAAAGAAAGAAGGAGGAGTCCGGTTTACAGGTCTCACCGAGGAAGCCCGAAGCCGGCTAAGCAATTGGATCGCGGCGGAAGCGTCGCGCTGGGAATTTCAAGGGGAAAAAGACGCTGGATTCTTAGGGGGTGGCGGAGAGCACGCTCCAGAGAACGAGGAATTGGACTTCACTCGAAACGCCGCGTGGGGACCTCCGGCCGAAAAGGAGGCCGGCACACCACTCTACGAACGGAAAGAGACTGCCCGCGAGCGGCTAAAAGACTCGATTTTCCAGGAAGCGCCAGGCGGAGAAAGTGGTTTGGCGCATGAGCTCTCCGAAAAGGGAAAGCGCTTTGTGGACATTTCGAGCGTGCCCCCATCGAACAGTTCAATTCTGGAAGCGGCAACTCCCGCGCCGATTCGAGAAAAGCAGGGTGCTAGCGCCCCGGCAAATTCAGATACGGGCCTAAGCGTGCCCACGGTGGATCTCGACAAGCCTCACCTGCGAAACGCGCCAGTTATGCCGGACAGATTTCTGGACCAGAGAGATGTTCTGGAAGTCACTGAACGTCGTGCCGAGAGTCGGACGCGTATCAGCCCCCCGATCTACGTCAGCCTGGACGACGCAAACGGCGGTCTGGCCTTTAACATGAGTGAGGATGGCCTAGCTCTCACCGCCGGTCGATCGATCTCGAGCGACGACAGAATGGCCTTGAGGATTCAAATCCCGGATTCCGAGGGCTGGGTGGAAGTAAGCGGACAGCTAGCGTGGAGTAGTGAATCAGGGAAAACGGCCGGCATAACATTCATCGGCTTGTCAGAAGATTCTCGCCAACGAATTAGAGATTGGCTAGCCACCGAAATCGGGGAAGGAAGTCTTCCGCTCGAAAAGAAGACCCACTCAGAACAACACTCCGTAGGTGATGTGCCGGCTGAGACCCCCATGGCCCCTTTACCGGGGATTCTAAAAGCGAACAGCGCGGTCGAAAAGCGGATGCTGGAGGCGATCCTCGCGGGAGACAGCGGGGCTTCTCTCGACACCACCTCGAAATTCCCAATTTCTCCTCAGGAGCAGCGCGAGCTTCAGGAGGAAACTGTTGAGCTTGCCCGTAGCCCTGCCGAAAAAGTGGAAACGCTGGAAAACTCGAAGCTCATTAACTCCCTAGAAGCGCCCTCCCCGAGCGCAGTTCAAGAAGACGCGCGCCCGGTCCTTTCCCATTTTGCCGTACCTGACATGGGCCGAAACGAGCTACCCACCTCCGTGGACGCATTGGACGCTAGCGGCCGGCCGATGCCGAAGAGGGGCGAATTTAGGTCCAAACCAAGACCCATAGTTCATCGCACAACCTCAAGAATACGAACTGGAAAACTAATGCGCCTCGCCGCGGTAGTCGCACTGAGTGGAGCAACGGCAGCAGGCATTAGATGGATTGCGGCTCAGCCTGGCGTTCGAAATGAGGTGATTGCATTTTTCGCCGAGAATAGAGAAAGCGCGAACAAGCCGACGAAATTGAAAACCACCCTTCCTGCGAACAAGACTAGAAGTGATCCAGCTTTCCGGGAAGAGAATAGCGGTCCCAAGACCCATGAGCTCGAGCCCGTGCCTGTCCAAGTTCGCCCATCGAACACCGAAAAGCGCCCGGCACCGGCCCATCCGCAGGCACGAGACAGCGAGCGTCCGGCTCGCAGGTCTGCTGCTAAAGACGTACTTCGTGCCGCTGAGAGTCCCTTGTTGAAAAGTCCGCCTGCAAGGATTCCCGAGCCGGATGTCGTCGCCACGCCGACTCTACCGGTAGAAAATGCTCGAAACCTAGTTGCGGAAAGTTCCGCTCCTCACCCGACGGAGAGTTCGCCAGCGCCGGCAAAGAGCCCGTCCAAGGACGTCGCAACTGGAACAGCATTGGCTGATGTGAAAGGAAAAGAGACTCCCCCGCCTGTTGCCGAGCCGCCTCGTCCAGCGGTGGCTCCAACGTGGTCGGTGTCGGTGAGCTCTGACCCTTATCCATCGATCCGAATGCCGCAAGAAACCAGCTCGCAAAAACCAGCGAGTTCAAGAAGTCTGGTGATCGGCCACGTGATCTCCCGTGTCGAACCGGTTTATCCCGAGGACGCGAAGCACCAAGGAATTGAAGGAGCAGTGAAGTTACACGTTGTTGTGGGCCGCGATGGATCCGTTCAGAGTGTAGAGCCGATAAGTGGCCCGGGTTCGCTTGCAAATGCGGCAATGAGCGCGGTTCGCGCATGGCGGTACGCGCAAACTTTGCTCGGCGGGCAACCAGTGGAAACAGAGCAAGATATTGTGGTCAAGTTTCGCGTAGCTGGTCCGCCAATCTCGAAGAATTAAACGGGTATGCGTCCGGTCTCGCGGTCTAAAGCAAGCGCTCTCAGGGCGCAGCGGGGCTAATGGATTGCTTTCCGCCGCCGTGGCTTAAACCCAGCACAAGTCCGCTTGCTAGGGCGCCCCCCAAAGCGAGGTAAGCCCAATCCGCAGAACTACGGCTGGGCTTATGCGGTCGCGCTAAGGCTAAGGAAGTTGTGGTTCCGCGCGCCGCGCCAGGCTCCGCTACGGCAAACAACGCTCCGTTGGCTGCAACGCTCAGGGATTGACCAGCCTCGATAAACTGGCCGGAGGAGCCCTGCAAGGCCAGAATCCCCATGGCACCGTCCGAACACTTGACAAGGTAAGAGCCGTCCGGAGCCTTCGCAATCCAGGCCGATGCTATATGCGCTTTGAAGGAAGGAACAACGACATCGCTTCCAACTCGCAAGGTGAACCCGTTCGATCCGCTGACGGAACTCAGCAACACCGCTCCGGTCTCAAACTCAGCCGTGTACTCGTACTTGCCGGAGAAGAGGACTTCACTGCGAGGCGAGATTTTGAGCGAACCCTTGCCGCTCATGTTGAAGGTCGCAGAGCCGGATTCTCCGGTACGCACTTTATCGCCAGAAAATATCGTGATTTCGGCTGAGGCAGGCGAGTCATTTACAAATACTTCTCCGGCGCTAGTCAGGGAACCAAGGGGTTCTCGCTCCTTTTCCGGAGGCGCAGCCTGGGCACGGCTCAGCACGGGGAAGAGAAAGAGAAGCGCAGCAAGAAGCGGAATGAAACCAAGAGAAAGCACACGACGACGCGTCTGTTTTGCGTCCCGAAACGGCATGGTAAGTAGTAGCACCGGCATCTGCCCGAGAGAAGAGTGGACGAGGAGGGCTGACAGAGATAGTTACCACCCCCATGGCTCATTGTCGATAGGGAGATTACCTGTTGTCTAGACCCATAGAAGCCACTGGAACAAGCTAAGGACTACACCCCCTAAACGGAAAAAACGGGTTGTTCTTTTGAAGATTATTCGTCTGCCGAGGCTGGCCTTAGGGTTTTCACCCCTCTCTCGATTACGGACTGGACCCTATCGACTCATTTTCTTGCATTTTCTACGCTTAACCCGGCTGATGCGAAACGGAAAGTAGTGGCCACGCCGTCCCTCTTGGGTCACAAGCGGCGCCGACTAAGCGCATTTTCCAGCAACTCACGACTTCGAGGTGGCCGATTTCATGTCCAGTAATCCTCTCTCTCTACAACCGCAACCCTTTGGCCAACCTAATTCATCACCGGGACATGCCAGGCGGCCTAGAAGAGTCGAACTTAGCGTCCCGCCCGAGCGCGCCATCCCCAAGCCTGGTTCGATCTTGAAGAGAATGGCAGACATCGCACTGTCTGTTATGGCGCTCTTGTTCTTCTGGCCGCTGTTGCTCGTGATTGCTGTGGCCATCAAGCTGGAGTCGCCTGGCGCGGTCATTTACGCCTCGCTTCGCGCGGGAAAAAAGGGACAGACATTTTCTTGCTACAAGTTCCGGACGATGTTCGAGGGGGCAGACCGGCTAAGAGAATACCTGCGCGAATTCAACGAGCGCCAAGACCCCTTCTTCAAAATTGCCGATGATCCTCGCGTCACCCGGCTCGGCCGCTTTCTTCGAAAGTACAGCCTCGATGAACTCCCTCAATTCTGGAATGTATTGAAAGGCGACATGAGCTTGGTGGGTCCGCGGCCCCATCCGGTAGACGATTACGCGCGATACCGGCCAGGAGATTCCAGACGGCTGGATGTAAAACCAGGCATAACGGGGCTCTGGCAAGTCATTGCGCGCACGAATCCTTCCTTTGAGACGTGCATGGCGCTGGATCTGGAATACGTGAAGCGCTGGAACCTGCTGCTTGATTGCAAGATTTTATTATGGACCATTCCCGCGGTACTGGCGGGAGAAGGGCAGTAGGCAAGTTCGCGAGGTGTGGTTTGATCTTTCGGCCCGGACTGCATAAACGAACGGTCCCTTTACGACACGGCGCGCCGCACTTGAGCGAGAATGGCGTGTTGGCGCTCGATGACCGTGCTGGTGTTGTTTTGATCCCCAGACAAATTCGAGGACGCGTTATCAACATTTGGCTCGTGCTCACTGTGGCTCTGGGAGCCGTAATTGCTGTCGGGGATGGGCTAACACGCGCCCCCAATTTCGAGTTGGAGTCGTCGCCGCAACCCTTAGGATATGAACCCTACCATGCCGCCCTTCTACTGGCGGGCCTTACGCTTCCGCTGATGTTGGCCTACGCCAGAAGAGCCCGGGTTTCGTTCACCGAGGGGTTCTTCTTGTGGTTCATTTTTTGCACTACTACGTATACGAGAGATTTTTCCTACCTTCGTTTGCCAGGTACGCCACTTTTTGTAACCGACATTGTCCTGGTCGTTTTGCTTTCTTCGCTATACATTCTGCCGCGAGCACAGAAGTCTAAGCAGCCATTGGCCCTGAATATTTTTCTGATGCTCTTTGTGGCGGCTGGCCTGGTGTCTGCGGCTCGGGGATTCTGGGGAAATGGTGAGCCTACGTTGGTGTTACGTGATTCCGCACTCGTGGTGTACGCATTCTTTCTGCTGATCGGGTATCAACTCTTTCGAAACTGGTCTTCCTTAAGAAGACTAGCGGTGTGCTTTCTCCTGGGCACGGCACTAAACGTTCTCAACGGAGCGGCTTGGTTTGTCGCGGCTCCAGAGCAGAGGCGCTTCGTCTTCCCCGGAATCTATGTCCTGGTGGCACTAGCAGTTGTCCTGATGATGATGGCGAACCGTCTCATTCGGAAGAAGGTTGCGTGGGCCCTCGCAGTTGTTTTCTTCGTTGGCTTGCTGCTCGCCAACGCGCGAAGTCTGTTCTTATCTCTGGCCATCGTTTTGTTGTCGGCTCTTTTGCTTCGAGGACTGCTTCGAGTAAAGGTTGGCTCCGTGCCCTTGATCAGAGTTCTTGCCAGCGTCGGCCTGCTAGGTTGTGCGCTTGTCTTCTTGTCTGTTCATGTCAAGGCTGAAAGAGACTTTACCACGCGCGTAGTTGAAGAATTGGAGTCGGGCACCTTGCATGTGGGAGAGGACCCCACCTGGCAGTTTCGACTAGTCGCCTGGAAAGAGGCCTGGAGGCGTTTTGAGAAGAGCCCGCTAGCTGGGGAAGGATTCGGAGTTCCTTTTAATTTTGGAATCTGGGACAACGATGCCCGCCCGCACAATACGTTCCTGACTGTCCTATACAAGATGGGACTGATCGGGTTTCTGCCGCTGTTTGGGCTCCTGGGCTATTTTTTCTGGCGAGGCCTCGAATGTATGCATGCTAATTCCGAAAACCGCCGCGTGGCCTTTTTGCAAATCGGTATTTTGGCGCAACTCGCCCTTTGCTTGTTCGGATCGGCAAATCTGTTGCTGGAAAGCCCGTACCTGGCCTCCCTCTTTTGGACGGTCATGGGTGTGGACCTGGCCATGATTCGCAGGCTCGACCTCGAGAAATTACTGCGAAATCACACCGCGTGCTCTAGGACCAATAGAGCTCTTGCGGAGAACGAACCTGGGGGTCAACAGTTGCAGCACTCGCCGTGAAGTTTTGCTGCTTTCATGAATGGTAAGTCTAAGCGTCGCCGCTGAGAGGTCTATGAAAGTTTTACTTTGCCACAACTATTATCAACATCCCGGCGGAGAGGACTCCGCATACTTAGCGGAAAGGGATTTGTTGACGCGCTTCGGACATCAGGTCCGGGAATACATTCGCCGAAATGAAGAGGTACACGTAGACGGTTGTTGGTCCAAAGTGAGCTTGGGTTTCGAGACGATTTGGGCGGACCAGAGTAGCAGAGAAATTCGAACCCTCCTGAAGAGAGAGAAACCGGACATCGTTCATTTCCACAACACTTTTCCTCTCATCTCGCCCGCCGCCTATTACCCCTGCCGTGAAGCGGGAGTTCCGGTGATTCAGACAGTCCAGAACTATCGCTTGGTCTGTCCGGCTGCCAGCCTATATCGGAATGGACACCCTTGCAGAGAGTGCCTGGACCACAGCCTGTGGCGCGGAGTGCAGCATAAGTGCTACCGCCAGTCGCGGTCTGTGACTGCGACAGTGGCCCTGATGCTTGCGTTTCATCGCTGGCGCCACACCTGGTCGGAAATGGTGGACAGATACATCGTGGCCACGGAGTTTGTCCGGAGCAAGTTGGTGGAAGGTGGTTTGCCAGCAGAGAAGATCACCGTGAAGACCAACTTCATCTTTCCGGATCCTGGCAGGCGCGGGGGAACAGGAGAGTACGCACTATGTGTGAGTCGTCTAGTGCCGGAGAAGGGTGTACGCACGGTGCTAGAAGCTTTCAAGCGCCTGCCCAACACAATTCCCTTACGAATCGTGGGTGACGGACCGTTGCGCTCGGAGTTGGAAGCTCAGAGAAATGGGCAGAACCTTTCGAACGTTCGCTTCGAAGGATGGCTTCCGCGGCAACAAGAACTTGAGAGCATGAGTGGCGCTCGGTTTTTGATATCCGCTAGTGAGTGGTTCGAACCCTTTGGTATGAACATTGTCGAGGCCTTCGCTTGTGGCGTGCCGGTGATTACCTCCAGCTCGGGTGGGCCGCAGGAGATTGTGGAAGCTGGGAGGACGGGCATGCACTTCAGGGCCGGCGATCCCGATGATCTGGCGGGCAAAGTGCAGTGGGCTTGGGGACATCCCGTGGAATTGGAGGCCATGGGGAAGGCAGCTCGAGCAGAGTACGAAGCGAAATATTCTGGCGAACGAAATTATCAGCTTTTGATGAAGATCTATGATGAGACTCGGAGCATTCGGCGAGCGCGAAGTGATAGCATTGCGCTTACTTCAGAACATTGACCACTAGCAGCTCTCAAAATGCGATCATCAGCTCGCGGGAGGGCTGCTCCGCAACCAGATCTCCGCGCTGGTACTTCAATCGGCGGCCTGACTAACACAGGCTGTGGAGATGCGACCGGCTTGGCGCAACTCGTTTTCAATCCAGCGGTAAGTAAGGGAGAGTCCTTCTTCCAGTTTGACGGAGGGCTTCCATTTCAGCACTTCCCAGAGTCGCATGTTGTCGCTGCTACGGCTACGGGATGCACCTGGTTTCGTCAAGTTATGGCACCTGATCAATCTTTTGCCGGCCAGCGCCGATACCAATTCTACCAGGTGGTTCACGGTGACACGTCGGTCTGCACCGAGGTTGAGAGGATGGCGGTAGTCCGAGGCCATCAGTCTCACTAGACCTTCCACGCAATCTTCGATATACAAGAATGATTGCGACTGCTGGCCGTCGCCCCAGACCTCGATTTCATCCCCGTCGTTAAGCAGCGCCACCTGCCGACAGATCGCCGCTGGCCCTCTTTCCTTCCCGCCCTCGTAAGTGCACAGCGGACCGTAGATGTTGGTTAGACGCACGATGCGGGTTTCGAAGCCATAATCATGGTGGTAGTAAGAACAAACTTGCTCGGTGTAAAGTTTTTCCCAGCCATAGCCGGGTTCGGGGTCCGCCGGGAAGGCATCCTCTTCCTTCAGTGGAGTTAGGACGGGTGTGTTCGGTTTGGACTGTGGATACACGCATACCGAAGAGGGATAGAGAAAGCGTCGTACGCCATTTAGCCGACTGGCCTCTAGCATGTGCAAGCTGATTAGCATGTTATTACGCGCAATATTTGCGAGGTTTCTGCTCATGTATCCGGCGCCACCGGCGTCGGCGGCAAAGTTATACACCTGGTTGATGCTGCGTGTGGCTTGAAGGCAGTTATCCCAGCGACGGAGATCAAGCAGTTCAAACTCATCGGCAGGAGTCTGCTCGTACCGCGGATATTTGGAATCTACGCCGCGGACCCAGTAACCGTCCCTTTTTAGCCGCCGCACGAGATGATGGCCGATAAAACCGGCGGCCCCCGCGACCAGAATACGTTGGTTGTCCACAGCCCTCTCCTCAAGAGTGCAAACGCGAGCTTAACTTTGCACTCTGTCCTCTGTGCCGAATAACCGATGCACAAGGACTCGATCTGACTTCGCGAATATATTCAAAACCAGGGCTTCTTGCCCCCGCCCTCGCTGGCCGACAGGCAAGGCTCATGCCCGTCGCGCTTACTTTGAGCGAGACGGGGCACAACTCTAGCACTTTCCCTGGCCGCCGCTTTTAGGGTCTTTAGCTGCATTTTAATTAAGGCGAAGACCGTATCGACGAACCAGGAGGTTCTAACTAACCATATAGTCGATTTTCCCGGTTTACCGCTTCGCGTTGGTGAAGTTTTATTTCAAAAGTTCCGATAGTTTGTGTGCAACAAAGCCCAGGCGAGACAATGAATTATCCACTAGGGAAGCTCCTCGGGAAGTGGAAGCGGTTACGAGGGCAATACGGTTTTCGCAGGGCCCCGATTCGCGCCTTAAAGCGCTTGCTCTCATGGCGAGTAAGGTGCTCGTTCCAGACGACGGTGATCGTGCGGTTGCCGACATGGCGGTTGCAGATGCATCTACCCGCGAAATGGCAAGGTATCGGCCGCGATGTTTTCGCGTTTCGTGAAAACTACGAGCCGGAGTTGGCCTATCTTCAAAACCTACTCAGTCCAGGGGGATCGTTCATCGATGTTGGGGCCAACCTGGGAATTTACACCTTGGTAGCGAGCAGGCTCGTAGGCAACTCGGGGCGTGTTATTGCTTTTGAGCCCTCCATGCAGTCGTTTCCTCTGCTGCAGAAAAACGCAGCGCTCAACGAGCTGACCAACATCTGTGCTGTGCCGGCAGCGCTTTCGGAAAAAGCGGGAAAGGTCCGCCTTTACCAAGCTCCCTGTTGTCCGAGCGGCAATTCCCTAGCGCCCCTTCCCTCCTTCCCCGAGCGTTTCGAATACGTTGCTACTGAAACCCTCGATGATATGCTTCGACGAATTCCGGCCAGGCACGTGGACGTTATCAAAATGGATGTTCAGGGAGCGGAAGAGTTGGTCCTGCGGGGAGCGCGAAAGGTTGTTGCATCCATGAATCCCGTAATCATTTTTGAGTTTTGGCCTGCGGGTGCGAGTCTCCTGGGTCTCTCGCCGTATGGCGCGTGGAATCTCCTCGCGGGACTAGGCTACAGATTCTTCACCGTGTGCTCCGCCAGCGCGGCTTCCAGGATCGAGTCGCCACCCACGGGGAGCGCGTATGCCAACATATTGGCAATTCATCCAGATAACAAAAGGTTTTCCTGGTGATGAAGACCCTGGTAAACAGCTTGAGAAGGAGATGGCGCTGGCTTGGAGCCCAGACCACTTTTCAAAGGGCACCAGTCGTGACGAGCTTCCGCTTCATCAGTTGGGCAATTCGGTGCTCTCTTCATACCGGGGCGAAGGTGAAACTTGCCAGGTGGGGTCTGAGGATGTTCCTGCCTCCCCGCTGGAAGGGGGTCGAAAAACTAATTTATGTGTTTCGTGAGGATTATGAAGCTGAGCTGGCGTTCTTAGAGTGTGCCCTCTCACCCGGGAAGACTTTTGTTGATGTGGGCGCGAACCTTGGGATATACGCTTTGGTGGCAAGCAAGATCGTGGGGCCGTCAGGCCGCGTGATCGCCTTCGAACCATCGCAGCAGTCGTTTCTTCTGTTGAAAGAAAATGTGGCTTTGAACAGCTTTTCGAACGTGCACATTTATCCGGCAGCCGTCTCGGACAGGACGGGCCAGGCGTTCTTGTACCACGGGGCGGACCCTGGTCAAAACTCACTGGGTAAAGATCCCTGTCTGAAATCCAGCGGGGAAGAGGTTGCCACGCAATCGCTGGACAACGCGCTCGATCAAGCCTCTGTGGAATGCGTGGATCTGATTAAGATGGACGTGGAGGGAGCCGAAGAGCTGGTCGTGCGTGGAGCGAACAAGGTAGTTTCATCGTACAAGCCCACTATCATTTTTGAGGTCAATCAGGAAGCGGCCGCCCGTCTGGGCCTTTCGCCCCGCGGGGCATGGGATCTGCTCCAGAGCCTCGGATATAAGTTCTTCAGTGTTCGGGGCGATGGAGTTCACGAAGCTAACTCGCTGCCGATTTTGGGCAATGTCGTGGCGGTCTACGGATCGCCCGAACCATAAAGAATTTCAACGGAACCACTGGCTGCGAGTATCCGTCTGTATTGTTCTTCAAATGCCCGGGGCGGGCGCAAGAGGTAGGCTGATATGCGAGTTCTGATCTCGACTTACGCATGCGAACCAGGAACGGGATCGGAACCAAGCGTGGGATGGCACTGGGTCCGCCAGGTCTCGCGGTTCCATGAAGTGTGGATAATCACTTGGCAACGCAACCGGGACGCGATCGAGAAATGTCTTGCTAGGGAACCTTTGCCTAGTGTGCATTGGGTGTACTTCGACCTGCCACGCTGGGCGCGCTTGTACCGGGAGGGTCAGCGCAATCTTCATGTCCATTACTATCTTTGGCAGCTTGGCGTTTACTTCGTTGGGAAACGGCTTCACCGAAACGTTAAATTTGACCTTGTGCATCATGTGACCCTCGGAAGTTTCTGGTTTCCGAGTTTCCTCGCGCTGCTGCCAGCGCCATTCGTTTGGGGACCGGTCGGCGCGGGCTTACCGGCTCCTAGGATCTTTTGGAAGGAGTTCTCGCTTCGGGGAAAAGTGAATGAGTGGCTGAGGGCCGCTGCTCTTACTTTAGTGCGTCTCGTCCCGGTCCGTGCCCGGACGGAGGACAGAGCCTGCGCTATCTTGGCGGTCTCACCCGTAACTGCGAGGCAAATCAGATTCAGAAACCAGCATAAGATCACCTTGTTTTCTCAGGTAGGGTTGGACACCAACGAGCTCGACCGGTTAGATGATTCCGGGCCCAACGGTTCAGCTTCTTTCACGTTGCTCAGTGTTGGGAGGCTGGTTCATTGGAAGGGATTTGCCCTGGCCATTAAGGCCTTCGCAATCTTGCACCAGGTCGTTCCGGACAGTCAGTACTGGATTGTTGGAGATGGCCCGGAAAAAAGGAAACTGAGCGAGCTTTCCATCTCCCTTGGCCTTAGAGAATGCCTACATTTCGTCAGCAGCTTATCTCGTCGCGATTATCTCGCTCGCCTGCGGTCCTGTGATGCCATGGTCTACCCGAGCCTGCACGAGCCAGGCGCGTTTGTAATTGTTGAGGCCATGGCAGCGGGCAAGCCGGTAGTTTGCCTGGACTTGGGTGAGCCAGCGCTTCAAGTTACGGACGGCACGGGCATCAAAGTGCCGATCACCTCGCCCGAACAGGTCGTATCAGATTTAGCGGCGGCGATGACACGCTTGGCGCGAGACCCGGATCTTCGGATTCGGTTAGGTACGGCTGCGCGACGGAGGGTACGAGAGCAATTCGACTGGGATAAGAAAGGGATTTTCATGACCAAGCTGTATGAAACCCTCTGCACGAAGGAGGCCGCGGTAGAAACAGAGGCTCCCGTTAAAAGAAGCGTTGATGGCTTCTCCCACGCAAATTGATCTATAAGTGTCGCCCATGTTGTCACGGACGAAACAGGGGTTAATGTACATTCACCTCGCGGCCCGTGAATTCTGTGTCCGGACGGGTGCCCAGAGACCATTCCGGAGGAGGTTCAGAATCCTGCGTGCCATCATCTTCAAACGGGTGTGGCCGTAGACAAAGTCGAAGGACCTGCAAAAAAGCCAGTGCGGTAATATCACCGATACTCGCCAAAACAGCCGATGAGGCGCGTGCAGGGTCCGTAGATGATTGCGAGGAATTGCATGATAGATGGCCTTGAAATTCCGATCGGACCGAAAACGGGCGAGGGCGCACTCCATCAGCGAGGGCGCCATCGCCGAGGGAAGAGGGAAGTCGGGCGGGAGCCCTGAAAACGGTGATGCCAGGTATCTGCGCCAGGCCATCCAGATTTCTCTCTCGTAGGAGACCCACTCTCGGAGTTGAGCTTCCGTGAACTTCTTGACCCCGGCGCTATTGGAGCCGTGCACTCGGTATTCGCTTAGCGGGGCTTCCAGAGCGGTGATGGGAGTCATCAACGGAGCAAGGGTCAGGATCAGTTTGTCGGAAGAGATTTTGAGACCGTCAGGAAGAGGGAAGATAATCTGCGCAACCGAACGGTGCAGAGACAAGCCTGACGTGGGAGGCAGACCAAGCAAGGTTTGGGGCTCAGTGGGACTCAGAGACGCCCCCTGCCAACCGCACGGGAGGTCGTAAAGCGCAGGAATCTCCCCCACATATTTCCTCTGTTCGTCCACCAGCCGCATGCGGTTCACCGCGAGCCCCGAGGCAGGTGCAGAGGTGAAAGCATTGACGACCAGTTGCACCTTGTCGGGCAAAAAAACATCATCGCCATCGAGCAAACAAATGATCTGCCCCACGCTTTCACGAAACGCTGCGTTCAAAGCCATGGACTGTCCGCCATTCGCTTGGCGAACCAGCTTGATTCGTTTATCCAACAACCGGTATTTTTCTAAAATTTGCAATGATGCGTCGGTCGAGCCATCGTCACAAATCACTACTTCCAGTCGACAATAGGTTTGCTGGAGCACACTCTCAATCGCTTCACTCAAGTAACGTCCATGGTTGTAACTCGACACCAGTACGGAAACCAGAGGACGGTGTGGCAATGGTGACAGTCTCAACGGCTGGCAGACAGCGCGCTCTTTCTGGTCATCAGAGAGGCTTCGCGTGCTGCTCCTAAGCCCCGGCATACTCGAATGGCTTCTCATGGTTCTTCAGTTCTGGCAATTTCCGTTTGTCTAGGGAACTGCTGGAGGGAACCACAGAATAGTTCGGATGAGGGCTTGGGAATCGCGACTATGTTGAAATACGTCGGTGTGGAGGCACGGTTGTCCCTCGCGCAGTCGTTGAGGACTAAGAATTCATAGCCCAGGCTCTCGAGCAAATCTCTCGCGCCGCTTGGCGATAGACCGAGTCGGGAGGCGGTGGGCGGATTGAATTCAAAGATGATGATTGGGCTTTGCGTGGCAATGCATCGAATCGCTCCGCGCAGAATCAGTTCTTCGGCACCTTCTGCGTCTATCTTCATGGCGTCCACGCGGTCTACGCCACACTCCTCAAGTAGTTGGTCGAGTGCTACCGTTTGTACCTCTTCCCCATCGCTGCTGGAGCGTGGGTCTTTGCGTAGCCAATTGCATGAGGGATCCCATTCGTGATTTAGCCATGCCTTGTCTTTCGTTTCCGCTAAGGCAACTTGGAAAGCAGATACGTTCGAGCAATGGTTCAACTCAACATTCTTTCGCAGAATTCCAAAGGACTCAGCCGTTGGCTCAAAAGCAAGCACCTTGCCGGTATCGCCGACGAGTTTGCTAGCTACCAGCGTATAAATGCCAAAGTTCGCGCCCACGTCGATAAAGACCTTCCCGGGCGAAAGTATTCTCTCCAAATAGGGCAGTTCAGATTCATAGTATTCGCGGAAGGCAAATAGGAACTTTCTGGGGCCCCGGCTTTGCGTGGGGAAAGACATCCGCACATCCCACCTGGGCAATTTTGCGACCGCCGGCATATGCAACCAGCATCTGCAATACCAAGTGACGAGCCGAAAGAGTGTGAGTAGAGGAGCCCGGTGGAAAGCTTCTTGGGTGGCTAGAAACCGCCATATTTCTCGAGCGTTCTTAAGACGCCTCACAAGTCTCACCCCGGCATTGTTCATGATGTCCCCCTGCCCGCCCACAGACTTCTCAAAGTGAGCAATTGCGTGGAAGAACCACTTTCATATGGCCTCGGCAGGCTTGCAGAGCATTTTCGCCATGCGTCAACTGCTCCCTTTCAACTCCGCCGAGGACCTAGCTAACGCCTCGAAAAGCAGCTCTAACTAGCATCGATAAGCTGATGAGCGAGTTATTTCGAGCGATCAAAGGAACCACAAATGCCCTTCGGAATACTCGGCGACACGTTAGCATGTCACAATTCTGATCCTCTTCGGGTCTCTAACTGCATTTCAATTAGGGCCTAGACCCTATCGACGAGGCGGCATGCACTTCCTACACTACGACCGTGTATCGAAATAGTCGCTGCCGTCATAATCGATGAAATCGCAACAAGTGTCGGAGGAAGCGGCCTGAACCATCAAGTCAACTCGGAGCCTAGGCAAGCCCCGGTCGGCCTTGGGGGCCCTGCAGCCTACGGGTCTTACGCTGTCACAAAGCGCATTGGGAAGATCGACGAGACTCTAGATCTGAAAGGCAAGACCGTTCTGGATGTGGGTTGTGGCAACGGCTGCTACACAGCAGAATTAGCCCGTCGAGCCGCTCGTGTTTGCGGAATTGATGTTCAGATGTCACATCTGAAGGCATTTAGGGACCCGATTTCACGCGTGCAGGGTGTCGCCGAGAATCTCCCGTTTTCTTCGGAGAAATTTGATGTCGTCACGATGATCGAAGTCCTGGAACACACAAATTCCGACAGACAAGTGCTGAAGGAATGCTTTCGTGTGTTGAAGCCAGGGGGACTTTTGGTCCTCTTTGTTCCGAACAAGTTGTACCCCTTGGAAAGCCATCCCTGCCACATCGGTAACTTCTCGATTGGCCGCAATATTCCGCTGATTTCGTGGTTTCCAGAGTCTCTGCGCAGGCGTCTTTGTCACGCCCGCATCTATACTACTCGCAAGCTTCTGTCGTTGGCGAAGAGCGCGGGCTTTGAAGCTCATCAAAGGAGATACATTTTCCCTCCGCTTGATTCGTTTCCTTTGCCCTTCAAAGACTTCTACCGCAGGGCCGCGACCAAGCTCGAAAAAACTCCTATCGCCAAATTAGGAGTCTCCATTTACGCGGTTTTGCGAAAGCCAACTCCCCCGGAAACACCAAAGCAGATCGTGCCTTCTGGCGTGAAGCCCGAAAGCGCTTCCTTCGAGGTGCTGGGAGTCCGCGTCCACGCGGTACAGACTGAAGACATAGTGGCTCGGATGGAGAAATGGATTCACGATCGCGGCCACTCTGGCACGGTGGCTCCGACCGGCATGCATGGCATCGTCGAAGCTCAGCATGATCCGTCGTTCAAGGAGATTCTGAACTCAACGGACGCGGTTGTTCCAGACGGGATGCCACTGGTTTGGCTGGGCCGGCGGCAAGGTCACCAACTGCGACGGCGAGTTTACGGGCCGGATTTGCTCCTCGGCTTTTGTGAAGAGAGCGCGCGCCGCGGTTACCGCCATTTCTTCTACGGAGGCAAGCCTGGAGTTGCTGAAGACCTTAGAGAGTCGCTGAAGAGCCGGTTTCCGGGGCTTACTGTAGTTGGGGCGTGTGCACCACCATTTCGGGACCTGAGCGTAGACGAAGAGAGGCAATTAGAGGAGCAGATAGCGCGCGCCGCGCCGGATGTGGTCTGGGTGGGACTAGGAACGCCTAAACAAGAGCGCTGGATCCGCGATCACAAGGTTCGGTTACGGGTCCCCGTGCTGGTTGGCGTGGGCGCCGCGTTTGACATGCTCTCGGGAAACCGGAAGCAAGCGCCACGCTGGATGCGCGAGCATGGTTTCGAATGGTTTTTCCGGCTATTCCAGGAACCGCGCCGTTTGTGGCGGCGTTATTTGGTTTACGGAGGAAAGTTTGTCGTATACGTCGTGCTTGATATGTTGCGACTAAAGAATTTTGAGGCTAGTGGCATGGGCAACACACAGCGGATGCCAACCCGTAAGGCGCGTGACTAGCACTGCGTTTCTGCAAGAGTTTGGCTTTGCTCCAAACTCAGGTCTTTACCTACATTCCAATTCATGGCTGCACCTCATCGACTCAACCAACTTTGGCCAGTAGTCTCGACTTGCTCGGTCTGTGTTTCTAAGCGGGAGTCAACGCATCTCAAGTGGAAACCCGTGGCTCCAAATGGATGATTCTCGGCGTCTTTGCGGTCGCTGCCTGCTTGCTGTGTTTCCCGCAATATCAGGTGTTCGCCTCGGAGACGCCAAATCAAGGCAATCAAGAAGTCTTCCCCTCGCCGCAATTGAAAGATCAAAATCAAAATACGCCTCAGCCTAATTTGGAAACCGCCGAGGATTGGAATCGCCGGCTCGCGAAATTGTTGGACTCGAATCCGGCTGCGCCGGCTGGAAGCGCCGAGGAATATCGCATCGGTCCTGAAGATGTGCTCAGCATTAATGTGTTCGAAGCGCAAGAGTTGAACCGCGAGGTCCGAGTTTCGGCTAATGGAGAAATATCTTTGCCTTTGCTTTCCTCGGTTCGAGCGGCGGGATTGACTCCCCGGGAACTGGAGCTTGTCCTCCAAGAACTTCTTCACCGCACCTACATGAAGGATCCTCATGTGAGCGTATTCGTACGCGAGATGCAAAGCCATCCTGTTTCGGTGATGGGAGCCGTTAGACGCCCCGGGGTTTTTCAGGTCCGTGGAAGCAAGACGCTGCTTGAGATGCTCTCGCTCGCAGAAGGCTTGGCCGACGATGCTGGAGAAACCGTCCTCATCATGCGGGGTGCCGCGTTGTCCAAGGAGCCAGACTCTTCGACAGAGCATCTCGCTCTAACGGATCAACATTCCTCCGGCCCCCAGGAAGCGGGTGAAGTGCTGGCAGTGTCCAGAAGCGTTAATGACCGTCCTGCGGTGCCTGAAAGCGCTGTCGAGCAAGTTAACTTGAAGGACCTTCTTGAATCGGCTGATCCGAGCAACAATCCATTGGTTCATCCTGGCGACATCGTCAAGGTCACTCGCGCCGGCGTGGTGTACGTAATTGGCGAGGTTCGCAAGCCCGGTGGATTCGCGCTGAAATCAAATGGGAATATTTCCGTCGTGCAGGCGCTAGCCCTGAGTGAGGGCCTCACTCACACCGCCGCGAAGAGCAACGCGCGAATCATCCGCAATGATCCGCAAAGCGGCCAGCGAAAAGAGACTCCCATTGATTTAGGGAAAATCCTGGCGGGGAAGGCTCCGGACCCGATGCTCGAGGCGAGAGACATTGTTTTCGTACCGAACAGTGCGGCGAAGAGCACCTTGGGCCGAGGGGCTGAAGTCGCGGCGCAAACACTCGCCGGGCTCCTGATTTTCCATTGGTAAGAACTATGGATGACCAAAATCAAGTCGAGCTTTATAACCGCGGCCAGCGGCCAGAACGGCGGGGGCCGGGCGCGCTCGATGCGCGGATCGTAGAGTTTCCTGAATCCTATGAAATTTTGGAATCTGAGCGTTCATTGGATCTTCGTAGCTATGCCCGCATCCTGCAGAAGCGCCTGCAGACAATCCTGATCGTCTTTTTCATTCTCTTTGTGGCCGTCCTCATCGCCACGCTCAAGCAAAGACCCGTGTATCGGGCCCAAGCATTGTTGGAGATTCAAAAAGAGAACCCTGACATCCCGACCATCAAGGAACTCTATGAGCTCGAGGAAGTTTCCGACGCCTACCTGAGGACGCAGTACAGCATCCTGGCTAGTGAAAGTCTTGGCCGGCGCGTAATTGACCAGCTCCAGCTGGAAACTGTCTCGGAGTTTAATTCTCCTATGTGGTGGCAGTTCTGGCGAAGAACGAAAAGGCCTTCCCCGGCGCCGGCTGTGACCATCGGTCCGGTGCGCCAAGCCCCTGACCGGGAGATCTCTCAACGAGTCCTCGAGCGATTTCAGGATCATTTGACCATTGATCCCATTAGCCGCAGCCGTCTAGTGGCTGTTCGATTTGATTCACGCGACCCAGACCTTGCGGCGCGGATCGTGAACAGCCTTGCTGCAGACTACGTTGATCAGAGCCTGGAAGCACGATGGCAGGCCACTCAGAAAGCTTCCGATTGGCTTTCGCAGCAACTGATAGGTGTAAAAGCCAAGCTAGAGAAATCAGAAGACGAGCTCCAGAGTTATGCGCGGCACAATGGCCTGATGTTTCTGGAAACCGACAAAGGCGCCAGCCAGAATGTAGCGAACGAGCGGCTTCAGCAGTTCGAAGAGCAGCTCACCAAGGCCGAAGCCGAGCGCTATGAGAAAGAAGCGCTTTACCGGTTGGTGCAAACCGGCGAGTCCGCAGCCTTGCCTGGAGTGCTCCAAAATAAACTGATCCAGGATTTGAGCGAACGCCTGGCGGAACTAAAGCGGGAGCATGCTCAATTGTCAACGAGTTTTAATGCCGACTATCCTCGCGTGAAGGAAATTCAAAGTCAGATCGATGATATCGAGGCCTCCCTTAGAGATGAGCGCCAGCGCGCTGCCGACAGTATCGTCAACGATTACTCCGCTGCCGTACGCCGCGAGGATCTGTTTCGCCAGGCGCTCAGAGAGCAGCAAAAGGAGGTAAACCTCGTCGCCGAAAAAGCCGTCCAATACAACATTCTGAAACGCGAGGTCGACACAAATAAGGAGCTCTATCTGGGCCTGCTGCAAAGGCTGAAAGAAGCCGGTGTTTCCGCGGGCCTGAAGGCCAGCAACATTCGCATCGTGGATTCGGCCGAGCCCCCGGCGAAACCTGTTAAGCCGAGAACGTCCCTAAACTTGCTCGTCGCTATGTTTCTCGGCTTGGGGCTGGGAATCTGCGCGGCACTCTTCCAAGAGCGCATGGACGACACGCTCAAGGGCGATCATGACATTGAGCGACTGGTCGGACTTCCTTCCCTGGCCCTGATTCCCATCGTGCCGCCGTCAAATGGCGACCAGCACGGGATTCATAGGTTTCTGCCGGTGGACAAAGCTCTCCTGCACAAAGGCAATGGAACCAGTAAAAACTCGCGCTCTTCTTGGCACCGCATCGATGGAGTTAAAACCCAGCATGCTCCCCTCGTCGAAGCGTTCCGTAGCCTCCGCACTTCCGTCTTGCTCTCGACCCCGGACCGGCCTCCGAGTTCGCTTCTAGTAACGAGCACGCAACCAGCCGAAGGCAAGACCACCGTGGCATGTAACTTGGCGATTTCGCTCGCACAGCTCGGTCATCGAGTCTTGCTTGTTGATGCGGATTTGCGCGTTCCCTCTTTGCACAAATTGTTCGACATCAGCGGGAGCTTGGGATTGGTAAGCTATCTAACCGGTCAGCACGATTGGCGCACCGCGGTGCGCCCTTCTGGATCGCCCGGCCTTGACGTCTTGGTGTGTGGCCCCGTGCCTCCGAATCCCTCTGAACTTCTTTCCTCTCAGCGCATGGGGACTTTGCTTCGCTCCGCCACCGCCGAGTACAGGTTCATAATCCTAGATTCCGCGCCTATGCTGGCTCTCGCCGATAGCCGCATCCTCGCGCCACTGGTAAAAGGGGTGCTCCTGGTGGTGAAGTGCGGAACCACGTCTCGCGAACACTTGCAGCACGCACAGTCGGGAATCCGCAGCGTGGATGGAAATCTGATTGGCGTGGTGCTGAACAACGTGGACATTCGCACCGACGGCTACTATAACTATGGCCCGTATGGTCCAAGTGCCGACCCTCCTTCAGAAGAAACTTTCACCGCAGCGAATTATTAGACGCCGCTCCAACAAAAAGCGAGCGATGGATCCACGGCGGGCCTTCCATGTTTAGGTTGCTCGAGGTAGGGCTCCTCTGTGCCGTCGGTGTGGCAGTTTTGGCCTTCGGTGGCACAACCTCGTCTTTTTTTGCGATAACGCAAATCATTATCCTTGGACTGGGAGTGGTGTTCCTTCTCTCACCCCAGTTTTCGTCCGTTGCCTCCATGCACTTTCCGGTTACCAGCCCTCTCCTCTTAGTCGCCTTGGTCCTGTTGCAAGTTTGTCCGCTTCCCGTTTCCTTGGCGCCCTTGCTCGGGAGAGCGCAGGGCCAGTTACCTGGCCTGTCTCATTTCTTCATCAGTGTGGCGCCTTATCAAACGGTATCGCACCTCTTCTTATTGGTTACTTATTTGACGGCTTTCTTTCTGACTCTGGCCGTATGCCGGAACCGTCGCGCGAAAAAGCGGCTCGTCTATGCTCTCGTGTCGCTTGGAGTGTTTGAAACTCTCTACGGCCTGGTTCAGTATCTTACCGGCTGGCAACGCATCTTCACCTACGTCAAAAAATACTACTTGGAAGAAGCCACCGGGACATACATCAATCGCAATCATTTCGCCGGCTTTATGGAAATGATCCTGCCGTTTGTCGTGGCCCTGGGGTTGCTCTCGATGGAGCTCATGATTAAGAACACGTCGGAAGCGAGGGTTTCGCTTCCGAGACTTTTTTCCAGGCGGGAGTTGTTTTCACTGGTGCTGTGGTTCTTTCTGGCGATCTTGTTCTTCACCGTCCTGGTCCTGTCCCGCTCTCGTATGGGAATTATTTCGGCCCTTATATCAATCGTGACTATTGTGGCGCTCGCGGGGGCTCGATCCATGCGCACACGAACAAGGGCGGCGTTCGGCACACTATTTATTCTCGGTGTCCTCGGGCTGGTCGTGTGGATCGGCAGTGACTCGGTGATGAGCCGTTTTGAGACGCTCGGCCAGGAATACCATCTCGACCGCCAGAATCGCATTGCCATTTGGCACGATACCAGCGGGCTGATTCGTCACCATCCCTTCGTCGGCACCGGGTTGGGGTCCTTTTCCGTCGTATACCCGTCCGTGCAAACCGTTTTCCTTACTCTCCTCGTTGAGCACGCCCATTGCGACTACCTGGAAGTCGCAAGCGACCTTGGCTTGCCCGGCGCCGCATTGGTGTTCGGGTCGGTCTTTTGGGTTCTTGTCCAAGCCGTTCGGCAGTACCGGAGACCGGGGGATCGTTTTGACAACGCTGTCTCTCTAGGTTGCATCGGGAGCATTACCGCAATTTTGGTGCATAGCCTGGCCGACTTTAATTTCTACATTCCTGCCAATGCGTTGCTGTTTCTAATAATACTGGCATTGGCTAGGTCCAACGCTAGTCCTAGCGGAAACGCTTCGAGTGCCCCACAGACACCAAGAAACATCGGCACGGCTTGAAGGTTATTCCTAGAAGCATTGCGGAGTCTAAGCCCATCCGGCGGAGAGTTGCTATGGAGGTAGGATAATGGCCGGTACCTGAAGGTTCAAGATGGACACTCATAGACAGCCGGCCTCGGGAACGGAAACAAAAACTTTTGTGTCGGCGGCTCGCATTCAGTCCGTGGATGCTCTGCGCGGAGCCATCATGATGTTAATGGCCATCGACCACATTCGCGACTATGTGGCCCGAAGCGCCCAGCAGTTCCTGCCTACGGATCTTACGCGGACGACTCCAGCTATCTTTTTTACCCGCTGGATCACCCATTTTTGTGCACCAGTTTTCATGCTGACAGCCGGCTTGGGCGCGTATTTCTGGATGACTCGCGGGAAGCACTCGAAAGGCGCTCTGTCGCGGCTGTTGATTAGTCGTGGTATTTGGCTGATTGTCCTTGAGGTCACGTTACTGCGGCTGATCTTTTTCTCGCAGATAAGCTTCACGGCGAATCCCGTGCTCCTGATCATCCTTTGGGCCATTGGGCTTTCCATGATCGCGTTGGCCGGGCTGATTTATCTTCCCATGCGCGTGCTTATGGGCATCAGCATAGCGATCATGGCTCTGCACAATTTGCTCGAAGATGTTTCGGCTGAGCGCTTCGGGCGGGCGGCGTGGATTTGGGACATTCTGTATCAGCGAGGTGTTATCGCCATCGACGGCGTCAAGTTCAGGCCCGCATATCCGGTGCTGCCTTGGATTGGCGTGTTGGCTGGTGGTTATTGCCTGGGTATGGTGTTTGCTTGGGATGCTAATCGCCGCCGCCGTTTTCTGGTGCGTCTGGGGCTGGCGCTTACGGGAGCATTTGTTCTGGTGCGCGCTGTTAATATTTATGGCGATCCTTTGCGTTGGAGTCACCAGGGATCAACAGTTTTTACGGTGCTCTCTTTTCTCAATGTCACAAAATATCCGCCTTCACTCGATTTTTTGTTGATGACGCTTGGCCCGGCAACGGTCGTCATGGCGTGGCTGGAAAACTTTGACTTTCATTTCACCAATCCGCTGATTGTTTTCGGCCGCGTCCCCTTCTTCTACTACGGGGCGCACTTGCTTTTGGCCCATCTGATTGAGATGGGGATGAACTTCGTGCGCTACGGCGCACAGTCGTTCCTGCTGATTGCGCCGCCCTCCATGGGAAGCTCCAGCGAGCTTTTTCCGGTTGACTACGGATTCCCACTTTGGACGGTGTATGCGGTCTGGGTTGTGGTGCTGCTGGTTCTCTATCCGGCATGCCTTTGGTTTGCGCGACTCAAGCAGCGTCGGCATGATTGGTGGCTGACCTACTTGTGATTTCTTCTGGAGAAAAAGCGCTCCACCTTCGGTCATATTCGCGGCAGCAGTCGCTGCCCCAGCGGCGCCAAGATTAACAAGCTTACTTGGGTGTCACGCAGGGAACCACTTGGCGGCTGTGGCGGCGGTAAACCCGAAAATCTTGGTCGGTCGTGAGGATGACAGGATCGGCAAGCGTTTCGGTCATGCGAACGAGGCAAGCATCGGCGAGGCCCATGGGAACGTTGGAATACTTCTCGATCAGCTTCATGACTGGCTCTAGGTTCTCGGTAAGGGTGAAGGCGGCTACCAGAGTGCCGCGGCGAAGTAGCGCGCCGAGCTTGGGGGTGCCGAGCGCTCCGAGAAGGTGGAAAGCCTCGGACAGAACGGCTTCGCACGTGGACCAAGGTGGAGGCAGTTCGGAGGCTTCGGCCGCCGCCCATTCGTGGTGAGCGTCGCGGCGGCTAAGCAAAGCGACAACAAATCCAGCATCAACGAGGACGTTTCTGGCCATAACCCGTAGCGTGCAAATATTCCTTCTTCCGCGCAGTTAGGTCGGTCGGGAGGCCATTCACCGATCCGATAAGGTCGGCGATGGCAGTAAGGGAAGCCGTGCGGCGCCGCTGGCGGGGCCCATGCTCGAGCCGCTCGCGAACGACATGCGACTTCGAGATCTTGCGTCCGCGCGATTCCGCCTCAATGTCCGCCACCAGTGGCTCGGGCAATCGTACGGTGAGACTCTTCATAAAGTAACTGTATTACATCTCCGGCAGATCTGCAAGACAAACGCAGGTATAGGGAAGTCAAGGAATATTGCTTAGAAGTGCTATCACAAGTGCTGCTGCTTGACGGACAGTCCGATGATATATACCATGTGGTATGTATCCTGTGGTGTGTGTCAAGGAGGGCGCATGGCCCGTCAACCAAAGAAGCGCGGCGTGGACACAACGGAGGCCGCGGAAGCCAAAGTCTTTATGACCGGGAGGAGCCAAGCGGTGAGACTCCCAAAAGAGTACCGCGTGTCCGGCGACAGCGTTTATGTGAAGCACCTGGGCAACGGCATTCTCCTTCTGCCCAAGACTGGTGACCGCTGGGCCGGTCTCTTCGCGGCGCTCGATCAGTTTCCCCGCGATTTCACGTTTCCTCGCGATCACCGCCCGCAGAAGCGCGCCAGCCTCGAAACCCTTTTCGATGAGAATTAAGGCGTGTACCTCCTCGACACGACGGTATGGATTGATCTCCTGCGCACCAATTCACCAGCTATACGTCACAAGCTCATCGCTCATAGCAAAAGCAAGATCGGCCTCTCCATCATCACCTTGTGCGAGCTGCAGTACGGGATCGAGCGTCACGCGGCCCATCAACTACATCTTCGGGCGCGGCATGAACATTTGCTCTCCGAAATGGTGGCGCCATTCGACGTGCTCCCGCTCGATTACCGTGTAGTGGACACCTACTGGAAGGTGCGGGTCGCCGTCGCGAAGTCGCCGATTGGCGCGCTAGACACCTTCATCGCGGCCCAGGCGCTCAGCCTTGGGGCTACTTTGGTAACCAGTAACAGCAAAGAGTTTCGGCGCGTGCCTGGTCTCGCTGTTGAGGATTGGCGATAACCTTTCCGTCTACTTGCCCGAGCTCCGAGGCATAACAAGGGGGCGCTTGGAGAGGTGATGCCATGAGGAAATTTTGCGTTGTCGTGTTGCTCGTCGTAGGTACCTTCGCATTGCCGGTTTGTAGGATGGCTAAAGGCGCCGAAGATATATTCTCCCTTACAATTAGTACGCCGAGCGAGACTGTAAAAACCGGCTCCAATTTGGAACTATTGGTCAAGCTGACGAATAACACGAATCACGAAATAACGCTCTCAAGTAGAAATACCTACTGTGACTACACATTCGAAGTTCGCGACAGCAATGGACATTCTGCACCGGAGACCAAGCAAAAACACAGACTAAACTTTATCCTCAACAATCGCAGCCGCCCCAGTAGTGCGCTTGCGATAGAAAGGGAGTCTTCACTATGCTTTGGCGCGCACTCCTAGCGTGCTTGGCCGTCCTCGTTTTTGCAGGGTTGTATGTTAAACGTCTCAGGCGCTGGTTCCTAATCTCGGGGAGCTTCGGAGTTCTTGTCGCGCTTGTGCTGATGGTCTTACCGCACGTTAACCCTCATGTTCTCCTGGTTCTATGGCCAGCATCGATTGCTGGGCTTGCAGATCCGTCGACTGTCTGGGACAAAATCATGGTGGCCTCGTTTGAATTCGGTGGCAGCTTCGTTCTGTACGGCGCCGGAGGAACACTCGTTGGGCTCGGCTTCCGAGGAAAGCCATCGCAATCCAACTCTACGACGCGCTGACCTGTATGTACGACGGCCCGTACCAACACGCGCTTCTCACTCCCCAGAAACTCCGCTCATAGGGTGCGAGTACTAAGCCGCGGACGGTTCGACGAGGCGGAATCCGAGCTTGGCGGCGGTGGTACCGAAGTAGTTGAAAGGGGGCGAAAATGCAGAAGACCTTTCATCTGGCAGCTTTGTTCGCGATGTGCTTGTTGGCAGCGGAATCTCTCGCCCAAACAGTAGCGCCACAAACGGGTCCAAAAGCAACGTCCCTGTGCGTTCTGCAAAGAGAAGTCTCTGAGGGGAAGCACGAGACCGTGCGCGTTTCGGGTGTGTACGGACCTGGCCTGGACCGTACGGTTCTGGAGGACACTGAGTGCCCCAGCGAGTCCACCTGGGTCGAACTTGCTTTGCGCTCGCAGGAGAACAAAGAGAAGCTGCGCAAGCTTCTTGACAGTTCACGACGAGCCTATGTGGTGGTCGAGGGTGAATTTTATGGTCCACCCTTGCCCGATCCGAAGCTGCCCGAAGCCGTCAAGAAGGACTACCATCCGGGCTGGGGGCATCTCGCAGCGTTTAAGACCAAGTTGGTTGTGCACGCAATCCGTGACGTGAAGCCCGCACCAACAGACCACACGAACGGAGCTTCCTTGAACCATGAGGCGGAGCACTCTGAGAGAACGGCCGCTTCTTGTGGACCCGAAGAGTGGCAACCTACGCCTGGAAATCCCGGTTGTGGTGGCAGCCAGACCGAGGCAGTAGCGGCCGCCGATCCGTGCTTAGCCCCGTTGCGCTGTATAAATCATTTTGGCAACCCAATCGATGGAGGAAAGGACGAGATTCTTTTGTCATCGCAATTTGTATACTTTATAATCGCTGACGCGCTTCCGCTTAGGAGCTCTCGTTGCGTCGAGCACGGCGAGGGCGGGAATTTGTACCTGGTTCGCCGGCGCTGGGATTACTTCGTCAAATACCTCCTGGGCGTCACGCCGCCCGCCAACTTTGAAATGCACGAGGACCGGGAACCCGCTCCCGTGCGTCCACGCCCATGAGCAGGCTCTATTGCGCTTCCCAATCTCCCAGCTTGATCTGGGGGATCACCAGCGAACGCGTAAAGTGGTCTTCCGGCTCGTAGACTCGAATGACGACGCGCGACTGCGGAAGTTGCACCCCGTCAACCGGAAATTTCGCCAGCCCGGACGCATCGCGGAATTGCAGATTTGTGCCGAATCGCACGAAACTGTCGGGCAGAGGGTTGTACCCATAGGGGCTGTAGTCAGACTGACAGGTGGATCGGGCCGGGTTTCGCGCTCCCGTGGACGCATTCTCGAGAAACGCAGTCCCGCATATAGGCCCTTTTCCTGGTTCTATGCAGTGAAGCTCCACGGCAGTTCCAGCTTCGTTCATCTTCGTCTGGCACCAACCCCACTCAGGCATCCGTTCATCGCCATCTACCGCCGGCATGGAATAAGATTCGGCAAGACCGAATAGCGTCAGCGAATAATCGACTCGAACTTGCAGCGCTTGGTCCTTCGCTCGGTGGTAGACCGACATCGGCACTGCGATTTGTTGGTAGACGGGTTCTTCGGCGGGATTTCGTCCCTCCCTGGCGACTTCGAGGCTATCTCCGATCCCGTGGTATACGACCCGTCCGTCTTGGCCAGTCACATGCACTTCGACGCGATCGGTCAAGAGGATGGCATCGTTACGGACTCCGGTAACTTGTAATGGTAGAAAGACCAGAGCGTTCTCACCACGACGGTTGCGCTGGTCGTTTTCTGAAGAAGGAGCCAGACCGGATGGCGACTTGAACTTTCCCCGCGCCGGGTCAAACCTTATCACCGTCGTCGCCCCAGCGGCCGGTTTCGGCGACAGCCGCTCCTCAATGGCAAACGCGGATTTCCACGGCAGGAACTGCGAGGTCAGGAGCAGCAAGCCAAAGGCTATCACTAGAAATCGCGCCGTGGCCGTCTTCCTGCGGAAGTATTGAAGCCCGAGAATCGTGCCGGCGGCAATCGCTACCAGCGCGAACCGAAATACCTCTCCAATCCAACCGACTCCGCTGTGCGTTACAGCAATAAGAGTTCCATGCGCAGATCCGTTCATGTACTCACCGAGTGTCAAAAACGCCCCGATGATGAAGGCACAAGCGCACCCGAAAATGAATGCTTCCGTCATATTCTGGGTCACCGAGGCGAAAGCGAAGAGCGGTAGGATTAGGAAAAAAAGAAGGAAAATCATGTATGACGTTGCCGACAGCAGAGTCGATCGCAATGAAAACCCGTTGGCAAGGCCTTGAAACAGATTCGCGGCAAAGATCGGTCCCTCCACCATGAGGACCACAAACAGGAACTTCTCGAGCAATAAATTCCCGCGTCGAATCGGCCGCACAAGCCAGTCCTGCCGCACTCCGGGAATCGCCTCGACGTGCACGATCGCCGCGATCAGAAACATGCTTGCGAAAAACGAGAGTATCGGAACCGCTTCCGCCAACATCTCGAGCATCGTGCTTTCGCCGAAGAGGCCGAGCTTAAATATGATGAATGCCGAAATCCAATGAAGCGATGCAACGGTGATTACAAAGACCCACAGCAGCTTCCAATCTTTCTTGAAAATGTGCCAGACCATTCCCGCCCGCCTCTCTTCAAGCCCCGCCGTCGCGCGCGGCTCGCGCTAGAGTTGTAAAGATGGACCGCAGCGCCATCGGCTGCGAATCGATTCCTCGCACACCTGCAATTCGCGAACGAACCCGCTCGCCCAGGCCGTTCTCGTCGAAGCGGGTGTCCACAAACGTGAGCACGTTTCCGATCGTGCGTATTTGCATCCACTCTTTGGGAGCTGGCTTCGGCGGCGCCGCTTGGGCCTCGAGCGTCACACGCACTTCGCGGAAGCGCCCCGTCAGGTCGCTCATCGATTCCTGAAAAAGCAGCTTGCCCTCATCGAGGAACGCGACGTGGGTCGCGACGCCGTCGATTTCCCCGAGCTCGTGAGACGAGATCAGGATGGTCATCTCGCCAGCCTGCTCAAGCAATCCTTCCATAAATTCATCGCGCACCAGCGGATCGAGCCCGCTGAAAGGCTCGTCCAGAATCAGTAGTTTCGGCCGGTAAGGCAGCGCGCACATCAGCGCCATCTTCATGCGCATTCCATGCGACAGGTCACCGATCTTTCGTTCCAGCGGCAACCGCAATTGAAGCGCGATTGACGCTTCAAGTTCACGGTCCCAAGTGGGGTAGAACGGCCGCAGAAAGACCACGTACTCCTCGACGGTCAGGCGCGCGGGCATGTCTTGGTTTTCGGAAACGTAACCGATCCGCGCAAGTTCGCGCTGCGAGATTTTTCTCGAATCGACATTCAGCAGCGTCGCGCTTCCGCGCGTGGGCTCGACGATATTCATCAAAACTTTGATGGTGGTCGTCTTTCCCGCGCCATTTGCGCCGATCAACGCAAACGCGCTGCCTTCGGGCACGTCGAAACTCAACCCGCGAAGTGCTTCAAACCGTCCAAATTTCTTCCAAAGATTCTCCGCGCGGATCATTTGCGGCTCACCTCCTGAGGCCGTTCGAGCCTCGCCCAATGGTCCTGAATTGCTTCGACAACGTCATCGATAACAAGGTCTAGGCGTTTGGCCTCGACAACAAGTTGCTCCACTTCGCGCTGCAGGAGACGTTTTCGGTCGCCCGGCCGCGGCTCGGGAATCTCGGCGACAACCGTGCCAATACCTGGAAGCGCTTCGAGCCAGCGCTCCTGAATCAAATGCTGTACAGCTTTGTGCGCTGTGTTCGGATGAATTTTGAATTCCGCCGCGAGCGCCCGGACAGAAGGAAATGACTGGCCTCGACGAAACTCGCCGCTAATGAAAGCTCTTTTCGCAGCGAAGACAAGCTGATCGAATATGGATTCGCCCGGGTGCAAGTTCAGGCGAAATAGTGTCATACCTGAACTGTGACACACGTGATGCTATTTGTCAAAGTGCCCGGCGGTCTCTGGCCTGGGAGCTGGGGATTTGCATCGGGCTTAAGTGAAACGTCCGTTTTGTCCGCCAAGCGATTGTGTCTGGAAGACGGCCATTCGGTTAATGGCTTGCTTCGCGGGGCATTTATTGCCCCAGCTTGGAAAAGAGGAATCTCTGGCGGTGGCGGAGTACTCGGAAGAGCAAATAGGTGACCAGGACGATAGATGCGCAGATCAGGCCGATGATCCAAGGATTGCTGAATGTCGAGTCTGTCGGGAATTCTGTCCATCCATATTGTTTGGCGAGGGCGTGGATAACCTCCAGCATCAGCGCTTTGCTGTACTGCTGATTGCTCATCAAGACCACGCCATCGCCCTTCTCATAGGCGAAGAAGAAGGATAAGTATCCAAGATTCGCTCCGGGGTGGAGAAAATACCGATTGGGGCCATTTCCCGCGATAGCAAAGCCTAGGGCATAAGAGAATCCATCGGAGCTCTCGGAAGACCGCTGCTTTCCTAGGACCGGCTGTAACATCTCAAGAGCTGTCGAGCGCGATACTATCGCTCCGGGCTTACCAGCCAAGGCATCCTGGATCGCCAAAGCAAACAGCGCTAGATCGGAAGGCGTCGTCCACAGGCCGGCTACGGCCATCAGGGGGGAGGTGTGCGGACCTCCCGCAATCGCCTTCCCGTCTTTATCGTAGGGGATTGCTAGGAGAGGGCGTAGTTTCTCAGGAATGGGTTGTTCGTAGGTGCTGTGCGCCATGTGCAGCGGCTGCAATATCAGTTCCTGCATCAATTCGGGGAATGACTCGCCAGTCACATCTGTCAGTATCTGCTGAATGATCGCGTAATTGCCGCCCGCGTATCGGAACTGTGTCCCAGGGACAAAGTCAATCGTCAGCGGTCGAGAGTTTGCGGGCCTCTCGCCGTTAAGTACCTCGACCAGCGTAGGCACCTTTTCGCCAGCAGCGTAGTCTTCAAAACCGTGGACGGTTGCGCCTGCCGTGTGGCTGAGTAATTCACGGAGCGTCACTTTCTTCTGTTCCGTAAACTTATTCCTGGGTAGCTTCCAGCTTCTCAGGTATTGGGTGACAGCAACGTCGAGATTCAGTTTTCCCTGCTCCACAAGCCGCAGTACCGCCACGGCCGTTACCGGCATGCTGATGGAACTCGCCTGGAACAAGGTCTCAGGCGTTACCGGCTCACCGCCGACTCTGGCAAGGCCGAAAACCTGAGTCCAAGCTACGGTGCCATTGTGAATACAAGCCAGGCTTAGACCTGGAACGTGGTAATGAGCCAACCGCTCTGGCACAAAGAGCAACGATTGTTGGATACCCTCGACAGACAGCGAGGCGACTCGCTCCGCCGCAGTGCTTGCTGGCAAAGTCGCATAGATGATCAGTGCGATCGCGGAAAACAGTCCCGAGAATCTCATCACCAGCCCACAAACCCCAACCGTTTTTGCCCAGTTCTTAAGGTCACTCGTACCCGAGGGCCACCATGGGAGCGACTTCGGTTGCGCGTGAGCCAGAGCGAACGCAGGGCATTACGAAGTTTTCCTCACTTCGAAACTGTGTCCGAAGGCATGCACAATGATCTTCGACACGTTACCTTTCTCGTCTTTTTGGAAAGTGACAGTTACGTCGTTCGACAGAATGAAGAAGTCCGTACTGGATTCGGGATAAAGTTTTTCTGGCCCAGGACCGCGCGGAGCCGCCTCAATGTAGAGTGCGTCATTGTTCAGCGAAACGGTTATCTTGCCGGCGTTCGGATCCTGATATATCCCGGCATAAGCGCCAAGGATGGCCGGGTCAATTTTCGCGACCGCACGCTCAATAGGCTGAAAATCGGGCCATGAGTATTCCTTGGCAACGGCGCGAAGCAGTTCCTGGATAAGCGGTTCGCCGCTATCGGAGTTCGTCATCACCGCCAAACCAGGCCCCATCTCCGTGTAAGCCTCTAACTCGCAGCGGTACCCTTCGTTTTCTCCGGCGTGAGCGAATTTCGCCTTGTGCCCTGGCGACTCCAGTGCGAAGCCGAGTCCCCACCAATCTTTCTGGTGAGTGAGCATCTCGCGGACCATCGGCTGCGAAAGGATCTTGCTGGATTTCCCGACGTACCCGTTCTGAACCGCAACGGCCATTCGCGCAAGATCCGACGGAGTCGTCCAAAGTCCAGCAGGCGCCATCTCCGGATAGGTATGCCAGCCGCCCTTTACAGCTTCGCCGTTGTCGCCATAGGGCGTAGCCGCCAAAGGCCAAAGATTTCTCGGGAGCGGCTGAGCGTACGTGCTGTGCGTCATTCCGGCGGGTCTTAAGACAAGCTCATCCATAATTTCCGGGAAAGGTTTGCCCGTAACATCGCTCAAAAGCGTCTGCAGAACGACGTACCCGCCGCCCGAATACCGCGCAATCGTCCCGGGCACAACATCAACCCGAATGGGGCCAGTGTTTGCCGGCTTTTCGCCATTCAAGATTTCGGCCAGGGTGGGGATAGGCTCGTCGGAGGCGTAACCGGGGAAGCCGGGGACGGTTATTCCGGCACTGTGGCTCAGGATGCGACGGACGGTGACCTGTTGCTGCCGAGTGAACTGGTTATCGGGAATTTTCCACCTGCGCAGTTTGTCGTTCACGTTCCCGTCCAGGCTTAGCTTGCCTTCTTGCACAAGAAGCAGTGCCGCCAGTGCGCTCACCGGCTTGCTGATCGATGCCGCTTGAAACAGAGTTTCCGGAGTCACTGGCTTTTTCGTGGCCGTGTCAGCCAGTCCGTATGCGCGTGCCCAGATAATCTTTCCGTGGTCGAAGAACGCGACGCTTACACCCGGCACTTTGTAGAACTGCATGCGCTCGCTGAGTTTCATTCCGCGGACCGCTTGACCCTTGATGACTACAGCGGGAGGCAGGTCGTTTTCGATGCGCGCGACACGAGCCGCACTGCCTTCGTCCTCAGCTGGCTGCGACTGCCCGAATCCGGGAGCGCCATCAGCCGCGGAGTTTGCGGAGTGCTGCACCAAGCCGGCGGCCAGGGCGAAAGATGCGATTGACAAAAGGAACGTCTTTTTCATGGTAGTTCTTAGGGCCTCGGGTTTACTGGTACTCCGTCTCGCGGTCAGCTTGAAATGGCGCGTTTCCACGGGCATTGTTTACGATTTCCTGAACTGCGGCGGCCACCAACTGAAGGCGATTCAGAATCTGTTTGACCTTCGGCCAGCGCTATTCGCCGTTGCACAAATGCGTCATGGCGTGAAATACGGCCATAAACAAGGCCAACGAAGAAAGCAGCGCCAGCGAGGTCGCAACCACAATTGAGTTTTGCAGTTGAAGTGGCACAGCGACAGAAAACACTTCTGCTAGTGCGGACCGCCACACGCGCACTGCTCCCGGCAGACCGTTCTGTTCCCACTCGCCGCCGATCAGATCAGAAAACGTGGTTACCATCTCGCTCTCGAAGCGCAAGCGAAAATCGCTCGGATACGCGAACAACAGCATTTTGTAGAGGCCACAGCTCGCTCGAACAGCGCTCGTCATAACGTCACTCCGATGTTTTCGGCACTAGTCTCTTGTCACGTGCCAAGCGCACTACAGATTCCATCCGGCTGATGTCGGCGGCCAGCATGGCCTTTCCCGTGCGGGTCAGCTTGTAATACCGCCTCCGCTTTTCGTGGTCGGATTGACCGCCGGCGCTCTCCGTTTCCTCAATCAAGTCCAAATCCAATAGCCTCTGGATTGTCGTATAGAGCGTGCCAGGGCCCATACGGAACTGGTTGTCAGAGATTTTGTAGGCTGTCTGCATGATGGCGTATCCGTGCTTCTCCCCGTCGGCCAACGCGAAAAGAATAAAGAAGACCGCCGGAGTCAGGGGGAGTAGGTGCTGCAGATCATCCGGGACGCGATGGGCATTAGGCATGTGTATGTCCACTGCTGATATATCAGTAGTAGATATACGGTGTCAAGAATTTTCTCTCTGGCCGAGGTCCACTCTGATATTTGATGCCGATTTACCTCGCCGTCTTCTGGGCTATGATCAGTGGAAGGCCTCCATCGCTTACGCATTCATACGGGGGAGGATGTCAATCTCAACTATTGCGATTGGCGTTTGCGCACGGGCTTGGCTGGCATACCAGAGACGGAGCGGTAAATGAATCGGGGGATCCAATGCTCACACGACGAAAATTCGTTGCCACCGCAGCCTGCACCGTGGCGGCAGCACGTCTTCACGTGCACGGTCAAAGCAAGATCCGGGTGGCTCTCGCCATTCCCAGCGAAGCGACTGGCCCTCATATGCCTGTTGACTTTGTCGGCTTGTCTTACGAGGTGCAGCAACTCGCGGACCCGACTTTCTTTTCGGCGCAGAACAGCGGTCTGATTCGCGAGTTCAAAGCGCTTTCGTCAACTGGTGTTCTGCGCCTGGGGGGCAACACCAGCGAGTTCGCTTACTGGAAACCTGCGCCTGATTCTCCCGAGCCAGAGCATCCTCAAGTCCGCGAGGCTGA
>Ga0307478_10000450_pt1 | contig 42797 bp, 29 predicted proteins | sample atmos_gasesECM4C_2_FD_203713 | JGI IMG/M metagenome (GOLD analysis project Ga0307478, IMG submission 203713) | Hardwood forest soil microbial communities from Morgan-Monroe State Forest, Indiana, United States - atmos_gasesECM4C_05 | ecosystem: Environmental > Terrestrial > Soil > Temperate...
AAGTCACGCAACTCCGCGGTCATCATGCCGCAGGTCGAAGGTCAGATCGTGCAGATCGCAATTCACTCCGGCGACCGGGTCGGCGCCGGCAAGCTACTCATGCAAATCGACCCGCTGAAGCAGCAAGCGACGGTGAAAAGCCAGGAAGATACACGCGCCGCCGCCGAAGCGAACCTGAAGTTCGCGCAACAGCAATATGAGCGCAACAGCGGCTTGTACACCTCGGGAGTCATCAGCCGGCAGGATCTCGACCAGAGCAAGTCGGCGCTCGATAACGCCAAAGCTCAGGTGCGGGCGCTCGACGCCAACGTCCGCGAGCAGCAGGTGCAACTGCACTACTACAGCGTGACCGCGCCGTGGGATGGCATTGTTGGCGATATCCCGGTCCACGTCGGCGACCGGGTCACGACCACCACCTTGCTCACCACCGTCGACAAGCCCGGATCCCTCGAAGTCTACGTGTACGTTCCCGTCGAGCGCGCTTCCCAGCTCAAGATGAACATGCCCGCGCAGGTGCTGGATAGCAGTCGCAACGTCATCGCCGACAGCCGGATCAGTTTCATTTCGCCGCAGGTGGATAACAGCACCCAGACCATCCTGGTGAAAGCTCGTATCGCCAACAACAACGACAAGCTGCGGCAGTTGCAATTCATCCGGGCCCGCGTCATCTGGGGCATGCAAAACAGTCCGGTCGTGCCGGTTCTGGCGGTGTCGCGCATTGGCGGTCAATACTTCGCGTTCGTGGCAGAAAAGAACGAGAAGGGCGCCTATGTGGCACGCCAGAAGCCGCTGAAAGTCGGCCAGATGGTCGACAACAATTACGTCGTGCTCGAGGGGGTGAAGGCGGGGGACAAAGTGATCGTTTCCGGTACCCAGTTTTTGGTCGATGGAACGCCCGTCAGTCCCGAGGGCGCTTCCTAGCGGCGCTTCCGTTTCCGTGGTGCCTTGCTTCAGAACTAAAACACGTAGCCGCGGCGCACCCGCAAGTGCAGGGCTGCGGGAGCCGGCGGCTACGTCGACCTGACGACTCGCCCATGTTCGCTGACTTCTTCATTAAACGTCCGGTCTTTTCGACGGTCTGCTCGCTGCTGATCATCCTGGCGGGGGCGGCCGTCGTGCCTACGCTGCCGATCGCACAGTTTCCTAATCTCGCACCCCCTCAGGTGTCGGTCAATAGCGCCTACGTGGGAGCCAGCGCCCAGACCGTGGAGTCGGCAGTCACTACGCCGCTGGAACAGCAGATTAACGGCGCCGAGGGGATGAAGTATGTCTCCTCTTCCAGCGGCAACGATGGATCGAGCAGCATTGTCGCGACGTTCGACCTCAACCGCGACCCCGACCTCGCCGCCGTCGACATCCAGAACCGGGTGAACACCGCGCAAGGACGCCTTCCAAATGCGGTGAAAGCGACTGGCATTTCCATTGTGAAGGCATCGAACAATTTCGTCTTCGGCGCCGCCGTGTTCTCGCCTGACGGCCGCTATGACCCGCTCTTCCTGAGCAACTATCTCGATGTCTACGTAAAAGATTCGCTGAAACGAGTCAAGGGAGTCGCTGATGTCATCATCTTCGGCGAGCGCAAGTATTCGATGCGGCTGTGGCTCGACCCGGTCCGCATGGCCAGTCGCGGCCTGACGGCCGGCGACGTCGTGAACGCGCTGCAGGAGCAGAACGTCGAGGTCGCCGCCGGGCAAGTCGGCCAGCCTCCCTCGAACCCGGCGCAGGAATATCAGATCAGCGTCCGCGCTATCGGACGCCTCTCGGAGGCGTCGCAGTTCGACAGCATCATCCTCAAGACCAATAACGACGGAACCCTGGTGCGCGTAAAAGATGTGGGCCGCTCCGAGCTCGGGGCCGAAGACTACAGCTCCGACTTGCAATTCAACGGCAAAGATGCGGTCGGGCTCGGCGTCACGCAGCTTTCCAACGCGAACGCGCTGCAAGTGGATCGCGACGCCATCGCAGAACTAAACCGGCTCTCGAAACGATTCCCGCCGGGAATGACCTACAAGCTGGCCTTTGACACGACCGATGCTGTCGGCGAGTCGATCCGCGACGTCCTGTTCACCGTGGGTTCGGCGATTCTGCTGGTCATCCTGGTGATCTTTGTTTTTCTGGGCGACTGGCGGACCACGATGATTCACTTCATCGCCACTCCCGTTTCGCTCATCGGCACCTTCGCCTTCGTCAAGCTGCTGGGATTCTCAATCAACACGCTGACGCTGTTTGGCATTACGCTGGCCACCGGGCTAGTAGTGGATGACGCCATTGTCGTGATTGAAAACATTGAGCGTCATATTGCCGGGGGCGAGCACGACTCGCGCAAGGCGGCATCAGCCGCTACGGCGGAAATAACGGGCGCCGTGATCGCCACCTCGCTGGTACTGGTTGCCGTGTTCGTGCCGGTAGCATTCTTTCCGGGCACGACAGGCATTCTGTTTCGCCAGTTTGCGCTGACCATCGCATTTTCCATCGCCATTTCAGCCTTCAACGCACTCACACTGGCGCCGGCGCTGGCCGCTATTTTCCTGGCGGGTCCGCACGGACAAAAATTGTGGTGGTTGCGAAAATTTGACGATGGCGTCCAAGCCGCGACCCGCGTGTATCAACGCGCGCTGCACAAGTTTCTGGAATTTCGCTGGGTCGCGGTTATTCTCTTCTTAACGGGTCTGGGGCTGACTTGGTTCGTGTTCCAGCGCGTGCCGAAGGGCTTCGTTCCCAATGAAGATCAGGGCTACTTCATCATCGCGATTCAGTGTCCATCGGGCGCGTCGCTCAGTTATACGAAAGGGATTGGCGAGCAGATCAACAAGATTCTTTCCCACGTCGACGAGTCCCAAGGAACATTCGCGGTGTCGGGGTTTAGTTTTGGCGGCAATGCGCCGAACCGCGGACTCGTCTTTGTTCCGCTTAAGCCGTATTCGCAACGCAAGGGCGAGGCGCACAATGCCGACGCCATTGTGAACCGGGTCCGCGGACCTTTATTTGGAATTCAGGGCGCGCTGGTCATCCCATTCCTGCCTCCGGCGGTGCAGGGACTGGGCCAGTTCGGCGGCTTCCAGTTCGAGGTCCAGGACCAGGGCGGACACACGCTCCAACAACTGGACGACGTAACCGAACAACTGATCCGCGAAGGAAACCAGCGCAAGCAGAAGGATCTGACCGGACTGTTTACGACGTACAGCGCGTCGGATCCGCAATTCCTGGTGACCATTGACCGCGAGAAAGCAAAGAGCCTGCATATTCCGCTTTCGCAGATTACCGATACGCTCAGCGTCTACATGGGGTCGGCGTACGTAAACGATTTCGACTTCAACAACCGTTCGTACCGGGTGTACGTGCAGGCGGACCAGCAATTCCGGAGCGAGTCGCGGGACATCAAGCAGTTCTACGTGCGTTCCGACAGCGGCGCGATGATCCCGTTGGAAAACCTGGTCACCATCGCGCAGACATCGACGCCGCAAGTCATCAGTCATTACAACCTGTTCCGCTCGGTTGAGATCGATGGCTCCGCCGCGCCGGGATTCAGTTCCGGGGAGGCGATTTCGACCATGGAGGACTTGAGCGCAAAGGTACTGCCGCAAGGCTACACCTATCAGTGGACCGGCTTATCGCTGGAAGAATTGCAGTCGGGCAGCACGACGGTGCTTCTGTTCGGGCTGGGCACCCTGGTCGTGTACTTGACGCTCTCGGCGCAATACGAAAGCTTCGTCTTGCCGTTCATCGTGCTGCTCGCCGTGCCCATGGCATTGCTGGGTGCGCTTACGGCGCAAGCCGGGCGCGGCCTCGAAAACGACGTCTACTGCCAGATTGGCCTCGTGATGCTAGTCGGGCTCGCCAGCAAGAACGCCATCCTCATCGTGGAATTCGCGGAACAACTGCGTCACGAGGGCATGCCGCTGATCGACGCCGCGGTTGAGGCTGCGCGCATCCGCCTGCGCCCCATCCTGATGACCTCTTTTGCCTTCATTCTCGGCGTGGTTCCGTTAGTCCTGGCCACCGGCGCCGGAGAGAAAGGCCGCCACTCCGTAGGCACCACCGTCTTCGGGGGAATGCTCATGTCGACGGTGCTGAATTTGTTCTTTATTCCGGTGCTCTATCTGATTATCGAGGGATGGCGCGAGCGCGGGAAAAAGCAAGCACCCGGCGAAGGATAGGGATCAGTGCGCGAGTTTTTCGAGCGCAGCTCCGCGAATTCTTCCCGGTCCAGGCTCCTGAACGAAGGCAATCACCCGCAGGTCCGAAGTCGCGATGTCGTTGTCGAGCGGCACGCTTATTTCCTTTGAAAACGACTGCGCGGCGCCGACCGAACCAGCTTTGACCAACGCGCGTACGACCGCGACATGGGTGAGCCGGTGACCGGCATTTTCCCCGGCGTTTACCTGGGATTCGGCGCGATCGAGCGCAACCGCCACAACCACGTCGGCTCGGCGGAGATCGGCTGGCAGCGCCCCGGTTTCGACTTGCGCTTTCAGGACGCTACCTTCCCGCCTTACGCCTGAGATCTTCACCGGAATCTTGGCCCGGAGCGCGGCCTTCTCAAACACTTTCTGGGCGTCGCTCGAATTGCTGCCGACAAATTCGTCAGCGCCATCCACGACCATTTGTGGCGTGTAGACGCTCTCGAGTCGCAGATGGTTGCCGTATGCGGACTGTCGGTCGCTGAAGGCAGCAGCGGAGTATGGGTCTTTCCAGCCGATGTGGTTCCAGTAGTCCACATGTTCGCTCAGTACGATGAGACGAGCGCCGGGAAAAGACTGCTGGTCGAACTTCTGCAGCAGCGCATCGGCTGGCGGACAACTGGAGCATCCTTCCGAAGTGAACAATTCGACCACTACGGGACCTTGCGCACGTGTATTCGGAACCGATGTCGCGCGAATGGCGAACGAAGCAACCACGAGAAGACTTGCTACACCAATTAAAAAAGCAAGGCGTTGAAGCATGACGAATCCAATGACCTGATCTCGCAAGTATGGGACGTCTGGCACACAAAAAAGTTACAGGCGTTCGAACTGGCAGTCCTACCCGCCAGAAATAAGGATCGTCCTATCGTGAGATCGGGGCAATCTACTGGTCATCGAGCACAACTCGCCTTGAGGGTATTACCGGAGTAACGCCACATTCAGGCTATCCCCAGGGTTCGTCAGCGGCGCTGTCCTGAGTGTGGAAGTTCTCGAGTGGAAAGCGCTGATTGGTGACAGAAACTGTCAGCCGGGCGACGCGGAAAGGCGGCAGTTCGGTTGGCGGAAGAACCACCTGTAGGGTTTTCGACGCTTCCTCTTGCTGAAGGGATTGGACTTAGCCCGCACGACGAAAGTGACCTCGGGGCGCTGCGTCTGGTGCTTAAGCTGCGGGGAACTGGCTGGTCGGAGGTAAGTACGAGGCCGCCTATGAACCACAGTCCCCATATCAAGACGCAAAAGAATCCGGGCCTTATGCCCGACATGTCGCCATTGGAGCATCTTGTCGATCAGGATGTGTCGCCACGCCAGGTGTGCAACGTGCTCGCCAAGATGTTCCAGGTGCAGCAGACAGAGGTTGCGATTCTGCGTTTGGAGCGTGGCTTGTTGCAGTTCATCTATCCAGACGAATTACGCACCGTGGGATCGATCCCGATTTCCAGTTCTTCCATCGCCGCGCACACGGCAATCAGCAAGAAGTCAGAGATCTTCAACAACTTCGCGCGGGTAAAGCACGCCAGTATTTTCGAGACCGTCAAGCTGGGAAGTTCCGAAGGTATAGACGTCAGCGAACCCTTGCCGATTCAGAAACTGATGTCGGCACCGGTCGTGGACGAGAACGCCAAGGTCCTGGGCGTAATTCAGATTTCGCGGAAAGGTTCGGAGGCGTCCTTCGCTGGCGCGGATTTCAGCCGGGAAGACCTGCATGAACTGGAACTGGCGGCCGGCATCCTGGCCGAGTCGACCGTCATGCGAACCAGTTAGTCCACTTGCCCGACCCGCAAGCTTAAGAAGGGAAACGGCCTCGCGCACGAAAGGACGTGTCCGGGCTGAAAATACTTCCCTTCCCGAGCTTACGGGTGAATAATGCAAACGTCTACTAGTTGGGAACCCTCGTGAACGGCGATTTGCAGACGGAGATGTTTCGGCCCCACTCCAACCTTTGCGATCGGGTGAACCGTAATATTGTGCAGTCGGAGATCGAAGGCGGCGTTTTCCTCGCTGACCTCGAACCACGGACCATCCTCTTTATTCAGACGCAACATCATTGCTACACGGCCGTGTTTATGGGAGATAACCAGGCGCTGTTGTGGGGACACCCGCAATTCTGCCCGCGCCCGGTCCCGGTATCGATCACGGGCTCGACCTGGGGCGGTTCGATGCTGAAATCCCGGTTCGTGGGCCGAGGCATGCGGTTGGAATTTCACCATCCCAGTTACAGCACACCGATCGTAACCTCGCCCATCCGCGAAATTCAGGAGCGACGTTCCCCGGTTCCGCGGCGCCAGCGGGCGCTGGTCCGGCAGTAGTTCCCGCAAGCAACCTTAACTCCTGAAGCTTGGAACTCCGCTCGCTCGCGTTATATCCTCGCTCGGTGCAGGCTTCGACGGTACGGTCTCCGACGGCAGGTCTTTTCCTGGGACTGATCATTACGCTGGCGGCGGTGGTGGCGTACTCCTGGTACACCGCGCGGCAACTCTCCGGGCTGCGCGCTCTGCAGAACAACCTTGTGGACCGCAACCGGCGGGACTCGCTGCAGCTCCTGCGCATCCAGAATGACCTGAATTTGCTCGGGCTCGACATGCGCGACATGCTCGACAACGACGAGCCTTATCCCCTCACCGCGTGGACAGCCCAGCTGCAGCGCATTCGCTCCGACCTGGATAACGCGCTGCAGGTCGAGGAGCAACTGGCGGCGGCGCATCGCACGCCGGAGCAGCAGCAGTATCTGAAACAATCGCTGGCGCAGTTCTGGGACGCGGTCGATCGCACGTTCGCCCTGGCGCAGCAAGGCAATGGGAACGAGGCGCGCGGCCAGATTCGGGAGACGCTGCAGGCGCGGCAATCGGCGCTCAGCAATGCCGTTGCGCGGCTTCTCGTGCAAAACAACGAGAGCGAGGAGCAGGCTAACCAGCAGATTCGCGAAATCTATGATCGCGTCGAGCGCCGCGGTTACTGGTTTCTGGGAGCGACCCTTGGCGCCATTCTGCTGACCAGCCTGTACGTGATCTATGCCAACCGGCAGTTGTTCGCACAGCTTGAGGCGCTTTCGGAACAGCGCAGCGATCTTGCGCAAAAGCTCATCGCCACTCAGGAGTCGACGCTGCGCCACATCTCACGAGAGCTGCACGACGAATTTGGCCAGATCCTTACGGCGGTAGGAGCCATGCTGGGACGCGCCGAAAAGCATACGCCGGAAGATTCCCCGCTGCGGGCTGAACTGAAAGAAGTCCGCGACGTCACGCAGAACACGCTCGACACGGTACGGAGTCTGTCACAGGCACTCCATCCGGTGATGCTCGACGAAGCCGGCCTTGAGGGCACCATGGATTGGTATCTGGCCACGGTAGAAAAGCAGACAGGGACTGACATATCCTACGAGAAATCCGGTGCGTCGTTTGCGGTCAGTGGCAGCGCTGGCATCCATATATATCGCGTTCTCCAGGAAGCCCTGAACAATGTGACCCGGCATTCTGGAGCCCGGGCTGCATGGGTGCGGCTAAAATTCTCGGCGAACGATCTGGAACTCGAAGTGGAAGACCACGGAAAAGGTTTCAGCACCAACGGTTCAAAGGCGGGGATTGGGCTAGTGGCGATGCGCGAACGCGCCGAACTTCTGGGCGGCCGAATCGAATTCCTCCAGCCATCCATCGGCGGGACGCTGGTGCGGCTGCGGGTTCCGCGGGAGAGAGTGGTGGCGAATGCCGAATAAGATTTCTGTGTTGCTGGTGGATGACCATGGCCTGGTCCGGCGCGGGTTCCGGCGGATTCTCGAGGACGAAAGCGACATCACGGTGGTTGGCGAAGCCGGCGACGGCAACGAGGCAGTCCGGCTGGCGCACGAGTTGAAACCCAAGGTGATCGTCATGGACTGCGCCCTTCCCGGTACAAGCGGCCTCGTGGCGACAAGAAGAATTCTCGAGAAACATCCCGAGCAGGCCATCCTCATGCTGAGCATGCACTCGGAAGAAACTCTTGTCCGGCAGGCGCTCGAAGCTGGTGCGCGGGGATATGTTTTGAAAAATGCAGTCGACCTGGAGTTGCCGGCGGCGATTCGCAAAGTTGCGTCGGGTCAGACGGTTCTCGATCCCCAGGTAGCACGCCGCGCATCCCTGAAGGGCGAGCGGAATGAGGGCCTCACCCCGCGCGAGTTAGAGATTCTGCAGTTGATCGTGGATGGAAAATCAAACAAAGAAATCGCCGACCAGCTGAAGCTCAGCGTAAACACGGTGGCTGTCCACCGCGCCAATATCATGGACACTCTTGGCATCCATAAGGCCGCCGAACTGGTGGTATACGCGATCCGCAACGGGCTGGTGAACATTCCTTGAACCGGCGATCGTTCCTGCGGGGCGCGGCGGGACTGGCGTCGGCGGCCCTCCTCCGACCTGGCGAGGCGTGGACCCTGCCGGCCGCTTCCAACCTCGGTTTCAGGCTGACCGACGTGACGGCTTCGGCTGGACTCGACTTTCATCACAACAGCGGCGCCTACGGCGGCAAATTGTTGCCCGAGACTCTCGGCTCGGGCTGCGCCTTCCTCGACTACGACCGCGATGGATGGCAGGACATTCTGCTGGTGAACGGAATGGATTGGCCTGGACATCAACGCCAGGGCTCGACACTACGTCTCTATCGCAATAATCGCAACGGCACATTTTCTGACGTGACGCGCGCGGCCGGCCTGGATGTCGAGATGTACGGCATGGGCGTTGCGGTAGGCGACTATAACAATGACGGCTTCCCCGACATCCTGATCACTTGCGTCGGACAGAACCGCCTGTTTCGCAACACGGGCAAAGGCACGTTCGTGGATGTGACTCAGAAAAGCGGGTTGGGCAAAAGGCAGGCATTGAGCACTTCGGCGCTGTGGTTTGATTACGATCGCGACGGATTTCTCGACCTGTTCGTCTGCAACTACGTGAAGTGGTCTCCCGAGCACGATGTCTTCTGCAGTCTCGATGGCAAACACAAATCGTACTGCACGCCCGAAGCCTACCGAGGTGAAACCTGTTGGCTGTTCCATAATCGCGGCGACGGGACGTTTGAGGATGTCACCGCGCGCAGCGGAATCTTCGACAGCAGTTCGAAAGCACTGGGCGTCGCCCTGCTCGACTACGACCACGACGGATGGCCTGACCTGCTGCTGGCCAACGACACGCAACCGAACAAACTGTATCGCAACCTGCACAATGGCACATTTCGCGACGTTGGCATGGAGGCTGGGGTCGCTTTGAGCACCGAAGGCAAGGCCCGCGCCGGCATGGGCGTGGATACCGGCGATCTGACGAACTCTGGAGCCATCAGTATCGCGATCACAAATTTTGACAACGAGATGATCGGGTTATACCGCGAAGACAAAAAGGGCGTGTACGAGGACGTTTCGATCCAGTCGGGTGTGGGGCTGCCTTCAAAAAACAGCCTGGGCTTCGGCTGCGCTTTTGTGGATGTGAATCTTGATGGCTTTCTCGATCTGGCGGTAGCCAACGGCCACATTGACGAAACGGTACGCAACATTCGCGGAAACGTAGGATACGCGCAACCGCCACAACTGTTTCTCAACGACGGCCACGGTGCCTTTCGAGATGTGGCAGCGGAAGCCGGAACCTTGTTCGCGGAACCGAAAGTCGGGCGCGGCGTAGCCTGCGGCGATTTCGATCGCGACGGCGATGTCGACCTGCTGATCACGACGAACAACGGTCCAGCGTACCTCTACCGAAACGATCAGAGCGCGGGAAATAAGAGCATCCGATTTCGCCTGGTAGGCACAAAATCAAATCGCGATGCGATCGGCGCGGAAGTGCGCATGGAATGTGGAGGGGTCACGCAATCGAGAATGGTAAAAAGCGGATCGAGTTATCTGTCGCAATCGGAATTGCCGGTAACGTTCGGGCTGGGCAAACACGACCAGGTCGATCGCGTGGTGATTCAATGGCCGAGCGGGCGCAGTGAAGAATTCAAGAATCTTGCCGCCCAAAAAACTTACGACTGCGTGGAGACGAAGGGCATCTCCGCACTCGCGGGTTTCTAATATGTTTACAGTATTGTGCCGTGTTTCTCTTCCCATTAGAGTGCCGAGCAATTCATCGTTCCTCATTTGCGCCGCCCCACGCATGCGCTTCTGAGGCACCCCTAGAGACACCGGCAGTTCCTCTGCCGGGCAACGATTTCCCCAGCTGGTCGCAAGGGCCGGCTGGGGTTTTGAATATGGGATGGCTTTCTGAATGTGAAAAGTGGATCGTCAATTTCTGGCGGCGCCTGAATTTCCCTTTGCCGGTTTAACCCGGTACGATGAAAAATCCCATGGAAAACGATACGAAAGTGACCAGCGCGACGTCCGGCGGTGATCAAGTGAGTTCACCAACAAAGATACGGGTCACCGAAGACCACGAAGCCACTGGGGACACGGCCGCGGCGTACGACTATTGGCGAGCGGGATCCGGACGCAAACAGGTACCAGGCATCATCAAATGCTTTGGCGCGCGGCCCGATTTTCTGCGGCAGGTTGTCGACTTCTCGAATACGTTGCATTTCTCCGAAGGCCACCTGATGCGGCGGCACAAGGAGATGATCGCCAGCTATGTTTCCTATCTGAATCGTTGTCCGTATTGACTCGACAGTCACGCCTACTTCCTGCGGGTTCAGGGAGCCAGTGATCAATGCGTGGCCGCCATTCTTGAAGGCAAGCTGGATGAGGCCGGCCTGAGCAAGGCCGAGCGGGCGCTTCTCGATTACGTGGAACTCGTCACCCGGGACGCCAGCCGTACGACGGCGGATGATGTTCAGAAGCTGCGGGACGCAGGCTGGAATGAAGATCAGATCGCCGAGGCCGTCTACGTCACCGCGATGTTCGCCTTCTTCAATCGCGTGGCCGATGCCTTCGGGGTGCCTCCGCAGGACTATCTGGCAACAGGAAAACTTACGCCATAGGTCTTCATATCGATCTGACAGCCTACTAAATCGCTTTAGTATACTGTCGCCTTATTGCATCCCTCGGTGCAAAGTCAACCGGCACGATTGCGATGACCCTTGCCTCTGTCGAAGGCTTGTGCGAGACTGCGCTCCGTGGCGGTAAAGAAAAAAAGTTCGACAGCCCGGCGGGCCATCAAGCCCACACCGCGCGTGAACCTGAAGGTTCTGGCCGACGAGCTTGGACTTTCACCGGCCACGGTCTCGCTGGTGATGAACCGATCGGCGGTGGCCGATTCGATTCCGCAACAGACGAAAGATCGGATTTTCGCGGCTGCCCGCAAGCACAATTACCGTCCCAATTTTTTCGCCCGCTCGCTCCGCACCCAGCGCAGCTTCACCATTGGCGTCATGGTGCCTGAAGTAAGCGAAGGCTATGCCACCCTGGTGATGAGCGGCATTGAAGATCACCTCCTGCAGGAAGGGTATTTTTACTTCGTGGCCAGCCACCGCCATCGCCCCGATCTGATCGACGAATACCCGAAGCTTCTGCTGGCGCGCTCGGTGGATGGCATCATCGCGCTCGACACTCCGTGGACGCACGCCGACCTTCCTATTCCCGCCGTCACCGTCTCGGGACATAACGAGGTGAAGGGCGTCACCAACATCGAACTGGATCATCGCCGCGCCGCGCACCTTGCCCTGGAGCATCTGTATCAGCTCGGCCACCGGAAGATTGCCTTCATCAAGGGCCAGGAATTCAGCTCCGACACGGTCGTGCGCTGGAATGCGATCGAGGAAGCCGCCGCCGAGCTTGGGTTGCACGTGGATCCGAGCCTCACCGTGCAACTCGAGGGCGACCTGCCCTCCACGCAACTAGGCTACTCGGTGACGCGAAAGTTGCTCGCCAGCCGCGAGTCGTTCACGGCGCTATTCGCGTTCAATGATCTTTCAGCGATCGGGGCGATTGGCGCTTTGCGGGAAAAAGGCCTGCACGTGCCGGACGAGATTTCCGTTGTCGGCTTCGATGACATTCAAAGTGCCGCGTTCCAGAATCCGGCCTTGACGACGGTGCGCCAACCACTGCGGAAAATGGGCATGATTGCCGCCGAGACGGTCCTGCGTCGAATTGCGCGCCCCGGCATGGATTCGCAGCCGCCCAGAATCATGGTGGAACCTGAATTGGTGGTGCGGGAATCGAGTGCGGTCGCGAAGGGGAAGCGGTAGAGTCCTCTCGATTCAAATCAAGCGGTCTCGCGGCTAAAGCGACGTACGGGCCGCCTCAGTTCGACGCAGACCCTGTCGAATAGACTTTGATCCAGTGCGTGCGGACTTGCGGCCTGACCTTCTTTCCCTTCCAGTCAAACACAATGAGGTTTGTGTCCTGCCGTGGCATGTGACAGTCGATGCAGTTGCTGGCCGCGTCGTGATCGCGCTTCGGAAACATGGCCGTATCCGGTTTGTGACAAGCCAGACACTGCCGTGAAAAACTCACCGGATCGTGCTGCACCAGGTGCACGTCATGACAAGTCAGACAAGTCATGGACGACGATTGGAAGCAGCGACTCCGTGCCAGCAGTTCCACCTGGCTGCCATGTACGTCCACTTCTGCGTTAGGATCGGGCTTTGGCAATTCGAGGTAGTGATCAAGTGGCTCCCCAGGGAGATACGAAAACGGTGCAACCAGTGGGGTGCCGTGACCGGCGTGGCACCAGGCGCAAAGATCCATTTGCCGCTCGCGCGAGAATTTCGCGGGATTCAGGATCGCGCTATCAGAAGTGACTGGCGTTTTTGAAGTCTCGCGCTCGACGTGATTGCCTCCCGGGCCGTGACACTTCTCGCAGGTGATCCCCACCACGAAACCTGCCTTGCGATATCGATTCGGCGGCGCAGTGGAATCGAAATACGTGGCATGACACTCCAGACAACGGGGAATGATAGGGCGGTCAAAGTTCGCGATGCCGTCCCGATAGCCTGGACTATTTACCCAGCCAAGCTGTGTCCAGCAGGAAACGGGCAGTTGAAAGAGTTGGTCTCCCTTCCAAAACAGATAGGTTTGGCCTTTGCCCCCGGAGCCTGTCACCAGTCCGAACTGCTCCGTGCGCTCTGTCACGTACGGAGACATTCCCTGGACCGCGGTCTGGAAGAAAGCGTCCCCCTTCTCACTCATGCGGAAGGAAAGTTCTGAGTTAGAGGTAACCAAAACATTGTCCCCGGCGCTGAACTTGCCGAGAATGGATTGTTTATCGGGCAGCATAGAGGTCAGAAAATGCGCGGTCTGGTGAAAGGAACCTACCATCTCTTCATGGCATTTGGCACAGGCGGCGTCTCCCAGGTAGCCATCACGCCCCGAGAGCGTCTTTTTTCCCGGAGTTTCCTTGGTCGCGCGAGGCGAAGAAGACGGAGATTCCGGCTTCGGTAGCGGAGCGTTCTGCGCTAGAGCCAGACACGCGGCCAGCGGGACCAACATGCGACCGAAGATGAGCGCTGCTTTCATGCTTCGTATAAAGTAAGAGTCCTTCCGGCCGACCCGAAAAGATGTTCGGCACTCACTTCCATTTTTCCTGCCCTTCGACGATGGTGACGTAGCGGTCGATGGGGAGATCGGTAAGCCGTTGAATCGCACTGCTGGGCCACCTGACCTCGACAAAGTCGACTTTCGTTCTCTGTCCCAGTCCAAGAACCAGCCGCGGGTCGTGCGAGGAGAGGAAGCTCCCGCCCCCGGTCTTCATCCTGCTTCTTTTCAAGTCGCCAGCCTGGTATGTAACGCGCGCGCCGACGGCATCGCGGTTCGACTTGGTTCCCACCAGCGTCAAACCCAGCCAATGATTCTGCTTCCCGGCGTTGTTGCGCAAGAGAAGCGGAGCTCCGCCGTTGACGGAAATGAGCACATCGACCGCGCCGTCGTTGTCGAAGTCTCCGATCGCTAGGCCGCGAGCGGAGAGGTTCTTGGCAAAGACGGGGCCGCTCCTCTGGCTGACATTTTCAAATCCCTTGCCGGTGCCATGGAACAGGAGAAGCGGTTCCTCATAGTCCACATCCTGGTGATAAACCTTGATCAGGTCGTCGGGATTTCCGTTGGAAAGAAACAGATCGAGATTGCCGTCGTTGTCATAGTCGAAGAACTTCAGTCCCCAACCGCTCATAAGGCGGGTAGCCGACCCGATGCCGGTCGGTCCTGCCTGGTCATCGAACGTTTGGTCGTGGTTGTTCTGATAGAGGGAATACATTTCATGGTCGATATTGGCGACGAACAGATCCATCCAGCCGTCCTGATTGAAGTCTGCCGAATCAACACCCATGCCGGAGCGCGGCCGACCGGCTTCGCTGTAGGCAACGCCGGCCACGGCGCCGACTTCTTCAAAGCGGCCATTCCCACGATTCATGAACAGGAAATTCGCCGTGGTGTCGTTGGCCACGAACAGGTCCAGACGCCCGTCGTTATTGATGTCGGTGGCCACGGCACCCCAGGCCTTGCCCAAATACTTGCCAATCCCCGAACTCTCGCTGACATCGGTGAACGTGCCGTCGCCATTGTTGTGAAAGAGCCAGCTGGCCATGGGCTTATACAATTTCGGAATGCAGTAGCCGGGCTTGTTGTCAGCTTCGCAGGGCAGGTGCTTCGACTTGTCGAAATCGACAAAGCGACAGACGAACAGATCGAGCCGGCCGTCATTGTCGTAGTCGAACCAGACGGCGCTCGAAGACCATCCGGGGGCGGCAACTCCGGCCTTCTCGGTGACATCGGTAAAAGTTCCGTCGCCGTTATTGTGGTAGAGGATGCTTCGGCCGTACTGGGTGACGTAGAGATCAGGAAAGCCGTCACCGTCGTAGTCGCCTATTGCCACTCCCTGGCCAAAGCCGCCGGCGGCTACGCCGGCCTTCTCGGTAACGTCAGTGAACGTTCCGTCGCGATTGTTACGGTAAAGTGCGTTTCGCAACGGAGGGTTGGGATTGAAGAAGTCACACTTGCCACTGTTCACCAGGTAGATATCCATCCAGCCATCGCCGTCATAATCGAAGAAGGCGCAACCCGCGCCGGTAGTCTCTGGCAGATACTTCTCGGCAGACTTGCCGTTGGAATGCGTCCAGGTAATGCCGCTGACGGCCGCAGGAATTTCTTCGAACGGATATGCCGGCGGCAGGGCGCGGGCAAGGCGAACCAAAGAAGGCAGGGCCAAGCTTCCACCGAGCGCCCACAAGAAACGGCGCCGGGAGAAAGATTGGGCAATGGTTAGCGGCGGCCAGTGCAGGTTCGTCACTTCATCCGTCGTTTCGTTCAGCAACTCGGCGCCCGACCGGCTAGTTCGGATTGGGTGCTTCTGTAGCTGCCTCACCCGCCGCGCCCCTCTGCGTCAGCCGTCTTTGAATCTCGAACTCGCGGTCGCTATCTTCCTTTCGGCCCGAGCGAGCGTAGGCAATTGCCAGCAAGTAATGAGCCGAAGGATTTTCCGATTCCAGTTTGACCGCAGTTTCCAGCGGCTGGATCGCGTCGGAAAACTTCTTCAGAGAAACCAGCGCACCACCCCAACCGACATAGGCATCGCCAAAGCCGGAGTCGATCTTCGCGGCATGGGAGAAGTGCTGGAGAGCTTCCTCCCACTGCTGATTCTGTTTCGCCATCTCACCGAGCACATATTCGGCGCCAGCGTTGGCAGGATCGATTTGCAATTCTTTCTCGAATTCCTGCTTGGCCTCGGCGGCGGCTTCAGGGCCGAAGCCAGGCCGCGACACAAGGATCCGTCCCAACCGATAGTGAATGCCCGACAGGTTGGGATTCTGCTGCAACATCGCCCGATAGACCTTGGCGGCTTCGTCCCACTTCCCTTGAATTTCTAGAGCCTCGGCATTGAGTTGCTGGGCCTGGTAGGAATTGGTGCTCGCCAGCTCAGCCGAGGCGCGCGTCGAAAGATCCGAGTACGTGTGTACTGCGAGGTAAAGCACATCGGGATCGTGCGGGAATTCGTGGCTGAGTGCGCGCAAGAAGTCGATCGCCGCGTCTGCCTGGTTGGCAAACATGGCGCAGCGCACCCCGGCAAACCCCACGTCGCGCCTGAGGTCTTTGTCGGCGACGTGCGCGGCCTTCTTGAGAACAGGAAGAGCTTCCTTGCAGTTTCCAGCTTTTGCCAGTTCGACGGCCCGTCGGGCCGTGACCGCGGCATCCGCTGCGGAACTCTGCTTTCCGGCTTGCGCCCCTGAGGATTCCTGCGACAACAGACAGAACAGGACGCAAACGAGTGGCGGGGAAACAGTCTTAAACATAAAGATGGGCAAGCGCCTGGGACGCTTGCCCAATGATACATGCGTCAGAAGTAGAACTTAAGCGCGAGTTGAATCTGGCGTTCCCCTTGTGAGGAGTTGATCTGCCCAAAACTCCCGCTGTTGCCAGGTATGAATTGGAACGGAGCTATCCCTCCGGCAAAGTTCAGAATCGGATGGTTGAAGAGGTTGATGAACTCCGACCGGAATTCGAGCCTCTTGGTTTCGGTGAACAAGAAGTCCTTGTGAAGACTCAGGTCGGTATCAGAGTAGCGAGGTCCGCGAAGAACTCCCGAACTGCAGGTGCCAAATGTGTTGGCGGCCGGAATACTGAAAGTGCTCGGATCCCACCACTGAATTCCTGCGGGGCCGATCGACTTCTTCACGTACTTCGGGGCACCGCTACAGTCGGGCCGTTCACTGGCAAACAATCCACCCGCACCGCCGGTTCCTGAAGGATCCTGGAAACCGATGGTGGGCGTCACGGCATTGCCTGTGTGCCAAGTAATGATTCCACCCACTGCCCAGTTGCCAACGACCGCATTCAGTACGGGATTCATGTCCTTGCCGAACTTCTTACCCCGGCCAAATGGAAGCTGATAGGTCACATAATTGGAGAGAATGTGAGTCTCGTCGTAGTAGCACGGTCCCCAATCGGAGCGGGGATCGTAGATGTTCTGCCATCCCGGCAGTCCCATCGAGGTCTGGGAGCCGTTAGTTCCGCCCCACGTGCCCGTCCCGAAGAAACCCGGAGAGTTTGTGAGGCATTTGGAGTAGGTATAGGCAACCTGCGCTTCCAGGCCGTTCGACATCGCCTTCTTCAGCACTGCCTGAAGCGAGTTGTAGGAACTGTCAGAGTTCGACGTGGTTGCGCCAATGTAACCGCTGTTCACAATGTTGTTTCCGATATAAAGATCGCTGCCGACTGTGCCGACTTGCCCTGGTTTCGCGATCTTCCCATCGGGAAGCAGGAGTTGTTTCTGCTGCAAGGTTTCGAAGTTGTAGAGATTTGTGCCATGCTGCCCCACGTATCCGAGCTGCATGGTGGTGGTTGGAGTGAGCTGATATTGGAACGTCAAGTTCCACTGCTGCGCCCGGGCAGGCCGCAGATGCTGGTCGAAGACCTTGATGCGGGCGCCGTTGAAGCAGGTGATCGTGAGCGGCAAAGGACAAACCGGAGGCGCAGGCGCGAAGCCCTGGTCGATGGTGGCCTGGACTCCGGAGCTTGCCTGCGTGAACGGCCAGTCTCCCGTCAGCCGCTGATTGGCTCCGCCCCCTTCCATGTACGAGGAGATGCCATAGCCGCCGCGGATAACTGCCTTACCCGAGAACGCCGATGGGGACCAGGAAAACCCGAAACGGGGCAGCCAGTCGCCAACGCCCAGGTAATTCTGATAAAGGGCCTGACCGCTGTGCGCGACGAAAAGTTGACCGCTAAAGAGACCAAAATTGACCTCGCGGTCCTTGATTTCGTGCAGCGGCCCATGATCTTCGAAACGCAGACCAAGGTTCAGGGTGAGGTTGTTCGTGACTCGCCAATCGTCCTGCACGAAAACGCCGAAGGTGTTGCCGCGCAGACCGAACTCGGCCGCCCCGGCATCCCGTCCTCCACTGGCAGCAGCCGTCAATCCCAGCCAGAAGTCCCCCTGGGGGGCGCCAGTAAAACTTCCGCTGAAGTTAAATGTGCCAAGCACCCCGTTATTGCCGGGATAACTGTAGTTCTGTCTCTGCCGCCAGTATTGGAAGCCCGTCTTGATGGTGTGCTTTCCGTGAGTAATGACCAGATTATCGATAATCTGTCCGGTTCCGGTTCCGAAATTCTGCAGAAGATTGTTTGTACCGAAAGCACTGTTCCCCACATTGATCGCGGGAAGTCCCTGCGAGAATTGGTTCCCGCCCGAGATATGGATCTGCTCAGCTAAATTTCCCAAACCTCCAACATTGGAGGTCTGGTCGAATTTCACCACGCTGATCCCAAAGCGAGCTTCATTCAGTAAATTGGGGCTGAACGTGTGGGTCCAGTTGGCAACGATGTTCTTGATGGGCTCGTCAATTGCCGTGCCGGGGTTCCCCAACGTAAAAATGTTGATACTCGGGTGCTTGACGTGCGCCTGGGTATAGCGGAAGAAGGCGTGGTCCGAGTTATTCACGTTCCAGTCGATCTTCAAGTCGCCTTGGTCGTTGTTCAGATTCGTGAAACCCGGGGCGAAGTAGTTGGCCGCTTGGGTTGTGTCGATGCTGTGGCTCAAAGCCGCCGTGTACGCGGGCAAACCGAACAATCCCTGTGGAACAGGATTGATGGTCAAACCTGCCGCGGCAAGGTTGTTATTGGGAATTGGCTGTCCGGCATTCGGGCCACTGGGGAAGTGGAGTTGCGTGCCGCCCGTGCAGACCCCACCCGTAAATGAACCACCCGGTTCGGTACACAGTTGACCAAAGTCGCCCGCAACCTCCCGGGAAGTAAGAAGCCAATAGCTCTGTGGCGATGACGGCGTGTCGAAGCGCCCGGATTCGTAGTCGGCGAAGAAGAAGAGCTTGTTCTTGATGATCGGCCCGCCGAACGTCCCGCCAAACTCGTTCCACCTCAGTTTGGGCTTATTGAGCACGCCATTCGCTTGAGTGCTTCCGGGGACGGGGGTCTCCCCGATATTCAATCCCGCCGACCAGGTATTCGCGTTCAACTTGTCATTGCGGAAGAACTCGTAAATGCTCCCGTGAAAATTGTTGGTTCCGGACTTGATGGTCGCGCTGATAACACCGCCCTGGTAGTTGCCGAACTCCGCCGAAGCATTCTGCGTGATGACGTTGAATTCCTGAATCGCGTCGGGGGCGGGTTGGTAGCCAACCTCGTTATTCGTATCCTCGGTGTTGACCAGGCCGTCCAGCAGCACCTCATTCGACTGCTCGCGATTGCCATTGATCTGAGGCCGCCCCGCGCTGGTCATGTCTTTGTTCAGATAAAGCGTCTGCGGGTTCGGATTGGTGGCCCCGGGCACCAGCAACGTGAGTTGCAGATAGTTCCGGGCGGCCAGAGGCAGCGACACCGCCGTGTTGGCGTCGATCAGAGTGCTGACCTCCGTGCTCTCGGTCTGCAACAGCGGAGCCTCACCCTTCACTTCCACGGTTTCACTCACCTGCCCGACATGCATCTGCGCGTCCAGTCGCGCGGTCTGGTTAAGGACCAAAGTAAATGGAGGATATGCAATTTTCTGGAACCCTTGGGCAGAGATTTCCAGGCGGTAGTTTCCAACCGGGATTCGCAAGATGTTGTACGCGCCAGCATCGTTGGTTTTCGTGTTCAAGACCGTGCCGCGCTCTACGCTCGTTGCGGTTACGCTGGCGCCGTTGATCGGCGCGCCGCTGGGATCGGTCACGGTGCCGACAATCGACGCGGTCACTTCCTGGGACCATGCAGGCAGCGTCACGCACAATTGCGCGGCCAGCGCAATCAGGATTATTCCGCCTAGCCAATTTCGCTTCATCACAAAACCTCCCCACGCTGAAGTTGCAGTGCACCCCGCACCACAAATCAAATCGGACATATGCTATATAGCACCGCGATGCCACCGTCAAGAAAAAAATTGTCTCCCCGATTTTTCCCCAGGCATACGGAGCCGGTCGGCGCACTGCATAGCACTTCGAATCCGCCGAAATTGCAGTTCGCTCGACCGGCAAGTGCTATGGGAAAGTGGAACCCCGCGAATCGCCCCCTATGCTTTCTGGTATCACATATATTTTTCCCAGTTTTTCCCGGTTCTTCCGAAGGGATTCCGGAGCGCGTTTTCCCGCTAACTGGAAGCGCGTCAGTCCTATAGCAGCGGACCGCTATATAGCTTTGCAATCCAATCCAGGCTCGAACCGGTGCCGGCAGGCGACAGTTGGGCTTTACCTTGGTTGCCAGTTGTGCTATATAGCGGGATTGCATAATTGTAGCGGGATTCCAGGGCGAGTCCTGCACGCAGGAAATGGTAGAACGCTCGATGGGTCTGGGGATGAGGATGCGACAAAGCCGGAACGGAACACCCGCATACAAAAAGATCCAGAACGTCATCCGCAAGCGGATCGAGGGCGGGCACCTGAAAATCGGCGACTCGGTCGACTCTGAGCGCGAACTGGCCCGCATTCACGGCGTCAGCCTCATGACCGCCCGGCACGCCCTGGCCGGGTTAGAAACCGAAGGGATCGTGGAACGCCGCCGCGGTTCGGGCACCTTCGTGGCCCCGCCGAAAATTCATTTCAACAAGCTGATGAGTTACACCGAGCACATGTCGAGCCGTGGCCTCACGCCGCGCTCGCGGGTTCTGTCGGCAAAGCTCGTGGAGCATCAAACGGAAATCGCCGCGCGACTTGGCCTGCCGGCTACCTGCGGCCTGGTCAAGATCGACCGCCTGCGCCTCACCGGCGAAGAACCCTTTGCGCTCGAGACCGTCTATCTTCCCGCTCCGGACTTCGGCGAGCTCATTGCGGCGCCGCTGGGCAAGAATTCGCTCTTCGCCACCCTGCAGCACGATTACGGAGTGGAACTCGCCTACGCGGATGAAGAAGTCGACGCCACTCCCGCCGACGCGCACAACGCCGACCTGCTCTCGGTTCCACGTGGTACGTCGCTGCTGCGAATCCGCCAGGTCATTTATTCCACCTCCGGCAAGCCGGTTATCTTTGGAATCGGTTTCTATCGCTCAGAGCGGCATACTCTTTTCATTCGGCGTTTCCGCTAAGAAGTGTTTTTGCAACTGGGAGAACCATGCCTCTCACCTCGATCGACTGGCTTGTCATCGTCGGGTACCTGCTGGCCAATCTCCTGATCGGCGTGTATTACCGTCGCCGCGCCAGCGGCAATACCGAGGAGTTTTTCATTTCTGGACGAGATGTCTCGTGGTGGCTTGCCGGCACCTCGATGGTTGCCACCACCTTTGCCGCCGATACGCCGCTTCTGGTGTGCGGACTGGTCGCGCGTCAGGGCATCGCGGGTAACTGGATCTGGTGGGGTTCTTGTGTCGGCGGGATGCTGACCGTCTTCTTCTTCGCCCGCTACTGGCGGCGCGCCGAGATTCTCACCGACGTGCAACTGGTCGAGATACGCTATGGCGGCAAGCCGGCGGCGTTCCTGCGTGGATTCAAGGCGATCTATCTTGGCCTGTTCATGAACTGCTTCATCCTGGGATGGGTGACGCAGGCGATGGTCAACATTATTACAGTGCTGCTCGGCCCAGCCATCGCGCAAGGAAAAGTGGTACAGCTCAGTCTCGGAAGCCACGCCCTGCACTACACCATGGGCGATCCGAAATCGACGGCGCTTTTGATCTGTGTTCTGATCCTGATTCCCTTCACCGGTCTTTACACCTTTATCGGCGGGCTTTGGGGCGTGCTGGTAACGGATCTGTTTCAGTTCGTCTTGAAGATGGCGATGATCATCGTGCTGGCCTGGGTCGCGGTGGCCAAGATCGGCGGCATGCAGTCACTCGAGATGCGCCTGCAGGTCATTGCTGAGCAGACGCGCCAAACCGGCGTGCAGACTGCCGACCCGACCGCCTTTCTTCCCGATTTTCATCGCGGGCTTTCGACCGACGCGCTCTGGACGCTGCCGGTTCTGACCTTCATCGTGTACCTCGGTATGCAGTGGTGGCTGGCCTGGTATCCAGGAGCGGAACCGGGTGGCGGCGGCTACGTCGCGCAGCGCATGTTCAGCGCGAAAGACGAAAAAAATTCGTTGGGCGCGACGCTATGGTTTAACATCGCGCACTACGCTCTCCGCCCCTGGCCGTGGGTCGTGACCGGGTTGGTCGCTGTCGTGGTCTACTCACCCAACGGCGGCCTGCATCCCAGCGCGGCTTTTGCGCAAAATCCGGAGCAGGGCTACGTAATGGTGCTGCGCGATTACCTGCCTCCGGCGCTGCGCGGCTTGATGGTGGCGGCGTTTCTCGCGGCGTTCATGTCAACCATCGGCACCCAGCTCAATTGGGGCAGTTCCTACCTGGTGAACGATCTCTACAAACGCTTCTTTGTGCGCAACGCCACCGAGAAGCACTACGTGCTCATCAGTAAGCTTTTCACTGTCTTCTTGGTGCTGGGCAGCGGATATACGGCCACCCGCCTTGCCTCGATCAACCAGGGATGGCAACTCGTGCTGAACATCGGCTTCGGCACGGGAGCGGTGTATATCCTGCGCTGGTACTGGGACCGCATCAATGCATGGAGCGAGATCGTCGCGATGGCCGTGGCCGCATTGATGACCATTCTACTCAGCCGCGTTTCTTTCAGCGGCAACGATGCGCTGGTGTACGCCAAGACGGCCCTGATCACTGGACTGGTCACTACCCTGGCGTGGGTAATCGCGACGTTCGTCACACCCCCCGAGTCAGACGAGACACTCACGGGCTTTTATCGACGCGTCCATCCGACAGTGTACGGATGGCGTCGTGTCGCCAAGCTTGTGCCCGAACTGCCTGAAGTTCGCGATGTGGCGGCGAACGCATTCAACTGGGTGATGGGCGTGGTCCTCGTCTACGGCTGCCTTTTCGGTATCGGAAAGCTGGTATTCGGAGAATTGGGATGGGGATTTCTGCTGCTGGCGATCTCCGGAGTGGCCGGCTATCTGATTTTCTGGGATCTCTCACGGCGAGGATGGAGCACGCTATCAGGGAAAGAGGCGGCGGTGGTGACCCAACCGGCACAGGGAGATTGAGGCGAGGTGCAGGTCTTCACTGAAGACGTCATGCGCGACTACGCGAGTTGACTACTCTGATCGTGGTTTGTCGGTGTTGAGCAGCGCCGCTCCTGGCCCATGCGACTTTTGCTTTGGTCCGCGGACCTTCTCCTCCGAGTCCACCGAAAAAAGCATGTACTTCTCAAAACTGTGGCGCCGATAGTAGCGGTGTCCGCGAAAGTGGAGGTAAACCTCGACGCTCTTCGGCAGCCAGAGCTCCACTTTTTTGGCCGAAAAAGGTACCGGACCGTATTCGGTGATCTGGTGCTCCGCCAGGAGGTGAATTTCGGGCAGCGGGCTTATCATTTCGGATTCGATGCGCACGATCTCAAATTTATCGGCGGTAATCCACGCACGTCCTTTGATGTCGACAGGATAAATCCTGGAACCAACAATATAGGCGTGGATGTGGTTCGGTCGGTCACGACGCTGCTGAAAATGAACCAGCCACGTCGCATGTCCGCGCCACTCCCCCAACCCTTCGCAGATCATCTGGAAGCCGTCCTGCATAGCTGGATGAAACACCAGCGCTACAGCGGCAAAACCATTGTCGGCGATGTGGTCCGGAAGCGTGTCCACTCCGTAACGGTCATTCCTGAACTCAGCTACCTGCATGACTCCCGGCAAATCGCCCTTGGTGATCGAGGCGCTGTAGTCGAATTTGCGGTCCTCTCTCCTGGCGGGATTGCCCAGTTCATCCAGAGTTTCATGGAGCAGATCCTCTACTGCGGAGAACCTGCCTACGTCATCAACAAGCTGCTCCACTTGTTTTCCCGCTTCTTCGAATATTTTCTCGGAAGGGCACGGAGATCCACTGGCGACGACCGGCTTGACTCGATCGATATCGGGCGGTTGCCATGCGCTTTCGGGGAACACCGCCTTTGCGTCGGCGAGGAGCGACGCCGTCGTCGCAGTCGGGGTGGACCCTTCACCCAGATCTGTCGGCGTTGCTTCGACTACGTTGGGTGCTTTCTCCAGCGAATTGATGAACTGTTGGGCCTGACCAGCGCTCCCGCTTTGAGGCGCTGTCTCGAGGAACTGTTTCAAGACTCGGAGCGCTTCCTGGGTTCTCCCGAGATGGGCCAAGGAAACGCCCAACACAAATTGGGCTCCGGTCGCGGCTTGTTGCCCCTGATCGATCGCGTACTGCGCCTGCTGCTGGGCCTGGGCGTAGTTGCGCTGCTGCAAGTAAACGTCCGCTAGCAGGTTGTGAGCCATCCAACTGTTGGGATCCGCACCGACCGTTTGTTCCATCGTAGTTCTGGCATGGTCGTACTGTCCCTGGAGAATCTGCACACGGCCCAGCAATGTGAGAGCCTCGCCGTAATGAGGATCAAACCCGGTCGCCTTCGCGAGATAGGACTCTGCCTGCTGGTAGTCTTTTTTCTGGAAGAACAAATACCCGAACAGAAAATTCAGAGGAGCGCTGGAAGGAACTAATTTGTATGTTTCTGTCAGGGACTTCTGCGCTTTCTGAAGATCGCCGGACTTCAGGGCTCTGACTGCATGCTTCATCTCCTTAGTTGCGCCCGGCGACATCAACGAATCTGTAGCATCCAGATCGATGGCGGAAGGGTCGCGCTCTACGATGACGGCGACTTCGACTGTACCCAATAGGGTCGCCACTTCGACTTCCTTGTGGGCACTGATAAAACCAACCGCGCTGGCTTCGACGTCGTACTTTCCCGAGGACAGATCTGCGAATTCGGCTTCTGAATGGCCAGTGGTTGCAAGCCACATTGATGTTTTTTTGTTTTCGCTGTACAGCTTCACGACAGACTGTCGATCCAGTGGCTTCTTGTCGGCACTCAGAACCGTTACGTGCAGTCTCGCGCCTTGAAATTTTCCAAGCTCCGTCTGCTCGGCAGCGTCGGTGGGAGGGCCCTGTGCAGCAGACCGCAGCGGCGCCAGGAGGCACAACGCGCAGAGAACGGTTCCCAGCGAAAGCATCCAAGCTCGGAATGCGTGTTTGCGATGAGATGCTCGCACAATTTTCCAGCGGTGAATGAACAACGTCGGGCCTGAAAACCGAGGAGAATTCTACATCTGAAGGCGGCCAGAACCGAGAAAGTTCGTAGCTTTTTACATCTCAACTCTGTCGGACTGTCTTATGTTGATCGTGGGCGATAGAGCCTTTCACGCCAGCCCTCCTCCATCCACCAGCAAACACGCACCCGTAATCCACTGAGCCATCTCGCTCACCAGAAATAGAACAGCGTTCGCGACATCGTCCAGAGTGCCAATACGGCCCAGCGGACGACTCGCGGCCTCGCGCAGAAACGTCGCACGATCTTCGCCGAGTTGCTCACACTCGCTCTGCAGCATGGGGGTATCGACGTCCCCAGGGCAGACGCAGTTCACGCGGATGTTATGTTTGCCATGATCGATTGCCATGGCGCGAGTGAGGTTCATTACCCCTGCCTTGGCGGCGCAATAGGATGCGGCTTGCGGGCCTCCCTTGAGAGACCAGCCGGATCCTGTGTTCACGATCACGCCGCCCCCCTGTTTGATCATGGGAGGGATCGCTTCCCGAGACAGCAGAAAAATTCCTTTCAGAGTCACGTCCAGCGCAAGGTCCCATTCATGTTCTTCAAGCTCCACAATGTTCTTGCGGATGATCACGCCGGCATTGTTGCAGAGAATGTCGATTCGGCCGAACCCATTAAGGGCTCCAGCGACGGCATCCTTGCAGTCCCGGCTGGACCGCACGTCACATTTATGAAAACGTGCCCGCCCTCCCTGTCGCACGATCGCCGCCGAAGTCTGCTCGCCGCCTTCCACATTCATGTCGAGGATCATCACGGCTGCCCCGAGTTCCGCCAGCCGCGTCGCAATACCCCGGCCAATGCCCGAGGCGCCTCCGCTGACCAGGGCAACCTTATTTTCGAGCGACAGGAGTTGTGTGGCTTTCTCTGCAATCTTTGTCATCCGCGCCTCGCTATGCCAGCAGCATGATGCCACAGCCAGGTGACAGGTCACACAGGGGACAGGTCACAGGCAAGGCCTTTGCTTGAACACGCGGGTTCCTCGTGAAAGAAATCTGCTGACCGGTTTTTGACCTGCCCTGAGCGCAGTCGATGGCGTGGATATGACGAGCGCAAATACTAAGTCACTGTCGCGCTGTTATGTCTACTAGCTGCTTTTATGATATTCACACTTGACTTTGCTACGCCGCCCACGACTGATGCGTCCGGCATGTTTACCGACACTCCAGTCGGGTCCTGTTTTAACAACAACCCGCCGTTGACGACCAATCCATGCGCAAATGTTGTTCAAACCTTTAATATCGTGATGTCAGGCGTGACCTATGCAATCAAAACGACTACAACGCGGCGCGACTGCGCTAAGGGCATTCGAATTCAAGTCTCTAACCCAGCACCTGGAACTAGCAACACATTTTCGAACGGAACGGTAAACTAGTGGAGGTATGCGGCAATGCTGCCCCAACGAACGGCGGTCGGTATGTTACTAACGGTATGTTGTTGTGCGATTCTTTGCATATCTCAAGAAGAAAATGGCGAGACCCAGAGCGGTCAGAGCGCACTCGCCCAGACAGTCGCTATCAGGGGAAAAATCCAGTCGATCATGCGGGCGACATTGAAACAGGGTGAATTCACAACACGAGATGGGATCAAGGCGTACACAAGAGTACCGCCGTCAAATCAAACGATCGATGAAGTTAGGCGGCTTGGAAACGGAGCCATTCCAGTGCTGGCCAGCTATGTCAATTCAAGTAGCCCTCGCGAACAGGAGCTTGCTATGCGATTCCTCTCGACGTTCGATGGCGGCCTCATCGTTGATCCCTTGGGTGATTTTGCGAGGCATTCAGCATACGCGACAAACCGCGCGCAAGCGGTGCTGTTCCTGGAGCAGGCACCGCCATCAAAGGCCCTTCCAATCGTCAAAGAGGTCTTTAACAGTGACTCAGACCCATACGTCAAGAAAACGGCAGCAGAGTTTATCGCAAAGCACTCGGACAAGGACTGAGGATGCCGGGCCCGCACATTCGTTCGCTTAAACACTCGCTAGGGAGGACCCTAGGGAAGGGACTTGAGGACATCCAAGATAAGTACGAGTCAGGCGAAAACGGAAATTTCCCTCGCCCAGGAACTCCCCAAGCGTTCGATAGAAAAAATCGAACTGCAGCGTGCGATCTGTTCTTGAGACCCGAGCACCAGATGGGGCAGACATCCATTTGCGGGAACAGTCGTCGCGCATCGCCGCACCACGCATAGCTTCGGGCCTCGGCCGAAGTAGGAGGGCACCCATGTTGAGTAGGTTACAGCCGTACGTAGTCGGTATCGTTGTGGCATTGTTGTTTCGTCCTGTCTTCGCTCAGGATCCATCACCGGCTTTGGTTAAAAAAACAGTCACCATTCCCGCACAAACTGCGTCCCTCTCTGAGTATCTCCTTACAGTGTTTAGGGGTGCGAATATTCGTGGTGGCATATCGGTCGTCACCGAGCATTGCCCAGAGGCGGCTGAGGCAATGCCGGAATTCAGCGGAGAAGTGGAGAGTGTGCTCAAACGGCTCGTATCCACCGGTCACCCCCTTCAATGGTTTCAAATGGGAGACAACCTGATCGTTCTCAATACCCCCTCTCCACCTCCAATTCTGACCGTCGAAGTGCGGGAATTTCGGTTCTCCCGCAAGGAACCGCTCACGAAGAGCGCAAGCGGACTGTTTGACACTCCCGAAGTTGCCGCGAGAGTAAGGGACCTTGGGCTAGTTGAATACGGGCCAGAGTTAGGATTCGCCGCCCTTCACCAGCCGGGCACCCCAGCGGACATGGTCCTCCTACTAAACACGAAGGTCCTCGACGCCTTGAACAGTATCGGGGGGGCGATGCCGTGTGGCTATACAAGGAGTCGAAGTGTCAAAAAAACCTATTCTCACTAAATTGGCCCATTCGGCGATGACCAAGTGCAGGTGGCGCTGGTGGTGATTTGTGACCTGTCACCTGTGACCCGCTAAGCGCTATCTCGGATCGGTCGCAGGATAGTCCGTACTTATTTTTGTGGGGCTGGCGGTGATGTTAATGCGACACAATAAAAATGGTGTGATTCAAGTATCAACGATTTGCGTTGCGCTTATCCTGCCGACGATATTCTTTGGTCAGGCTGAACAATTCGACAATGAGAGTACTATTCGACAGGTAATGACACAAGCCTACCAGCGAACGTACACATCCACTGGGCAGAAACAATTACGAAAGCTTGGTGATGCGACAGCAGTTGCGCTTACCAAAGTGATCGGCGGGCGAGCACTGGACCAGCACGACGTTCAACCTGTACTCCTTATGCTTGAGCTTTCGTTCAGCGACCTTCGCTTCGTGGAGATCTCTGCGGATCGGCAACCCAGAACAACGCTTGTGTTGCTGAATTACCTTGACTCAGTGACGAGTAACACCGAACTCAAAGGAAAGATCGGGAGTACCCGTACCTACATATTAAGGCAATACCAGAAGTCACAGAAGGAAGGAGACTCGACGACGGGTACTCAGTCTCGCTGAGTTGAATAACAGGACAGGGCGGATGGCCCACACATCCCGAGGGTGCCCTATTCAATCGCGAGGGAAAACCTGGGGAGGGGAAACCTCGGGAGTCATCGTAAAATTGGGTAGAAAGGCTGCGGCGGTCACAGGTCAGATAGTGGACGCGCACAGCTCACAACCAGTGGTGACGGCACGAATCAGAATATCGAAACCGGGCAATGACCGAATCATGATGTCCATAGGCCCTGACCGGTGTTATTCAACTGAAATCGGAGGAAACGACAGAGTTAACGGTAAGGCTTCGAAAGTCGCGAGAGGGCCCCAAATGAAGTTCCTGAAAGGATTGCTCGCAATGTCGGGGGGTGGGAGTTTCAGCCCTGATTGCCACAAGGCTCCCGGATCGTCCAGCTTCGGACATGGCACGATCACTAACGGCTCCGACATTCAAGCGTCGAGGTGAGCATGAAATCGATCGCTGCAATACTAATCGTCCTCACGTCTATGTACCCAGTGTTCGCCCCGGAATCGACCAGCCAAGAACATGTAATTGCTCGCATGATCGAAACGGGCACGTTTGAGAGGCACGACCAAAAGGTCATCGGACCCATGGGAGACGCCGCCGGAGTTATCGTCACTAAGGTTGTGTCGGGGAAGCCCCTTACCTCCAGTCAGATTGACGCCATACTCGTGGTCCTTCAGGGAGCATTCGCCGACCCTCGAATGATCGAAAACCTAGCAGATAGGCAGCCACGAACGACTCTCTTTGTCTTGAGCTACCTAACGTCCGCGACGCATGAGCCAGATCTGCAAAAACGTATCGCTGAGGCGACCAAATATATACAGGACCATTACCTAGAAGCAGTTCGCGACATACAACAGAAGTGAAACTTTTCATGGCGGAAAGAAGCTTGTTCCTGTTGACCCCCTACCGTCTAGCCAGACAACTGCGCACTTGCGGGTAGTCTGTTCCTAGTGATCGCGATGGCAGCTGTTTCTGCAATTGAAACACCGGTCGGAGCTGTCCCCTGCCAATTGTGACCTGTCACCCGTAACCCGCTAAGCGCTATCTCGGATCGGTCGCAGGATAGTCCGTGCCAGGGGCGTCGTAGTCTCGCCCGTACTTATTTTTGTGGGGACCCGGTGGGCTATCTTCTACGATTCGCACCGCTCCCAGTGAGTGTGAATTACTTGAAATGGTGATCTGGCGCGCCAACGCCTTCAGGCTGTCGACGCTGGCGGATTCGGCCCAGACTTGCATCGAGTAGCGGCCTTCGGGCACGCCTTCGATGGTGATTTTTCCAGCCGCATCAGAGATGCCATAGTACGGAGTCTTCAAGGCCACAACCACGGCGCTCATCTCTGGGTGGATATTGCAGAAGATGTAGCTGACACCAGGACGGTCGAAACGCACCACGCGAGTTGTGCCCGCCTCGTACAGGCCCAGATCGAAACGTTTGCCCTCGAAGAGAGAGAAAACGTTATGGAAGAACGGATCACGGTTTGGAAATTCGACCGGAGTTCCCGCGGCCACCACCAACAGGTGAGGGTCGAAGCGTTTGTCCTTCTGTACCAGGCGCGGAAGCTTCGCTGAACTCCCTTCCGACACAGGCCGCAAACCGGGACGGTCGTCGAGAGAGGTCAGCCAGACCACGACGTTGGCGCGTGAGCGTTTACCGTTTGGCGCCGACCCCTCGCTCTTGACTTCGATCTGCCCGGTGACCGTGACTTCTTGCGCCTGTATGACGGAAACACCGCAAAGCAGCAACATCCCTACGGATCCCAACAGCAGCGCCAGCGTCAGCGTCCTACGCGAATTGGAGCAGCGCTCTCTCAGAACAGGACCCCCATGGCCAGATTTATGTGATCGGCCGAATAGCGCGAGTTGTCGATCTGGTAGGTGCCAATGTGCCGATACTCGGCCGAAAAAATCAGATCCGAGCGGGGACGGTAAATAAAATTGAATAGCCCGGTCTGGTTCCGGGCTACGGCAATCGAGTTCCCTCCCGCGCCATACGCTGAATAGGGATAAGCGCGGATCTCGCTGGCGAAGGGATTGTCCTGGCCCGCGGCCGCGTTGAACTCGAGCTTCGACGTTGCCCGCAGCTTCAATTGCGCCCAACCGCCCATGTCTTCCAAACCACGCACGCGGGTCGTCGGAACCGTCGGGGTCCAACTGAATAGCGCACTCTGGTAGGAAGCACCGCCAAGTCCGCCCAAAGCCTGTCCGCGATAAAACTCTCCGGTGAGACCGAGCCACTTGCCCAAAGGGATGGTCCAATCAAGTGTGCTCGCCCAGCCATTGACGTTCCTTCCGAAACCCCAGTTTTGTCGGCTGTAGTACCCACCGGCGCCGAAGGTCATCGGCTGGCTGAACAAGGTATGCGACCAGGCCAGGCGGCCTGCGTATCCGGGCTGACGGGAATACTCTCCCGCCTGAGTAGCGCGGCCGTAGGAATTAGCCGGCGGCTCCCCGGAAAGTCCATCAAGAATTCCTCCCTGCAGCAGGAAGCTTGAGTTTTCCGTGAGCGTGACCCGCCGCTCCACCCGAACCTGCGGGATCCAGGTCCACAAATTTCCCGCATAAGCGAGCGCCGGCTCGGCCACGGTCGCAAACGAAGTCGGAGACAGCGCCGAGAAGAAGGGCGCATCTTGTCCGGCAACCACCGAGGTGTGTGCCCAGTCCAGGTGCATGGTCGCCGTGCGCAGGCGGAACAAACCCAGAGTCACGCCGTTGGGAGCATTCGGGAAGCCACCCGCGAAGTCCGCTTCGATCTCGCCACGAGTGTGCGCGCCCGCGATTTGTGGTCCAAAAACCTCGAGCCCAATCTGCGACTGCCGCAACGAAAAGCCGGTGCTGCTCGATCGTCCCAGCGGGTCGGCGCCATCCACCAGCCCTGGCAAATCGCTGTTCAATACGTAGCCGCGGTTGCTGAACACGTTTAACAGGACCAGCCCGGAAAGCCGTATCTTGTATTTCGAGCGGCTCTCTACCTTCGTCTGATACTGGTCGTCAATTTTTCCGCTGAGCAGATCGTACTGCTCCTGCAGCCGTTCCTCGCGCGCTGCCGCATCCGACTCGCGCCGCGAGCCCTTGGCTTCCGCTTCTTCCGCCTGGCCAGAGGGCGCCGCGGTTTGCGCAGCGATCTGCGTGGCCTCGACGGTTACCGGAGAGGTCGGCAACCGCTGTGCCATGGCCGCGTGCAGTTCTTCCCGCAGCTCGTGCGTTTCGGCGCGGTAGCGCTCCGATTCCGAGCGCAGATCAGACACGATCGATCGCAGCTCATTCACCTGGTCCTGTAGCTGCTTAACGGTCTCGCTCAGCGACGGATCTTGCTGGCTCTGTGCTCCGGCGGCCTGTGCCAGGCCGTACCGAGGTGTAAAGGTTGCGAGCAGAAGAAGGGTCCCGGTAATGCATGCAAACGGCCGCTGGTGCAGCATGATCCCCCCAGAAAAACAGCAAGGTTCAATTTCTCTGGTCTCGCCAGAGCGCTTCTCAGGGAAGCTTCTGCGCTTCGCGTCGCGCGGCTCTTTCTTATTCGGCCGCTTCGACCCGGGCGCCGGCTCGCACGACGCCGTCGCCGGTTGCCGAGGCGATCGGGGTCCCACGAGTTCCGGGAAGCACGATCAGAAATACCGTGCCTTCCGAAGACGTACTTTCCACGCTTACATCTCCACCATGATCTTGAACGATCTTTTGCACGACGGTGAGCCCGAGCCCGGTCCCATTTTCCTTGCCGTGGCTCACGAACGGCTCGAACAGCCGCTCCCGCACCAGGTCCGGGATGCCGTGCCCGTTGTCGGTGACACGCACCTCAATGGCACTCTTGTTGGCGTGGATATCGATCTGGATCCGCCCCTGCTCTGGCGAAACCGCTTCGCAGGCATTGACCAGTAGATTCTGAAATACCCGCTCAAGTTTCCGGGAATCGAACCAGCCGTCCGTGGCTCCATCCTTATGGACGCTGATGCGTACTGAATGGTATTCCGGATGCGCGTGCACACTTTGGATCGAGCGTTCAATCACGTCCTCAAGATCGCCGTACATCGGCCGCAGCGACTCACGCGTCCGAGAAAATTCCAGTAACGAGTCAATCAGATCGGTCATCTGCTGCACGGCCAGAAGAACCTCGTGATAAAGCTCATCCCTTTCGGTTTTGCTGCGGTTGTTATCGCTGAGGAACTCGGCATTCGCCATCACTGCCGCGAGGCTGTGTCGCAGATCGTGGGAAATCGAACTGGCCATCTGCCCGATGGTCGCCAGCCTCTCCGACTCGAGCAGCCGCCGCTGCGTTTCCTGCAATCCGGTTCGCATGCGCAGGAAGGCGGCCGTCACCTCCGCCACCTCATCGCTGCCGCGCGCCACCAGAGGATATTCGTAGTCCCCTTTCCCCAGGGCGCGCACGCCCTCAACCAGCGTCCCCAGCGGCCGGGTGAGCGTGTGCGAGAAGATGAACACCATGCAGCTTCCCACCACCAGCGCAACGATTCCCAAGATGACCAGCAACCGGTTCAATCGACCCAGAAATGCCGTGGCTTGATCCAGCGACTTCAGCACGCTCAACTGCACCGCCGGCTCGACCCCCGGCGTCAGATCCACCTTGGTCGCGAGAAAGTGTTCCTGCCCGAGCTGAATCTCCTTCGGCTCCGGAGTGCTCGCGGCTAACGACTGCCCGGCCTGTTGCACCAGATCGGTTTCCTGCAAGGGCGAGAGTGTGCTGCGCACCAGCGTGCTTCCGTAAAGAAACGCGACCTGGCTGGCCGCCACCTGGCTCAATTCGCGCGCCACGCCGTCATCGATCTCGTATCCCAGAACCAGATATCCCTCGATCTGATTCTCGGAGCGCTTTCCGACAAAGATCGGCTGAATCGACACCTCAAACAGGCGTTTGCCACCGAACCACCAATGCCCTTCGCGCTCCTGCGCGAGCGACCGGGTCAGCGCCTCCTGCGCCGCCGTCCGGTCGAAGTCCGAGGCCTTCGAGTGGAGCGCTACGACTTTGCCAGTGCGGTCCGCCAGCACCAGCAGATCGCTTCCCGCGAGGTTCCACTGTTCCTGCGAAGCGTCCTGAATGGTCGCCGCGTGGTTGGTAAACATCATCGCCTTGAGGATCGGCAGATCGGCCAGCAGTTCCGCCGAACGGGTCAGCGATTGTTGCCGCAGCTTTTGAACATTACGGAATGTATAGACGGAATTGCGGAGGTCCTGAAAGATCTGCAGCCGCACCTGCTGCTCCGCCGTCTGGCGCGCCACAAATAAGGTGCCGGCCGTCAGGCCGACACCTACCAGAAGCAGCGAAAACAAAAATTTCGTTCTTAGCCGGAACTTCCCCATCCCTGGTCGCGCTCCTTCGAGGCTCCCGCGCCAATGCGCGGCTAGGGCACGAACTTGTAACCCACCCCGTGCACGGTCCGGAAATGAACCGGGTTCGTCGGATCACTTTCCAGCTTCTGCCGGAGCTTCAAAATATGATTGTCGACCGTGCGCGTGGTGGGATAGTTCTGATATCCCCACACATCGTTCAGCAGTTCGTCGCGCGAGATCACGCGGTTCGGATTCTGCGCCATAAACTTTACGATCTTGAACTCTTGCGGCGTCAGAGCCACTTCCGAACCATCCCGCGTCACCTGCATCCGCGTGAAGTCGACCACCACCCCGTCAAACGTGAAGGTTTCCGTGACCGTCGGGCGGCTTGAGCGCCGTACCGCAGCCCGCACCCTGGCTAACAACTCTTTCGGGCTGAAGGGCTTCGTAACGTAGTCGTCCGCCCCCAGTTCGAGCAGCAAAACCTTGTCCATCACGTCCGATGCCGCACTCAGAACGATCACCGGCACCGCCGGCGCCGACTGCTTGATCTCCCGGCAAACATCGCGCCCCGGCATGCCCGGCAGGCGCAGATCCAGCACTACGGCAGAAGGTTGAGCTGCGCGAAAGACTTCCAATCCCGACTGTCCATCGAAGGCGGCGTCGACCGAGTAACCCTCGGGCTCGAACAGGCGCTTCAGCGCCCGGTGCACCGCGCGATCGTCCTCGACCACTAGAATCCGTTCCATGCTCCCTCTTCCTGGAGGAATTTTTACATACCGCTATTAGACGGATGAAAAAGGATTGCGAGGTCAACAGGACAGCCCAACACCTCGCAATTTTGGCCCCGTACCTTGTCCTTGTCAAAATAAGGGTACCGGGAGGGGTGTTTGGGACTTGTCAAGGAATTGTCACCACGCTGCAAATTCTCGGTAACAAACTCAAAAGGCAGCGGATAGCCGGACGACCCCATTCCGTGGCACCCGCTGGCAATCTGGCGTCGAAAACCACATGGGGAGAACTCGACGGCCTCAAGTTGGTATGCCTGGACGGGCGTGCGAGTCCAGATCGGCCAGTCCAAACCCCATCGCCGGGGGGCTCTCACCAGACTAACCGCTGACGCTGCCCTGCACGGGCAATGGAGACCCAACCCTAGTCGCGACCTCCTCCCGCACCAAACGCCGCCTATCTGCCTCCCGAGAGACCACCGGCACTCCAGCCTCGATCGCCCGATCCCGGACTCTTATATGGACGTACAACCGACGGCGGCAATTCCTGAATCGATTAGGCGGCATGCCCAAGTCGCGGCCGAACGACTTCTTGACTGTCTTCGCGGGAGAGTGCTATACACTGCGCAGGTTATAAGCTAAACCGATTTAGCTAAGATTTAGTAAGCGCTCACAAGTGGCTGGATCCGCACTGCTACGAATTTTGGTATCCGCAGGAGATGTGCCCAACAAAAAGCGTCTGACGTAAAGCCGAGGAGCAATCCCATGCGTCGTTCTTCCTTGTTTCTTCGTGCGACTCTCTTGTTGCTTGGTTTCCTCACCCTCAGCATCTTCGCCCAGGCCCAATATCGCACCAGCATCCAGGGCGTGGTTACCGACCCCTCCGGCGCCGTGGTCCCGGATACGACCCTCACGCTAACGAACATCGCCACCGGCGAAAAGCAGGTGCGGCAAAGCAATGACGTCGGGGTCTATAACTTCAACGCCCTACCCGCCGCGCGCTTCCGGCTTGAAGCCGAGAGGAAGGGCTTCAAGAAAAAGGTACTCGACAACCTGGAACTGATCCCCGAGCAGCCCAACGCCGTCAACGTCACGCTTGAGCTCGGCGAGGAAACCCTCGTGGTCAATGTCGACGCGTCTACCGTGCCCCTGGTCGATACCGAGACGGCAAACATCAATGGCGTTATCTCCTCCAACCAGGTGCAGAACATGCCCTCGTTCGGACGCGACGTCTTCCAGTTGATTCGCCTTGCGCCAGGAGTGTTCGGCGATGGCGCGCAGGGCAATGGCGGTGGAGCCGCGAATCTTCCTGGCACGCAGGGCCCGGGCGCGACCGGAGGCGACTCCGGCATTTTTCAAACCGAAAATGGTCCGCAGGCCCTTGCCGCCGGACAGCAGTATGAGAACAATAGCATCACTATCGACGGCATCAGCACCACCAGTGCCGTTTGGGGCGGAACCAGCATCATCACACCCACCGAAGACTCCGTGGACAACGTGAAAGTCGTATCGAACGCTTACGACGCGGAAAACGGACGCTTCAGCGGCGCTCAGATTCAGGTCACTTCCAAAAGTGGTACCAACAACTTCCACGGCAGCGCGTTCTTCACTGCACACCGCCCGGGATTGAATGCCTTTCAACCTTACAACGGCGCGAGCAACAGCGTCCTCAGGGACAGCAAATTCTTCAGCCAGTTCGGCGGCAGCATCGGAGGCCCGATCTGGAAAAACAAGATCTTCGCTTTTTTTGCTTACGAGACGGTTCGTGAGCCCAAGTCGCAACCCTCCTTTGCGAATAACTGGTACGAAACTCCTGAATTCGAAGGCTCCGCTCCTTCTGGCAGCATCGCCGCCAAATACCTCACCTTCCCCGGCTCTGCCGTCAACTTCATCAAGATCAACTCCAGCACCTGCGCCGATGCGGGATTGACTGAGAACCTGAATTGCAAAACAGTTCCGGGCAAAGGCATCGATATCGGTTCCCCCTTGACGAGTGGCCTAGGGAATCAGGACCTCAGTTGGGTCAGCCCGACAAACCCCGGCCTCGGCAGTGGCTTTGACGGCAAACCCGATATCATCAACTACGAGACCGAGGGACAAAGTAACTCCGGAAAGGCTCAGTACAACGGACGCGTCGACGTCGACGTGACCGCCAAAGATCGCATCGGCGCCGCCATCTACTGGGTTCCTCAGTCCAGCAGTTTCCTCAACGGACCCGCCCGCAACTACAACCTTTTTCATCACAATCAAATCAATGAAGCGTACTCCGCCATCTGGAACCACACGTTTTCAGCCAGCCTGCTGAATGAAGCTCGCTTCAATGCTGCCGGTTGGCACTGGAATGAGGTCGCGTCCAACCCGCAATCTCCGGTTGGGCTACCCCAGGACACCTTTGGCGTCTCGAACCAGCCGGTGCAATTCGGCAGTATCACGAACTTCCAGCAGTTTGGACCCAACGTTGGGGGGATCTTCAACCAGTGGACGTACAGTTTCAGGGACATTGCCACGAAGGTGGTAAAGAACCACACCATTAAAGCGGGTGTGGATGTTACCCGCCTGTACTATCTGAATGAGGACGCCCCTGGCGGTGTACCGACCTATCTCTTCTTCAACATTTGGGACTTCCTCAACGACGCTCCCCACAAAGAGAGATCGAAGTTCGATCCCCACACCGGAGTTCCCTTCACCAACCGCCAAGACAATCGCGAAAATATCCTGGGGATCTTCGTTCAGGACGATTTCAAGGTGAAGCGGAACCTGACCCTCAACCTCGGGTTACGCTGGTCCTACTTCGGTCCGCTCTACTCCAAAGAGAACAACATGTATGTCGCGACTCCCGGCGCGGGCGCGAATTATCTGACCGGCCTCGTCGTCAGCAAGCGCAATTCCTGGAACACCCAGAAGAACAACTTCGGACCCCAGATCGGCTTCGCCTGGAGCCCGAGCAAGTTCAACGACAAGTTCGTCGTTCGCGGCGGTTACGGCCTGAATTACAACCAGGAGGAAATCGCGATCTCCGGAAGCATCGCCGCGAACCCGGGACTTGTCGTGCAACCAACGTTTGAGATGGCCGCCCCAAACTCGCCGAACCCGGGCATCATCTATGCGACGTCTTCCAGTCCGACCTCGTTGACCGGCTATCCGCCGAACAAAAATGCAGTTGTCACCTTCGGGCCGAATGGGCTCCCTGTGGGTGGCGTTGGGCTCAATGTCGGTATATTCCCTCACGAACTACCGACGATGCGCGTCCATCATTACTCGCTCGACACGCAGTACGATCTCGGCCGCCAATTCGTTGCCACTGTCGGATACACGGGCAACGTTTCGCACAACATCTTCTTCCACCAGAACCCGCTCGCAACTCCCGCGGCTTCGGGATTCCCAATTAATCCCCAGGTCGGCGGCGGTGACTATTGGTCCGTGATCGGCCATGCAAATTACAACGCGCTACTAGCCGGCTTGCGCCATCAGTTCTCCCACCAGTTCTCGGCCGACGCGGAATTCGCCTGGGCCAAGAGCCTCGACACCAGTTCCGGACCCTATTTCGAGCAGCCCTATCCCTTCAACGTCAGCTATGACTACGGACGCTCGGACTACGATGTCAGCAAGGCTTTCAAGTTGATCGCCTTGTGGCAACCCGTCTTCTTCCATGGCAGCAATCACTGGATGGAGAAGATCGCCGGCGGTTGGTCCCTCAGCGGTATCTTCACCATGCATACTGGATTTCCCTGGAGTCCTATCTCGAATACGACGACGCCCGGAAACCTCTATTGCGGAAATTGTTTTGGCTACTCGCAACTGTATCCTGCCGCATTCTTGGGCGGCGCGGGTACCAGCACCAGCAACGATCAATTCAAAATGGGATCGAACTATCCCAAGGGTGGCGCCGCGTATTTCGCGGCTGTGCCGGCCTGCTCGGCGACCATCACAACCAACTGCTATACGACCTTTAACGGCGCCACCAGCGGCGGAAACGCGAACCCGCCGTTCCCCGGTGTCCATCGCAACTCACTCAATGGCCCCGGATACCGGGCCCTTGATGCGACCTTGGTCAAAGCCTTCGGACTTCCCAACCTGCGCGGACTCGGCGAGAACGCGAAGGTCGAGTTCCGTCTGGATGCCTACAACGTCTTCAACAATCTGAATTTCAAGAATTCCGGCCCCGGTGACATCGTGAACGACATCAACGCCGCGGGTTTCGGTCGCGCGCAAGCCGCGCTCGGTGGCCGCGTCGTTACCCTCGGCGCACGCTTCGATTTCTAACTGCCCACGTAAACCACCCCACCGCGGCGCGTCGGAAGAGGACGCGCCGCTTTTTTGCCACGGAGAAAACCCGCGCAAACGCTGAAGTATCTGCCGAAAAGGACCGTAGCGCCGGCGTCCCGCCGGCTCCCTCACCCCGCAACAGACCTGCGCCCCTCAACCAGTTCGGCCGTTTGAAGATGGACCTGCAGATAAGGAAATACTAGGATAGGCAGAGTACGCGCAGGAGACATCGATGCATTTCGAGCAGTTTTACCTGGGCTGTCTGGCCCACGCATCGTACATGTTGGCTTCTGAAGGCGAGGCGGTCGTCCTCGACCCACAGCGCGACGTCGATATTTATCTCAAGGCCGCGGAAGAACAGCGCGTCCGCATTCGTCACATCTTTGAAACGCATCTTCACGCCGACTTCGTTTCCGGCCACAAGGAACTCGCCGAGCGCACCGGTGCGACGATCTACATCGGCCCCCACGGCGGCGCCCGTTTCAAGCGCGTCGAGGTTCATGACGGCTTCCAGTTGCAGCTCGGAAAAATGCAGATTCGCGTCCTCGAAACGCCCGGTCATACCCCGGAAAGCATTTGCCTGCTGGTGACGGATACGGAAAAATCCGACAAGCCCTGGGCGCTGTTTACCGGCGACACCTTATTTATAGGCGACGTGGGGAGGCCCGATCTCTCCGAGACGAACACACCGATCGAACTCGCCGGCATGCTCTACGACAGCCTGCACCAGAAGATACTGACCCTCCCGGACGATGTTCTGGTCTATCCGGCTCACGGAGCCGGCTCGCTCTGTGGCCGCAACATGCGTGCCGAGCGATCGTCCACGATTGCCACCGAGCGCATGACGAACTACGCCTTGCAGATCAAGAGCCGCGAGGAATTTGTTCGCGAACTCACTTCCAAGATGCCGGTGCGGCCCGATTATTTCCTGCAGGACGCGGAAATCAATCGCGATGGCGCATCCCGGCTTTCCGAACTGTGCCCGCTAACGCCGATCTCGCCGAAAGAACTCAAGACGCTTCTCGGCGAGGATGGCATCGCGCTTGATGTTCGTCCCGGCGATGATTTCGCCGCCGCCCACGTCCCTGGCTCCATCAACATTCCGCTATCAGGGCAATTTGCGTCATGGGCCGGTGCTGTTCTTGGCCTGTCGGCGCGTCCTGTGCTGATCGCCGACACCGACGACCAACTGGAAGAAGCCCGCTTACGCCTTGCCCGCGTGGGTATCGAAGATACCCGCGGCTTCCTGCAAGGGGGAGTCCCGGCATGGAAGCAGGCCGGCTTCCCCATCGCTGCGTTTTCGCAGATCTCGGTCGAGGAACTCAACGCGCGTATGCGCGCCGGGTCCGTACGCGTGCTCGATGTTCGCCGCGAAGGCGAGTGGCGCGCCGCTCACCTCGAAGGCGCATCCTGGTCTCCGCTTGACACCTTGGCCGACTCTCTTCCGGTCATCGATCGCGACGCTCCGATTGCGGTTCACTGCAGAAGCGGCTACCGCAGCGGCATCGCGTGCAGCGTGCTGCAGCGCGCGGGCTTCCTCAATGTCATGAACGTAGTGGGGGGCTTCGACGCCTGGCAGGCCGCTCGACTGCCCGTAGTCCCCGAAGAAGCCGTCAAAGTCTAAGGCCCGGAGTTGCGCTACTCCGGGCCCCAGCTTCTACTCTCACATCCTCTCCATTCTTTTTTTACTCCTACAACGAACGCAGGAAACTCAACAAATCCTGCGTCTGCGAAGGTGTCAGTGCATTGAACTGCTGAATCGAGATATTAGCCTCCGACTCGCGCCCAGCATGCGCACGAATCGCCTGCAGCAGATCGGAAGTGCGTCCGTCATGCAGGAAGAACAACCTCTGTCCGAGTCCCCACAAAGGAGCCGTGCGGAACTGATCCGGGCCGGCTGCTCCCTGGAAAATACGGTCCGCCAATCCCCAGCCCATGTGATGCAGCGCAAAGTCGGAGTATGGGTTGTAGGTGACGTTCGACATACCCGTGTAACGGGATTGTCCGGTCGTGAGTGAGGGCGAGTGGCACAACGTGCATCCCACCTGATCAAACAGCTGTGCCCCATGCTGCGTCGAACCGGTCGGCGCAGTTGGCGCCGGCGGTGCCGAGAGTCGCGAGAAGGTCGCAAACTGCTCTACATCCGATGAGCCTTCTCCCTTGGTAATCGAGTCTTCCGGCGATGCGTTGAACACGCACCCGGTTACCGCCGAGCGCTCACTCGGGAATAGGTCATTCGATACTCCCTGCTCCACGTTGTAGGCCTCGCCCACGAACATCAGCAGCGACTTGTTTTGCGCCTTCCACCCGAAACGCGTAATCGTTCCGTCGTTTCCGCTGGTGTTGAAGCTGCCGTGAATTCCGAAACCCGCCCTTCGGCTCGCCGTGGCCGCAAGATTTGCCTGCAGAATCGAGTCGGGTGTCGCCTCTACCAGGCCCAATCCAAATAAGGGCGTCGGAATCCGGAAGATCACATTGTTGCGGCCCAGCTCTTTCGCAAAGTCTGGCTGCGGCAGGGTGCAGCCGGCGGCATCGCTGCGTCCGGCGATCGTGTACAGGTTATGGACGCCGCCATCCGTGGTGAATCCTTGCTGATTCACGGCCACGATAAAGCGGGCCTCGCGCACCGGTCCGTCCGAAGTGATAAAAGGCGGCACCTTGTTCGTCGCGCCATCGAGCGTCGCCAGCGCGACTTGCGGGTTCGCGATCGGGCTCTGCGGACTTTTCAATCCCGGACTGCTGCCGCCCAGCGCCGGCTGGGCGTGGCACTGCGCACAACTGTTGCCGTTAAAACCCGGGCCTAGCCCGGCGCCGGTTTCGCCCGCAATTCCGCCCTCCACCGAATCCACCTCCATGAAGGTCTGCAACGCTTGCGTAAACATTGCTTGCTCGTTCGCGTTCAACGTGGGATAGAACCCGCCCGCAGCGGCCGCTCCAGTTCGGGGTCCGGGATCCTGCTGCGCACGTGCACCAATACTCACAAAGCAGAAAAGACCAAGACATACCACCAGGGGAAACGTTTTCATTTGATTCACTGGGCCCTCCTTCAGCGGATGGCAGACACACCTCCGCCTCGGCGTGAAACGTGGTTGTTGAGGGAGGCTTAGCGCGGGAGTCGTCCCATTTGTTCAGCCCGTGTGACGCGACGAACCCAAGACAGGGATCGCCCCAAAACAGACTGCGTCGTCTTCAGGCATGGCGCCTATCGCATCAGTCTGGGCTGACCTTCACATGTAGCGATTGCGAGATTGCGTGGAACTCTATGGCGAAGCCGCAGACGCGTCAAGATGCCCGGAAGTACATCAGACCAACTTGTCGGCATCGCTGCAAACGTAGCTCGCCACCTCTCCCGCCGCGCGAAACGGTCGTCCATCCTACAGAGTTGCCTTCCTGCGTTCTCCCGAAAATGGAACTCAGCTCGTGTTGTCACATCCACGAGTGACCTACGCACATCGCATGCGTGAGTTACCACACAGACTGCGGAGACCCCGCCTTGCGACACTGTGAATGATTTTTGAAAGCCACGTCGTACAGATGGCTGCTGGTTGCGGAATTGATTGCGCCCAGGTCAAAACGTGCGAACCGTTCGTCCCCCCAAACATTTCGCCGTTGGCTTGCTGACTTCTCGTTCCCCCCAGAACGCGATTCACGAATCAGCCATTGGCCCGATGCGCGCGCAACCTTAGCTCTCCGCTACGGCAAGTAACACCAGCAGTCCTTCCCCAAGAACGTCAGCAGCAGAAGTGTGCGCAGGAGACGTCTTCATTTTTTCCAGGCAGAAGTTTTATCCGCGGTAAGGAGAACATATGGATTACAAAACATACTTCGTTTTTCTTCGATGGATGCTAGCCGTCACATTGTTTTGCGGGACGGCAAGCCTGACATGGTCGCAGACAAAATCTGCGGCTCCCGCAAAATCACCCGCCCAGACCCAGGCCCAAGCACAAGCGCAAG
>Ga0307478_10000452_pt1 | contig 42631 bp, 34 predicted proteins | sample atmos_gasesECM4C_2_FD_203713 | JGI IMG/M metagenome (GOLD analysis project Ga0307478, IMG submission 203713) | Hardwood forest soil microbial communities from Morgan-Monroe State Forest, Indiana, United States - atmos_gasesECM4C_05 | ecosystem: Environmental > Terrestrial > Soil > Temperate...
TCGATTTTTCCACGGAACATCATGGCAAGCATCGGCAGCGCGCTTTGCACCGTCACGTCGGAAGGATTCACCCTCAGGACGACCGCCAGCTTCTGTCCCATGGCGGCGACGTTCAGAGTGCCGGTGTAGCCATTCCAGGTTTCCTGCAATTCGTCGATCTTGTCGCCGTATTGTTTCTTGGCGTCCGCAATGGCGGACTTGAGACGACGAAGCGCCTCGTCCTGAGACAACTGGTGCGGTATCGAAATGTTTAAGTCGGGCATTCTGCGATCGCTCGTGTCCTTGCCGCGTTCGATGCCAGTGCTTATGCCAAAGCCGCAAACACCAGACGGGTGCCGCGCGGCGCGAAGATGGTGGAGGCGGGGGGAGTTGAACCCCCGTCCGAAAAGCGCTACGGACCGAAGCCTACATGCTTATCTCAATTCGGTGTGCGACCCCGCTTTTAAGGGCGTGCCGCGCGTTCGCCAGCGGCGCTTGGAATGAGCAAGATGCGCAACCAGCTAGTCCGATGAATCTCGCCCGAACCTTACGGACCGAAAGGTCCAGGCCAGCTCACTGTGTGACGCCTCTGACCGGGCCCATGAGCGAAGCCCGGGGAAGCGTGCGCTTAATTAATTAAGCAGCAAGTGCCAAGTTGTTGTTGGCATTTCTAGTTTCCACCAAGTTACGGGCAGGTGGGTCCCGGCATGCCTTCGGGCCGCGACAGCTTCCGTCGAAACCGTGTCGCCCCCTGAGAGTATTTTAGCATTTTTGGCGGATGAGCGGTGTGTGCGGCTCCTCGGAGTGAAGCAAGGTGCCTGGGGTCTGAAAGTCGAAAGGGAAGGTTATTGTGGGGGCGCGAGCGGGAGGCCGAGGGCGTCGAAGGCTTGTTGACCTTGGACCCAGCCTTCTTTGCCGTTGATGTGGATGCGGAGCCAGAGGTTTCGGAAGCTGCATGCGACGCGTTGGCCCTTGGCTTCCCACTGGACGATGGCCATCATGTCCAAAAATTCAGGGTGCGCTTCCGGGCTGATGGGAACGTTGAGCGAATTGTCCAGGTTTCCGTCCGGGGATTCGAAAAGGTGCACGTAGATGGTATCGGCGTCAGGAGGCCGAGGTTGCGGGACGGCTTCCATACGCATGATGCACCCTCTTTCGGTGAGCGTGCCATTGTTAGTCGCGTAGCACTGCTCGCCCTCGCCCCACTTGCCGTTCGGCCAGTCGAAACGCACGGGCACCAGAGCATAGAAATGGCCGGTCCACACGCGGAAGGCCAGTACTTCGGCTGTGCTGGCCATGGGCATCATCTCGATGCCGCCTTTTATCATTACGGCCGCGACCACGCCGTCGACGGTGATGTCCGTGCCGTGGCCGAGCGGAAGGACGGCGCCAAACGAAGTGAGGTGGCCGTTCACTATGCCGAAGACTTGCCACGACTCCTTCGGCAAGGGAGACTCGGCATCCGGGGATGGAGCGGGGCGCTCGATAAATCGAATCACCAAGGCAGCGCCGCCCGCCCCGGGGAGGAGCGATGAGGATGCAGACAATGTTTGCGTGAAACGCCGCTGTGCGATGGCGAAGGGGAAGGTTTCCTGATAAAAAGACTTTCCTTGAGCATCGAGAACTTCGAGACGCGACAAGGTGGAAGTGGAGTTGGCCGCGCTCGCTAGTCGCGAGGAGTTTTGGAGGAGCGCGCTGTATTGCAGCATTACGGTGTATTGCTGGTTGCCGAGGGAATACGGCCCCTCGCGCGAAACGATGTTGGTAAGGGGCGGTGAAGCTTGGGTACTAGCAGAGGCAGCGCTCGGCTCCTGAATCGATGGAGAAGAGAAAGAAAAATCTTGCGAGGAGACCGCCGCAGCCGCCGTCGTCGCAACTGCTATCGTCGCCGCGATAGCTAAGACTGGAGAAGAGAGGGAGCCGCCCGTTCGCGGGAACGTGATGTTTCTGCCTGTGATTTGCAGCACGGAAAGGGACCCGCCTTCCTTAGACCTGGTTATTTTTAAGCACCGGAAGAGGATGGCGAAGGGATGGGTTTCGGATTTCGGTAGAAAGCATAGGACGAGGATAGCACTTCCGAGAATCAGAAATATTAACGAGCGGGGCGCCACGGGTTCGATGCTTGGGGGGGCGAGAGGGGTAGCCCCGCACGGGGAAGGAGGAGTGGGAGGGGCGGTTAAGCAACGATTGGGCACATCGGTACTGCTAGGCGGTTGACTGTAGGCGGGTTGGCTTCCAAAATCACAAAACGGGGTACATCGCCTGGCTTAGCATGGGCCTGGTTAATGGGCGAAGCGGGCGGTTGAAAGCATTTGGAATAGGGAAGAGACCCCAGAAAACAGGAATGGCACAAGAGCCAAACGCCGTGGAACAAGCCGTAGTGCGCGCCTTGCGGGAGAACCTCGAACGGATCCAGCGAAACGCCGACGAGCTGCACCAGGCCGTCGGGGATATCGTGGCCGCGTGCGCCAGCTCCAAGCCGACCAATGCGCTGCCGTCGATGTTGCGCGCGCAGACTTCGGCGGCGTCGTTGTCAGCGGCGCTGGAAGTATTGTCGCGATTCGTGACGATGGCGGTGCAGCCGGGGCAGCGATCTCCACTGGAAGCGCAGATCACGCATCTAATCAGCACGGCTGCGGCGGAGCCAGCCGCCGAGCCGGTGCGTCCGCACCCAGCGGCGCCAACACCGATGGCGCAGGCGCCGGGTCACGCAACCGTACAAGCGCCGCCGCGCGTTGAGCCGCCGATTGCGCCGTCACGTTTCGAGCCGGAGCCATTGATTGAGCTGGAGGCGGAGCCGGAAGCGATTGAGTTGATCGAGCCGCGAGCGCCGGCGATTTCTCCGGATGCCGAATTCGAGGGCGACTTTGACGTCAACCAGCTAACGCCCGAGGAACAAGAACTGCACAGGCGAGCAAATCGGGTGGCGAAAGTTTCGATGCAAGATATTAAAATGCTGAGGCCGGAGCAAGTGCGGCTTGGGCGCGAAAAAAAGGATCTCTGCATTCGATTGAAAGATGACATTGAAAAAGCTCATCGAGAATACGACCGGCGTTTCAAACCCATCATGGACCATCCAGTGGATTACTTTTATCGCTGGATGGTGGAAATTCTCGCGGAGGGCGACGCCCACGCTCTCGGCGAATACCCATACGCCACGCCCGCGCGGCATCGCTAAGACTGGGGCCAGAAATGTGGCTGCGGCAGGTTCGTGGGCCGCGGCAGCGCGAAGCGTGTGTGCGGTGGTGCTGATTTTCGCGCTTATCGCCGGCAGTGCGCCGGAAGCGCTTGCGCAATCGTCGCGCAAAAAGAAAAAGGTAAAAAAGCCTGCGCCCGTTCCGTGCCGCGTGGGTTGCAGGCCGGATACGGCAGCGCCCGGCGTCACGGAGGATACTCCGGAAGACCAGGCACTTCGGAAAGAACTGTCCGGGCTGGCGCGTGATGTTCACAGCGGCGCGCCCGGAGCCTACGGCAGTCTTTCCGCGTTCGCGGCGAAGAATGCTGTGAACGTTTGGGGTACGCGCGCGGCGCTGGCTCTCGGTTACGAAGATAATTCGCAGAAGCACTACCAGCAAGCTCTCGCGTGGTTTAACAAGGCTAGCGCTGATACGGTGCTGCGCGAGTACGTGCTCTACTGGACGGCACAGGCGAAACACGGGCTGGGCCGCTCGAAGGATGCGCTCGCTGATTTGGAGACCGTCGAGCACGACTATCCGAATACGGCGATGAAGGAGCAGTTGCTCGAAAGTCTGGCACCGCTGGCCATCGAATTGGGCCGGGCGCAGGACGCGATCGATGCGCTGAATTCTTATCCGGCCACGGGCAGCCGGCCTACGCTGCTTCTCGAGAGGGCTCAGGCTTACCAGGGGTTGCATCAGCTTCCAAAAGCAGCCAGGGATTACCAGGCGATTTACTACAAGAGTTCGCAGAGTGATGAGGCGAAAGCGGCAGACGTTGCGCTAAAGAAAATTTTGCACGAGATGGGCCAAGAGTATCCCTACCCCGGAGTCGAACTGCAGCAGCAGCGGGCGCAGGCTTTCTATGATGTTCATAAGTGGAAAGAAGCGCGGGTGGAGTTTGAAAAGCTTCTGGGAATGCTGCGCGATCCGCTGAACCCCAACCGGCAACTGGCTGAACTTCGCGTCGCGCAGACGCGGGTGCAACTGAAGGGTTCGCCGAAACTAGTGGCTTCGTTGAAGACGCCGGATTTTGAAGTGGACGCCGAGAGGCTGTATGTGCTTTCGCAATTCTATCGGTCGGACAAGAAGCCCGAGGAAATGTTCGCGACGCTCAATGAGCTCACGCAGAAATATCCTCTGAGCAAATGGAACGAAGAAGGATTCATGGCGGCGGGGAATTATTATTGGGTGGACCTCGACCGCACTAAAGCCGCCAGCTACTACCAGCGGGTTTTGGATACTTTTCCGAGCGGAAGAAATGCGTTCAATGCGGAGTGGCGCGTTGCGTGGGTGGCTTATCTAAATCGGCAGCCCGATGCGGATGACAAGATCAAAAATTTTCTTCTGAAATATCCGGCATCGGGTAACACCTCCGACGCGGTCTACTGGCTTGGACGCGATGCTGAACGAAGCGGGAAACTGGCCGAGGCGCGCAGCTTCTACCGGAAGGACGTAGATCGCTTTCCGCAAACGTATTTTGGGCATGCCGCGGCGATGCGCTTGAGCAAGCTGGAACCTGCCGAAGGCGGAGATCCGCCGGACATTTTGGACAAAATTCCGCCTCCGCCGCCGCTGCGGCCTTTCGACGAGCCGATTCCTCCAGCCGCGACGGACCGCTGGGCGCGCGCGCAGGCACTGCGCACGATTGCGTTCGATGCGAGCGCCGAGCTTGAGTTGAAGAACGCGTATTTCGCCACTTCCTCGCCGCGATTCCTCTACGAAGCCGCGCAAGCCGCCTTCGACCAGGGGCATTTCGCAGCGGGCATGGCTTATGGGCGCATCATTGTCCCCAATTTCGATGCGCGCAAGATTGACGATCTGCCGATTGACGTGTGGAAGGTACTTTATCCACTGCCTTACGAATCCGTGATCCGGCGCGAAGCCGCCAAGAACAATTTCGATCCCATGCTGGCTGCCGGGCTGATGCGGCAAGAATCCACTTTCCAAGCCGATGCGCTTTCGCCGCAAAACGCGATCGGTCTAATGCAAGTGATCCCGAAGACCGGGAAGCTGCTCGCCAAGCAGCTGCGCGTGCGTTTCTCGCCGGACAAGCTTTTCCAGCCGGAGTACAACATCCAGCTCGGCATGCTGTACATTTCCGGGCTGGTGAAGTTGACCGGAGCGCCCGAATATGCGCTGGCGGCCTTTGATGCCGGCGAAGACCGCATCGCCGCCTGGAAAGCCGAGCGCAACTACGACGAAATCCCCGAGCTTGTGGAATCCATTCCATTCAGCGAAACCCGCGATTACGTGCAAATCGTCTTGCGGAATTCCGAAGTCTACCGGATGATTTATGGTCAGTCTGGCGCGGCGCCTTCGTCGGCGGCTGGGCCCGGCCGGTAGAGTTTCGCGAAGGCCCGTTTCGCTGGGCCGATGGCAGTGACAATCCAGATCGTGTGGCAGGCTAAATGACTTCTTCCGATTCCGCCATGGCGCAAGCGGCGCGCCGGATGCTTTCCGCGAAAGCGGAACAATTCACCGAATCCGTGATTCGCGAGATGACTCGGCTTGCGATGAAGCATGGCGCCGTCAATCTGTCGCAGGGCTTCCCCGATTTCGCGGCTCCCGCGGAAATCAAGGAAGCGGCGCGGCAAGCCATCTCCGATGACATCAACCAATACGCGATAACCTGGGGCGCGAAGCCGCTGCGCGATGCGATTGTCGATAAATTCGAGCGAACGCAGGGTGTGCGTGTCGATCCCGAACGCGAGATCACCATTTGCTGCGGCTCGACGGAAGCGATGATGTCCACCATGCTGGCCATCATCAATCCCGGTGATGAGATCGTTGTGTTCGAACCGTTTTACGAAAATTACGGCCCGGACGCCATTTTGAGCGGTGCAAAGCCCCGCTTCGTGAAAATGCGGCCTCCGGGGAATGAGAAGTCGGTCTGGACTTTCGACGAAAAGGAATTGACTGCGGTGTTTGGCCGGCACACCAAGGCCATCATCCTGAACACGCCCAACAACCCCACCGGAAAAGTCTTCACTCGGGCGGAACTCGAATTTATTCGCGACCTCTGCGTCCGCTGGAATGCGTTCTGCATCACCGACGAAATCTACGAGCACATTCTGTACGATGGCGCGGAGCACATTTCGATGGCGCGCATCGATGGCATGCGCGACCGCACCATAGTCATCAACGGCATGTCCAAGACCTATAGCGTCACAGGCTGGCGGGTGGGCTGGGCAATCGCTCCGCCGGAACCGACAGCCGCAATCCGCAAGGTCCACGACTTTCTTACAGTCGGAGCCGCAGCGCCACTACAGCAGGCCGGCGCGATCGCGCTCAAATCTCCGCAGTCTTATTACGACAAACTCGCGGCGGATTACGCGGTACGCCGCGAGCGTTTACTCAAAATTCTTACCGCCGCAGGATTCACCGTTTTCAAGCCTCGCGGCGCGTACTACATCATGACCGATATCTCGGCGTTCGAGTTTCCGGATGACGTTGCGTTCGCAAAATTTCTCGTGGAGAAGGTCGGGATCGCCGTGGTTCCAGGGTCTAGCTTTTATAACGACGCCCTCGATGGGGCAACGCAGGTTCGCTTTACGTTTTGCAAGAAAGAAACTACGCTTGCCGCCGCCGAGGAACGGTTGTCGCGACTCTCCGAACACGTCGCGAATCGCTGACGAAACAAAGTGTCAGAGGATCACGCGCAGAGTCAAGCGGAAGGCTTCTAAAATCTATATAAATTTCTGAAAAACCCGAGCAACCAGAGTATTTAGGGGTAGGAGACTGACGGTCGGTTGCCCTGTGGTGGTTAGCCCCCTACCCCGCGAGTGGTCTTGTATGTATAGACGACGGCAGCGCGATATTAGTTTCCTGATTCCTCAAAAATATTTCTAGAACCCATCAGCCTTACAAATCAACGGTATCCAGGTACCGGGCGACGGCGGCCTTCCATTTGAACTTCTCCTGAATGGCGGCTTGCAAGGCCTGGGCCGCTTGCGGTTCGCCGTGGGTCAAATAGGTCTGCTTCGGGGGTGCAGGCAGACCGCTCAGCCAACGCAGCAGTTCACTTCTCCCAGCATGCGCGGAAAATTGGCCCAGCTCTACGATCTCCGCGCAAACGGGAACCTGTTGGCCGTAGATATTTAACATTTTCGCGCCGTCTTGCAACGCGCGCCCGCGCGTCCCCTGGGCCTGAAACCCCCCGAGGATCACGGCATTTCGCGCATCCGGCAGCCGCTGGGCCAAATGGTGCAGCACGCGACCTCCCGCGGCCATTCCGCTTGCGGAGATGATGATGCAAGGAGTTTTAACATTGTTGATAGCCTTCGATTCCTCCACCGAGCGGGTCAGATGAAATTCGTGGACGTCTAATGGGTCGCCCTTCCCGCCGCTTTCCTCACGCGAATAGTCCAGATCGTGGTCTTCCTTGTATTTCAAGTACAAATCCGTCGCGCTTAGCGCCATGGGGCTATCGACGTACACGGGCAAGCGAGGGATGCGCTGCTGATCCTCAAGCTGGCGCAGGTAATACATGAACGTCTGCGTTCGCCCGATGGCGAAAGCGGGAATGACAATTAATCCGCCGCGCTTCGCAACGCGATTGACGATTCCCGCCAGCAGCTCTGCGGCGTCACCGGTCGCATGCTCGCGGTCGCCGTAGGTGGACTCGCAAAGCAGGACGTCTGCTTGCGATGGCGGCGGTACAGGATCATTCAAAATCGGCTGGTCGTATCGGCCGATATCCCCGGAAAACACCACCACCGTCTTCTTTCCGTTTTCCGTGATAATTAGTTCCAAGCTGGTCGAGCCCAAGATATGTCCGGCGTCAAAAGCGGTGACATGAAACTCCGGGCTGACATCAAAAGGCCCAGTGCGCGGGACTGGTTTCAGCAGCTTCAGCACGGGTTCGACGTCGTCCGGCCCATAGAGAGGCTCGCGGATTTCGTGATTGTTGTGCTTATCGGGCTTGGCGTGACGCGCATCTTCTTCCTGAAGATGCGCCGAATCCTTGAGCAAAATCCCAGTGAGGTCGATAGTCGCCGGATTGGCGAAGATGGGACCTCGATACCCGTCCTTTACGAGGACCGGGAGCCATCCGGTGTGATCCAGATGAGCGTGCGTCAGCACCAGGTAGTCGATCGTTTTCGGATCAACTGACAGTGGTTTGAAATTCCGAGCGCTGAGTTCCTGCGAGCCCTGAAAAATGCCGCAATCGACGAGCAGCCGCTTGCCTGCGGCTTCGACGAGATATTTTGATCCGGTAACGGTTCCTGCCGCGCCAAGAAAAGTCAGTTTCGCCATAAGCCTCGCCGTCGCGTTGCTCTAAATGCCGCGATACACCTTACCCCAAACCAGCGCGTCAGAACAAAGCGCGCCGGCCAACAGGTGTACCAAAACACAACGGGGCGAACCGGATTAGTTCGCCCCGTCGGTGTTCGTATTGCTCGTTTGTTAGAGACGGGTTGCTGAAAACAGAAGACTGACGTCTTGCAACTGTCTTCAGTCCGCTGCGCTGGCCTGCTTCTTTGCGATGATGGCGTCAATGTTCAGACCGAGTGCCTTCGCAACACCGCTTCCGTAAGCGGGATCGGCTTTGTAGAAGTGCTGAATCTGCAGCTCTTGAATCCGCTGGGGGACGCCGTTACCGAGGCTGGAGACGATGTTATCGATCAGCCGCTGCTTGGCATCCGCGGGCATAAGCCGGAAGAGATTTCCCGGCTGAGAGTAGTAATCGGCATCGCTGCGATGATCGTGCCTTGCCACGGTGCCGCTGACCATCTTCGGCCGCTCTGTGTATCGCGGATCCTGCGTGGGCCCGCCGAAGCTGTTCGGCTCGTAATTTACAGCGGTGCCACCATTGCCATCGAAACGCATTGCGCCATCCTTGTTGTAGGTGTGAAAGGGGCACTGTGGCTTGTTCACCGGCAGGGAGTCGTAGTTCACGCCGAGGCGATAGCGGTGCGCATCTGGATAAGAAATCAGGCGCGCTTGCAGCATTTTATCCGGCGAAAAACCCATGCCGGGCACCACATTTCTGGGTTCGAACGCTGCCTGCTCCACTTCCGCGAAGTAATTCTCGGGATTGCGGTTGAGCTCGAGTTCACCGACTTCATGCAGCGGGTAATCCTTGTGCGGCCATACCTTGGTGAGATCGAACGGGTTTAGGTGATACGTCTCCGCATCTTTTTCCGGCATGATCTGGACGCACACGCGCCATTTCGGGAAATTGCTGGCTTTGATGGCATGGAAGAGATCGCGCTGTGAGTAGTCTGGATCGGTGCCTTCCAACGCGCCCGCTTGCTCGCGGAAGAAATTCTTGATGCCTTGCTTGGTCTTGAAGTGCCACTTTGCATAGAAGAGTTCGTTCTTCGCGTTGATCAGGCTGAAGGTGTGGCTGCTGTAGCCGTTCATGTGACGGTAGCCGTCAGGGGTGCCGCGATCGGAGAAGAGAATCGTCACCTGGTGCAGCGATTCCGGCGAGAGCGACCAGAAATCCCACATCATGGTCGGCGATTTCAGGTTTGTCTCCGGGTCGCGCTTCTGCGTGTGAATGAAGTCGCCGAACTTCAGCGGATCGCGGATGAAAAAGACGGGCGTGTTGTTCCCCGTCATGTCCCAATTGCCTTCTTCCGTATAAAACTTCAGCGCAAAGCCGCGCGGATCGCGTGCCGTATCCGCCGAACCTTTTTCGCCACCCACGGTCGAGAAGCGGATGAACGTCGGCGTTTTCTTACCCACAGTATTGAACAGCTTTGCCGTCGTGTACTTGGTGATCTCTGAACTTGTGCAGACAAAATGCCCGTGCGCCCCCGAGCCCTTGGCGTGCACAACGCGCTCCGGAATGCGCTCCCTGTTGAAGTGCGCCATTTTCTCGAACAACAGGAAATCTTCAAAAACTACCGGCCCACGCGGCCCCACCGTCAGCGAATTCTGATTGTCGCCCACCGGCCGGCCCGCGTCGGTCGTCATTATCTTTTTCTCTTCCGCCATGATTCCTCCTCGGTTCGCTAGCAGCACCGGCCCTTTGGGGCAGAATCCTGCACGCTCCATAGAAAGTACGCGGCCTGCCGCTATACTTCCAATATATAGTTCGGATACGATGGATAGGCATAGCCTATGGAGCTTCATCAACTACGCTACTTCTGCGCGGTCGCCGAAGCCGGCTCTTTCAGCCGCGCGGCCGAACAATCTCACGTTTCGCAGCCTTCTCTTTCGCAACAGATCATGAAGCTGGAGGATGAACTCGGCGCGAGACTATTCGACCGCCTGGGCCGTTCCGTCCGCCTCACGGAAACCGGGCAAACGTTTCTGCCGCGCGCACGTACCGTCCTGCGCGAACTCGAAGCGGCTCGCGGCGACGTCGCTGAACAAAAGGACTCCGTCGGCGGCTCCGTCACCATTGCGGTCATCCCCACCGTTGCACCCTATTTTCTTCCAGAGCGCCTGACGTGGTTTTCGCGAAAATTCCCCCAGGTACGGCTCACGGTAGTCGAAGAAATCACCCCGGTCCTCCTAGACCACCTGCGGGCCAGCAAAGTCGATCTAGCAATCCTGGCGCTGCCCATCCGCGGCCACGAATTCGAAACGTTTCCGTTGCTCACCGAGCGTCTCTTTGCCGCACTACCTCCAGGGCACAAGTTAGCCAAGCGCCGCGCGCTTTCTCTCAAAGACCTGCGTGCACAGCCGTTTTTGCTGCTGCGAGATGGCCACTGTTTCCGCGATACGGCCGTCGCCGCTTGCGACCGTGCCCGGCTCCATCCGCAAATTATTTTTGAAAGCGGCCAGTTCAGCAGTCTGCTCAGCTTGGTGGGAGCCGGAATGGGCGTCTCCATCGTTCCGGAAATGGCCATCGACAAGAAATCGCCGTGTCGGTTCGTGCGCATCGATGATCCCGCCGCCGCGCGCACGATCGGCGCCGTTATTCTCCGCGGGCGCTCTCTGTCGAGGGCGCACCACGCCTTTCTCTCGCACCTGCGCGAAGCCCCCAGTCAGCATCGTTCGTAAGTCACACTTCGCGCCTTCGTTCCGACGGTTCTGTTCTACGTTGTTATGTTAAATTTCTCGTGAGCGCCAGTGGCGCCACTCGTGACAGCCGCAACATGAGTTCAGAATCAGCGTTTTTCCACGGAAATCGTCATGTCGTGAAAATTCAGCGTTACGGCCGCTTTGTAGAACAATTCCAGCCCCACGGTCGCATCGAAGAGTCCATCGGGTTCATGCACGTCCGCAGTAGGGAAGTACACCAGCGGCGCCGGGCCGCTTAAGGTCAAACCGTGGAAGCCCTCCTTCTCCGCGGGAGATTCTTTCATCTTCACGCCGCCGTCGGTGAAAGGGAAGTCGCGCGATTTGGTGGTCTTCGCCGCCTCCGCAAGCTGCAATTTTTCTATCGCCGCAGTGTAAACGAGAAAGGTTCCGCTATACATGGTGTCAACCTGTGCCGACACTTTCTTCCCATTAATTTCGAATCCATCGGCCACCACAATAGGTGGCCCTTCTTTCCCGAAATTGATCAACGTTATTTTGTCGCATGCTCCCGAGCAAGCTACCGGCGCCGCCAACACTTCTGAAATGCGCACCTTGCGCCTCACGAAATCGATCTGCAGGATGCGGTCATTGAATGCAGTGTAAGCCAGGGTCCCATCCACTTGCGGCATCTGGTTTTGCGCGATCATATCCGAGAGGCTCATCGCAAGCGTGGGCACACTCTCGAGTTTTACGCTCCCAACGCTAATCGAAGAGATCACCGTCCGGAACATTCCCGAAGGCGCGCCCGCCGGCAATGGCTCGCTGGGCTTCAAGCCGGCCGCTTCCGCGTACGCCGCATCCAGAACGGAATCTGCGTTCCCGGTATCAAGCCCCATTTTCAAAACGGGGCCGCTCCCCATACGGGCTTCGACGCACGGCATCCCGTCGCAATCCAGCAACGGCACCTCGGTTGCAAATTTCACATCCCCCGAGCGCTGTGCTTGCGCTGGCGCCAGGGAGAGTGTTAGAAGCATGGCAAAACAAGACAGAGGCAGCAGTATTCGGCGCATGAGCATAAGTGGTCCCCGCGAGCAAGAATCTGGATTTGTAGCTATTCGAAGTGTGACGGTTCGCATCGGCGATTGTTAGCTTACATCAGTGGCAGCTCCGCTTAAGTCGCCTGCGTCAAATAAATTGCTCTTGAGTACAATCAGCCACCCATTTTGTGCCGCTCCCTTTCGACGGCGCTTCTTCTTTCGCCTGCTGTTTCCTCCTTGAAATCAATCTGAAAACTCCGCGGCCGTCGCCGCGAGTGCTTCCTTAAAGACAATCTCCCGTCTGAGATTTAGCGTACCTCCCGAACCGAAGCACGTTTGTCTGTGCACGCCACGGCCTCGATCGCGCTCCTGCCCTATTTTGGCGGCGGAGCTGCGGACGAAGGCACCGGCTTACCATCCAATGTATTTGGCTCCATCAACTCGACCCGAGTGCCATCCGGATCAAACAAATTTGCCTGACGCTTCCCATTGACGCCCACTTTAATTTCAATCGGCAGGGTATAGCTCTTTGCCGCTGCGCGGGCTTTGAGGGTGGCAACCGCTTTTTCGACATCGGACGTGACCAGGCAAATGTGGTTCTTGCCTCCCATCTCTTTCGCATCGGGCGGTTTCGAATAGAGCATGAATTCGAGATAATCCTGCCCGTCCGGAACTCGCATATTCACCCAGCTCAGCACCTTGCCGGATGAGCTGCCTCTCCAGAATTCCTGGAAGCCGAGAATGCCGCCATAAAACTTCGCCGAAGGGTCGAGCGCGCCGACGGTAACGCCCTCGTGGGCCATGTGCGCCGAGATCCGTGTATCTGGCAAGTATTTTCCCTCTGCGCGCCTCGTCCAGCTATCCGGCTCGTACTCCACGATCTCGACCGTATGGCCGTCGGGGTCGGTAATGTTGAAGTTCGAATTTCCAATCTTGCCTGTGCCGACTTTTTCCGGCACCTTGACGCCCTGCGAAGCAAGGTATGCCCGCAGGCCTTCAGCCGAATCGGTGTAGAAAGCGATGTGATTCAGTTGGCCTTCCTGTCTTGGGGCGTCCGTAAACAGCTCGATGTACTGGTCCTCGTTGATTTTGATGAACGCGAGCCGGACCGATCCGTCGTCGCGCTTCAGATTGTAAGGCTCTGCGTATCCGAGAAAGTCCTCATAGAACCAGCGCGACTTCTGCAAGTCGCTCACAAACAACGCCATGTGGGAGATGCCGAGTATACGCGGGCGCTTTATTTCATTCCCTGGCCGCGCCGCCGCAATCAGGATCGATAAGAGAAGAAGAATCGCAGTTCGTTTGATCAATTTGAACTTCCCTCCTTTGGTAGTAGAGCCCACCTGTGAGCATAGCTCTCGGATGGCCCATTGTTGCACTCGGGCCCCAAAAGATCAGTCAGTTCTTTGTGCGGTTTTAAGGTGGGGGTTCTTTGGATTCTGGGCGGCCCGAAGTCGAAACCATTTCAGTGGGCGGATTGGCACCGATGCCAAGAAAAAAGCGAGTCTCTACCAATGCAATCAGATGTGATGGGTCTCCCAACGCGGACTCATGGGTTACAGAAGGTACCGGCGAAGTCACGGCCTAGCTCCTCGCACGTAGCGGAGCGCACGTCCTCCACGACGCACGACGCAAGCCGCCACTTCAGGACATGCGGCAGTCTGCGCTCCTGATCCACTAAGGTGTCGTGAAGGCCTTTATCGGGCTGGTCACTCCGTCGCTCGTGCCACGGGCATCGATAGAGTCAACCTTGTAGTAGTACGTCGTCTTCGGCCTGAGGCCCTCCACGCGCACGCGGAACACTGTATAGGAATGTGTCGGGTTCAGCCTGATGTCCGTGTATGCCGGGGCAGTAACCAACACCCGGGTTTGAACCGTCGCTAAGCTCAGTGTGACGTTCCATTCCACGACCGGACCTGTTGGCTCAAGCACGACTTCTCGTTCAGTCGGGGCATGTTTGTCAGCTGTCACACGCAAACGGTATCTGCCCGGGGACAACTTCAAGCTGTACGCACCAATCAGGTCGGTTGTAACCGCCTGCTGAAACGAGCCGCATGATGCGGTTATTAACGCGCCCGAAATTCCCGTGCCCGAAACATCAGAGACAGTTCCCCATAGCCTTCCAATACTGCGGGAAGATCCCGAGCACTCCCAGAAGCGTGAGAACCGCAATCGATCTGCCTTCAAGGGGGCCCATTCTCGCCTGCAATTCTGGACCGGCGGACTCTGTCTCGGCGTATCTCTTGGGACTGACGTTTAGGACAAACCATAGCGAGCTTCACACGACCAAACTGGTTCGAGACTCCCTGAGTCACAACGAGCGGAGCCAGCCTCAGAGGGTGGACACTTCAATGGAAGGTGCTCCCCGGAGACTCCGCAGATTTTCTGTCCCAGAAAATGTTGTGTCAAGCGAAGTTCTCTTGGGAAGCCATGGCTTTGGTGCTTCAACATCAATGACGCCAATGCCCGCGCAGATACCAGGGAACACAACTCTGGGGCTGTCCATGGGGGTTAATGAAAGCTTTTTTCCGTTTCCAAACTTCGGCAGTCCCAACGGTGACCTAACCAGCCCCCTGTTGGGCTAATCGACGCAGACGCTAGCGAGGAGCTTGGCTGGCCTCGTCGATGACAGGCTTCAACCCCCTCTACCAAATAGGCGGCCCCGCTCGATCCAACTCGCCCTCAAGCTCCAATTCTAAGCAACCTAACCTGGAAGCTATATCGGTCCATCTAACACGCAGTCTCCAGAGCCGAATTTACTTCTCGCAAACTTTTGAGTTATATTCTGGTTGGGAACCGTCGCCGGATCCGTCTTGCCGCAGTGGAACTGTTCCTAGCGCAACGCGAAGTGCTCAAGTGAGCAGCACACTTCCTGTCGAGTGAGAAACGGAATACACAGGCTACTCGTGGGTGGCATCTGTTCAAGCGGCGACCAGTTTGCGCAGTTTAGACGGATTTGCGCGAGGCGGACTCACTAAGGAGAGCGGATTTACTTACTTAATTTCTCGAATCTCCGGAGCAGCTAGTGCAGTCTCGAATGTTATAGAGATGGATGCACCCTTCCGCACATTGTTAACGAGAGCTGGTCTGAAACACGCTAAGCAGATTCCCCCTTTATGCCTCACGCTCGGGTAAACAACCCCGGCTGATCCTTTCTCAAGGAGTTCCTCCGCCAAACGTTGGGATGCCCGATAGCTGTCTGCATCCAAACAAACTTCAAAGCGTGCGTCGTCGCGAATATCGTGAAACGCACCTCGAAAATCCGCGAGGAAATCGACATAAGAAAAGTTTTCTTTCTCTTGCCAGTTGATTTCTTTGAGTTCTTTGCTCTTGTGGTATGCCACTTCCAACTCCGAGGTCTCGCGCTCAAACGCCGCATACCACGCGCCACGTTCCGGCCCGTTGAAGCGGCTGCCCAACGGACTTGCATGTGTAAATGCGGCATTTACTACGTGCGAATAAGAAACGCCAAAGACTAGCTCGCGGACCGTAATCCCCGGAAGCAGGCCAGCCTCTCCAAGAAGACGGTCATTGGTGGCGCCCTCAAGTTCGAATAGCGCATTCAAACCCTCTTTATCATCCGCCAGCCGCGTAAGAACGCTCTCGTCCTGGTTGATATACCGTGAGGGGATTAAACGATGCGTGTCATCACGAAGAATATCGGAAACTTTGGGTAGCAATCTATCGCCCGCCACGCCGAGAATCCAGAAGTTGCCGAACGCGCATCATCGCGGGCAGGCCACCCTTCATCATGTAGGTAAGCGGAGTTTCCCCCTCAAACATCGGATTTTCATTCGGCAATTGAATCCATCGGTCGGCGAGTTTCTTGCTGTACAGGATGTTTAGACCTTTGAAGATCCCCGTCAGAAGAGAGACCCTTGTCAGCCGATCCTGGTCAAGCGCGCCGCGCGTCTTTTTCTTCAATTCATAGAAGGCCCCGTTGGAGATGCCTCCCAGCAATTGTCTCGCATCTTCATCGCGCAATTCCCAAAGCTCGCGAAGTTTCATAAACGCCTTTACCGCTGGAGGACTCAATCGCTTCAGCACGTCTTTGCTCGAAAGATCGGCTGGTCTCTCCCAGGCAATGCCCGCCGCGAGTTGATGGATGATCGCCATTATATCCTCCACATATGGAGCATTATACATCCATTATTGGATATGAGCAACCTCTGGTTCCCGGGGCGGTTCGGTAACTGTGCTACGGTTGAGCGAGCATGTCGTCGCGGCAGATTTGGTCGAAGTACGTCTCTTTTCAGCTTGCGAGAAACAAATTGACGGCCGTGCGATACCCGATGTAGGTCTTGCGCGATTTCTGGCTGCTTCGCTCGATGTACTCTCGCGCTGCTTCAACAACCCTCCGGCGAGGTGCAGAGGCGGTCATATTGTGCTAACCCCGCAGCGTATGATTCGGCAACGCAATCGTGGGAGCGTCCATTCTCCACGCGGATCAGGGCAGTATGAGCAGTGCTGATATCCTTTCCGATCTTGATCGGAGTGCGCTTGCTGCCGCTGCTCGGACGGGGATAGTAGGCGGCTCCTTCGACCGGAATCGGACGAAGATGCCTCGAGAACTGCACATTCACGAACGGGAATCTGCCGTCGCCTGAGTTGATGCGCGCGATAAGCGCGTAATGGGCCATATCCGTTTTTCTTCGGCAATCCTGAAAGATTCATGTTTGAATGCAAGAGGAAAAAGCAGAGCTGGCAACAGTAGCTGGTAACAGTTAGCGGTTTTCGAAGGTAAGTTCTTTGGTTTCTTCAATTGGTGGAGCCGATGGGATTCGAACCCACGACCTCCTCGATGCCATCGAGGCGCGCTCCCAACTGCGCCACGGCCCCACCGGGGGATACTCCAAAAGTTTATCACACCCCGCCGGGAACGGATCTTCTCTTGTGCGGCGGGCAAATCTCGAACTGACTGCGCATCCTTCTGGACGAGAAGCAACCTCGGCGCTATCCTGAAACTCATAACTCTGAGGCCGCTGCACGCATCGAAAGGAATTGGGATGGAATGCAACGCACTGTCGAGGCGCCAATGAAGCCAATGAAAAAAAACTTCGCACCGGCCGCGCTGGTTTGCACACTGTTTTCAGCAGCGCTGTTTCTGTCGCTCCCGCTTGCCGCGCAGCAAACGGGTCCTCTGCCGCCGCCTCCGTCCTACTCCGCACCTACACCCACTCCTTTGCCACATCCGAGTTCCGCGCCCGCAGCCTCGCCACATCAGACGACAACCGAGTCCCCGCTTTCCACCGATCTGCCTAAGATCCCTCCCGATCAGATTGTTCAGAAGTTCGCCGAGCGCGAGCTCGAATTCAAAAAAGAGCGCGACAATTACACTTACACGCAGACTTTTGTGATTCAAACCATCGACGAATATTCCGGCCGGCCCGACGGCGAATATCGCATGACGAGTGACATTGTCTTCACACCCGCCGGCAAGCGCACGGAGCACGTGACCGACGCTCCCGCGCCGTCCCTCCAGCGCATACAAATGTCGCAGCAGGACTTCGACGACCTCGAGCACGTACAGCCGTTTGTGCTCACCACCGACGAAATACAAAAGTACGACGTCAAATACGTCGGCCAGCAGCAACTCGATGAAATCAATGCGTATGTCTTCGACGTCGGTCCGAAAAAAATCGAAAAGAATCAGCGCTATTTCCAGGGCCGCATTTGGGTGGACCAAACGGATTTCGGCATCGTCAAAACCGATGGCAAAGCCGTTCCAGACATCAAGAAGCATGGGCAGGAAAACGTCTTCCCGCGTTTCGAGACCTTCCGCGAAAATATTGAAGGCCATTATTGGTTTCCGACCTACACGCATTCCGAAGACACCTTGCAATTCAGTAGCGGCGGCGTTCGCATACGCATGACGGTGCGCTACGAGAATTACAAGCGCTTCGGATCGACGATCAAGATCGGCCAGGCCACCGAGGTTCCCAAGGACAAGCAACCCTAGGGGTTCCCTGAAAATAGGCTAGCGAATGCCCCTCGTGTGTTGTCTACTTACCGATGACCGGGAGGAATCGTTCGTTTGCCACCAGGCCGCACAATCGTAAAACGCATTCTCATGGCACTCGTCGCCATAGTTGCGATCGTTTACGCCTGCGACTTCGCATCGGTTCGCGTGCGCATGATGCACCCAAAACCCAGCGACCCATTCGAGACCATCACCGCGCTGCGCATCCTGGCCATCGGCGAAAAAGGGAACAAGACCGAATATGACATCGACCCGGTCCAGCCTCAGCAAACCGCAGTGTGCGTCCACGCGCTTTTCCCGCACAGCGGCGACCTGCCGTGCTGGTATCTCAAACGAAAATTCGCGCAACCCATTCCCATGGCCATTTTCCCTTTAGCCAAATCGAGAAGGTGATCGCGGAGCGTTAAAGAAGTGCAGGGCGCTCTTTTGTAGATGTCGTTTCACTTCGTTTATTCGTGGCGCAACGCCACCATTGGGTCCACGCGCATTGCCCGGCGCGCCGGGATGTAACACGCCGCCAGGGCCACGATCAGGAGCAGAGCGGTGATGACCGCAATAGTCAACACGTCCGCGCTGCTCGTGCCGAAGAGAACGACGGACACAAATCGCGTAAGTGCTGAAGAAAAGAGAATTCCCGCCGCGATTCCCCAGATTGCCAGGCCGGCTCCATAACCCAGAGTCAAACGCACCACATCCCGCGGCATCGCGCCGAGCGTCATGCGGATCCCGATCTCCCGCGTCCGTTGGCCCATCCACTGCGAGACTACGGCGTAAAGACCCACGGCCGCGAGTATCAAGGCAAAAATGCTGAAACTTCCCACTATTCCTGCCGCCATACGAGGCTGCCAGAGAGAATTCCCCATCTGTTCAGCCATCGTTTTCACGGCGAAGACGGGCAAATTCCGGTCCGCAGAATTCACAGCGCTACGCACCGCTCCGGCGAAATCCTCGGGATTTGCCGCAGTGTGAACGACAAGGGTCTGCGTTCCGCTGTAGTTCTGGGATTCAGGCACGTAAAGCAGGAGGGGGACATCGGCGATGAGGGAACGATATCGGGCGTCAGCAGAAACGCCGACAATTTCGATCGGCGGCCGAGGCGCTCCCACCCACGAGGGCCACTCAATGCGCTTGCCTACTGCATCTTGATCCGGCCAAAGGCGTTGCGCGAGCTTCTGACTCACGATCCCTACCAGCGGTGCTCCGGTCTTGTCCAGTTCCGTAAAATCCCTGCCCCGCAGAATTGGAATTTCCAGGGTCCTGAAGTAGTTCGGGGCGACAGTATTCATGTCGACTCGAATGCCCACCTCGAACTCGTGCCCGCGAACGTAATCCAGTGGCGGCACCTGGCCTTCGTAAAATATCGAGACCCGCGTGCTCCAGTCCTCCGGTGGAATAGTGACGGCCAAGCTAGCGGACTCAACTCCGGGAATCCGTTCGGCTCCCGCGAGGAGTTCTTCGTACAAACGTTCTCCCTGCGCCTCCGAATATCCCTGAACGCTAGGGGAAATGGACATCATCAGAATGCGGCCCGTCGTGAATCCAGGGTTCCGATTCACGATCTGCTCCATTCTGCGGACAGTTACGCCTGCCACGACGAGCAGAACTAATGACAGCGCGACCTGCGATGAAACTAGCACGCTCCTCAGACGCGAACGCCGTCCCGTTCCTGGTGTGTTGTCCTTCAGCGTGACGACCAGGTCAGGCTTTGAAGACTGCAGCGCAGGTGCCAGAGAGAACAGGACTCCCGTCAACAAGGCCACCAAAAGCGCGAACGCCAGGACACGTCCATCAGGCGTTGTGTCCACGTTATGCAGTGCGTAGAGCGGTTGGCGGAAAGCAAGAAACAGGTTTCCCGCCAAGGGTGCCAGCAGAAGTCCGAGTGCACCCGCTAGCAAAGAAAGCAGCAATCCCTCCGTTAGCAACTGCCGAACCAGCCGCCCACGGCCCGCTCCCAGGGCCAAGCGCACCGCAATTTCCCTGCGCCTCGAGTCCGCACGCGACAGCAACAAATTCGCAACGTTGCCGCAGGAGATCAGCAAAAGAATACCCACCGAACCGATCAGCAGCCCAAAGAACTTTTCAAGTGCAGCGCGGTCGTCAGGATCCATGCCAAAACTGGGGATCACATCTACGCTGCGATGCTCGTTGGATTCTGGGTAGGCCGACGCAAGGCGTCCCGCGATGATTTGCAGCTCGTTGCGCGCCTCCGCGAGGCGGACGTTGCGTTTCAGCCGGCCAAAGATCTCAATCCATCCCGCATTCCGATTGTGCAGCACTCCCCGCGACATACGGGGAATGGCCGTCGGTTGCATAGTCAGCGGCAGCCAGACATCTGTGGGCGACCCAACAGTAGTTCCCGCGAATTGTCTCGCCGCGACTCCTATGACGGTAAACCTGCGGCCATTCAACACAATATACTTCCCGGCAACTTCTAGGTCAGAACCGAAGACTCTCTGCCAGATCCCATAGCTCAGCACAGCGACCGGCGCCTCGTCCTCCGTTTGCACATCTTCCGCAGCGATCAACCTGCCAAGAGCAGGGTTCACCCCCAGAACCGAAAAGTAGTTGCTCGAGACCAACTCGCCAACAATTCGCTCGGTCGTTCCCTGGCTTAAGGTGAGAGCCGTCCGGCAGCGCGCCGCAAGTCCCGTGAAAGACTGGCTCTGGTCCCGGTAGTCGAGGTAATCAGGATATCCAAACGCAAAATCAGGATTGTTTTTCTGCAGCCGCTCCAGGATGACCAGCCCGCCTGGATTCACCACCCCGGGGACCGGTCGAATCAACACGGCATTGATCACCGTGAACATCGCTGTGTTCGCGCCAATGCCCAGCGCCAAGGTCAGGATGCACACGATCGCAAATCCCGGATTTTTCCGCAGTCCTCGCAGCGCGTAACGAATGTCCTGAAAGAGTGGTTCGATCATTGGCAATCGCGTCAGCTCCCCGAACTATTCGTGGCGCAATGCTACTATAGGGTCCACGCGCGTCGCGCGTCGCGCCGGAATGTAAGACGCCGCCAAAGCCACGAGTGTTAACAGCAGCGCAACGGCCATAAACGTTATCGGATCAGCTGCGCTCACGCCAAAGAGCAAACTGGATAGCAAACGTGTGAGTCCCATGGCTGCCACTACGCCACTAATGATGCCGATCCCGGCCAGTCCTGTTCCTTGGCCGAGCACAAGGCGCGAAACATCGCCCCTCTGGGCGCCCATCGCCATGCGGACGCCGATCTCGTTCCGCCGTTCACTTACCGCGTACTATGTCACGCCGTAAATCCCAATCGCCGCCAGCACCAGCGCCAACAAAGCAAAGACTCCCAGAAGCAGAAAAGCGAGCCGCTGGGCCGAGACAATCCCCGAGATGATTTCGTCCATCGACCTCACTGCGAAAATCGGCTGGTTCTTGTCAACGCTCCAAATCGCATTCTTGATCGCGGGCAAAACGGCACTCGTTGGCAAGGTTGTGCGTACCACCAGGCTCATGGTCTGGTCGGGGCTCTGAGCGAAGGAAAAAAGATCGTGGGCCGCGGTGGCTGATTGAATCCCGTGTCGCGTACGCCCCCCACGACGCCGACGATCTCACGCGCCGGTTTGGTAGCATCCGGGACCTGCAAATGCTTGCCGAGTGGATCTTGGTTGGGGAAAAACCTGCGGGCCAGCGACTCGTCGATCACGACTACACGCGGGCGGGCTAAGTTGTCCTGCTCCGAAAACGTCCGGCCGCCGACAAGGGGAATGCCCATCGTCGCGAAGTAATTGGGAGTGACATCCCTGTAGTCTGCCGCAAGGTGTTCGCCCGCCGACAACGGTGGCTCTTCCTTGATGTTAAAGTATCCCATGTCCATGTCGTCCTGGCTGAGCGGAACAATTTCCGTAAATGCGGCCGACTGAATTCCCGGGACTGCTTCGACGCTCGCGAGGAAGCGCGCGAATGTGGTGGCCTGCTGGCGCGGCTCCCGATAGGCAGAGTTCTTCGCGTCCGTGGGCAATTTAATCCGCAACGTCAGCAGATGATCGGGATGAAAACCCGGAGTGGCTCCCAACAGATGCCAGAAGCTTCTGATCATAAGGCCGACCCCAATCACTAGAACAAACGCCAGGGCGGACTCGACAACCACAAGGGTGGCTCGCGTCCGATGTCTGCGCGGACCGGCGCTGCCACCTCTCCCAGGCTTGAGCCTTCCGAAGACCCCCAGGTCGCTATCCGAGCGCTTCACCCAGTCGTTGTCGAACGGCACGACCACGTCGGCAGGAAATAGTGCGGCGAAGTTCGCAGGCAAGATACCGATAATCGTATACTCCTCGCCGTTCAACGTCATTCCGCGCCCGGTCACCCCTGGATCGGAACCGAACCGCCGTTGCCAGTAGCCATACCCCAAAATTGCAAAGTTGCGACGGCCGCCTGCTTCTTCCAAGCGAAACGTCCGTCCTACCACGGGCTTGATCGCAAAAAAATCTCCGAAATTGGTTGTCACTCGGAACCCTGCCACTTGCTCCGGTTCGCCGAGTCCCGTCACGGTTCCCGTCCCGTGCTCGAACAGGAACATATCGTCAAAAGACTTGCTCTCTTCCTTCCAGTCCAGGTAGTCCTGTCCTGTGGGCCCGATCCGGCTCCAGCCGTGTTCGAGGTTGTTCACTCAGATCACCACCAAGCGGTGGCCTTGTCGAATCGGCAATGGCTGTAGAAGGGTTGCGTGTACCACATTGAAAATCGCGGTGTTTGCGCCAATCCCCAGCGCCAGTGTCAGAATGGACACCATTGCGAAGCCCGGACTTTTTCGCAGCGTTCGCCACGCGTACCGCACGTCTCGCAGAGTCGTTTCCAGGATCGGCATGCCGCGGAGCTGACGATTCGTTTCCCGTAATTGAGTGATGCCTCCCAACTTCAACCGTGCAATGCGCCGTGCCTCTTCGGGTGTCATTCCCCGGCGGACGTTTTCTTCCGTGAGCATTTCCAGATGAGCCCCAAGTTCTTCCGAAAAGTCTTCATCGACATCGCGCATCGAAAGCCATCCGCGAATTCGCGAGCCCAGCACTTTCATCCAATCGAACATGTGTTCACCCACGCTCCGCAATCTTCAACACCCGCCCAATCACCCCGCTAATCCGCTCCCAATTTTCCGCTTCAGAAGCCAGCCGCTTCCGGCCTGCTCGCGTGATGGAATAAAACTTGGCTTTGCGGTTGTTCTCCGATGCGCCCCACGCGCCGGAAATCCACCCGCGCTGCAGCAGTCGCACCAGCGACGCATAAATCGTTCCTTGATTGATCTGCAGCGCCTCCTCGCTAATCTGCTCGATCCGTCGCGCGATTCCGTAGCCATGCTGCGGCCCCATCGCTGCCAACGTCTTCAGCACCATCAAATCCAGCGTCCCCTGCAAAATTTCTGATTTTCCTTCCATCCTTCCTCCTGTGGTACACCCACGGGAGTGTGCCGGTTCTCCTGTGGCATGTCAACAGGAAAAGCCTGCTGCCCGCGCTTCTCCGCTCCCTCGCTGCTGCTCTTATCGCCAGCACCTCATGTGCAAAAAATGGTCTTACGGCTTGGAAGTATCCGCGGATTGAAATAACATTGTTCTCAGGTCCAAAGTATTTCTGTGTTTCAGCGGAGGCTTCGCCACGTAGCTCAATTCGTTCGAGCGAAGCGGAGAGTGATGCGCCCAGGTCGCGGAGTTCAGCTTGCGGTGTGTTTGTTTGCCGCCGGTGCCATGTTCTTAATGGCCCGCGCGGCCATGGCGCACGCTATCCTCTTGGATTCCAGCCCCGCCATCCACGGCACCGTCGTCGGCCCAGGCATCCCTATCAAACTCCGCTTCAACGTTCGCATCGACGCCACCCGTTCCCGCCTAACGCTCGTCAAGCCCGACGCTTCCACACAATTGCTTGCCATCGCCAAAGATGCCCCTGCCGACATCCTCTCATCGCAAGCCCAAGGCTTGATCCCCGGCGAATACCGCATCCGCTGGCAAGTCCTGGCGTCCGATGGCCACATCACCCGCGGCGAAATCCCTTTTCAAGTCACGCAGCCCTGATATCCGCTCATGGCTCGTCTCTTGCAAATCTTCGGCTTTCTCTCTGTCCTCTTCCGCGGCGCGACGTTAAGTTTTGAATCGCTCACGATCGGCGGCATCGTTTTTCTCAACTTTGTCGCGCGCAGCTCAAGCACGCAATCCGAAGCAATCGACCAAGCCTGCCTACGCTGGATTCGCCGCGCAGCCGTAGCCTTGGCCGTCATGCAACTGGCCTACATTTTGGCCAGCACTTTGATCCTCATGCAGTCCGCGGACATGACTCTCAGCGACGTCAGCGGCGCCAATTTCGTCCTCGCCGGCATTGTTGGCATCGCCTCAGCGCTGACCATCGCCTCCCTCGCCGGAGGTGCGCGACCTTCAAAAAGCTACGCCGTCCTTCTCGTTCCAGCCGTCCTAATCCTCGTCTCCTCGGTAATGACCAGCCACTCTATGGCTCGTCTCGATTACCGTTTTCCACTCGCCGTCGTCACCGCGCTCCATCAAGGCGCGACCGCCACCTGGCTCGGCGGTCTCTTCTATCTTCTAATCGCCATCCCGCGCTCGCCGGATAACCAGTTCGCGCGCCAACTCATCGCTCGTTTTTCAAAGCTCGCGCTGATCAGCGTGGCCGTCCTCGCCGCCGCCGGCTTCACTCTGGGATTTGCGTACCTCGGCTCCATCGACGCCATCTACGGCACTTCCTACGGCATCATGGTCGCCACAAAAGTCGTCCTCTTCGGCACCCTGCTACTTCTCGGCCTACTGAATTTCCAAATTGCCCACGCACCTTCAGGCGGCGCCGTCATTGCCAGCCTAAAGCGCTTCGGCGAAGCAGAAATCGGCATCGGCATCACTGTAATTCTAACCGCCGCCTCGCTAACTTCTCTTCCGCCAGCCATCGATCTAAAAACAGACCGCGTCTCCGTCCAGCAAATTTCCGCTCGCCTGTCACCACATTTCCCGCGCTTGGAAAGCCCGGCTATGCAAGATCTTCCGGAAGACGCCTACGCCGCCGAAGTGAAAGCTTTCGACGCCGGCCCTCTTTCTTCCGCATCGTTCGTTCCCGGTCAAGCCGGGACGCGTCCGAATACGCCGGCTGAAAAATCCTGGTCCGAGTACAACCACCACTGGGCAGGCCTCATCGTTCTCGCAATCGGCCTCCTCGCCTTTCTCGTCCAAACAAAGCATTTCCCATGGGCGCGTAACTGGCCCCTGCTCTTTCTCGGATTATCCCTGTTTCTTTTCTTGAGAAGCGATCCCGAGACGTGGCCTCTCGGCCCCAACGGTTTTTGGGTCACGCTCCAGGATCCAGAAGTCCTGCTTCACCGAATCTTCGCGCTGCTCGTCATCGCCCTGGCGATCTTCGAATGGCGCGTGCAAACCGGCCGCGTCGCCACCGAACGCGCCCGCCTCATTTTCCCCGCGCTAGTCGCCGTCGCCAGTGCCCTCCTTCTCACCCACTCTCACAGTCTGGGCAACATAAAAGAAGAAGTCCTCGCCGAGCTAAGCCACGCCCCTCTAGCAGTCTTGGGAATCGTGGCAAGCTGGTCCCGCTGGCTAGAACTCCGTCTCCCCACGGACGACAAAGTGGGCGACAGACTAGCCTGGCTCTGGCCCACCTGCCTCGTTCTTATTGGTCTTCTCCTCCTGAATTACCGCGAAATGTAACCCCATCTTCCGTTGGGGCACGGCACGCCGTGCCCGTTTTATCTTTCTTCCTTTCTTTCCTGCGGCGCACTCTCGCCCAACTCAAGCCGCCTCCTCCGCCCGCAACTCCCCCTCCCATCGCGCAATCACCACGCAAGCCACGCAATTCCCGAGCACGGTGACCACAGTCCGTCCCATGTCCATCAGCTGATCGATGGCAAAGAGCAAAAACAACGGCTCCATCGGCAAATGAAACGAAGTCGCCGCTCCGAAAACGATCAGCAAAGATCCCCGCGCCACGCCTGCTGTCCCCTTGCTGCTGATAATCAGCGTGAGCATCATCGTCACTTGCTGCCCAGCCGAAAGGTGCATCCCCGACGCCTGCGCCACAAAAATCAGCGCCAGCGATTGATAAATGGCCGCCCCATCCATATTAAAGCTGTAGCCCGTGGGCAAAACAAAGGCCACCGTTTCCCGTGGCACGCCGAACAATTCCATCTCCTCCATCGCCCGCGGCAAAGTTGCTTCGGAACTGGCAGTCGCGAACGCAATCGTCAGCGGTTCGGTCACTGCGTGCAGAAATCTCTTAATAGGTATGCGCGCCAGGAGCGCAATCGGAAGCAGCACGCACACCACAAAAAAAAGCAGCGCTGCGTACATCGTCGCCAAAAGTTTGAGCAGCGGCAGCATCACTCCCAATCCGAGGTGCCCGACCGTGTAAGCCACCGACCCAAACACGCCAAGCGGCGCCATATACATCACCAAGTTCGTGAACTTGAACATCGTCTCCGAAAGGCTTCCCGCGAAGTCCAGCATCGGCCGCCGCTTCGGCTCCGGCACCAGAATCAGCGCCATGGCAAAAAGCACGCTAAACACCACCACCTGCAGCAACTGCCCTTCCGCCACAGACTTCGCAATGCTCTCGGGAAAAATATCGATAATAATTTGCGTCGCTGTGTGCGGCACGACGTTGATCGTTTCGGCGGTCGTGGCCGCCGGCAAGATTACGCCATAACCTGCGCCGCTCAGGTTAATGGCCGCCAACCCGATGAGTATCGCAATCGTCGAGACCACTTCAAAGTACACCAGCGACTTGACCGCCAGCCGCCCCACTTTCTTCAAATCCGCGTGCCCCGCAATCCCCACCACCAGCGTCCCAAAAAGCAGCGGCGCAATAATCACCTTGATCAACCGCAGGAAAATCGTGCCAAGCAGCTGCAGTTTGATCGCCACGCCCGGCCAGTCGTGCCCCAGTTCCGCGCCCGCCAACAAGCCAACAAAAATCCACCCTGTCAGCGAACGCCGCGACGTGGAATACGCCGCGATCAATAAAATCGCCAGCCACCGCAAAATTATCGGCGCCAGCGCAGGCATCGACACCACATCCCAGCTCTGAAGGAGCGACGCGCCAATCGCCACCGTCGCCGCAACCAGCACCGCCCATAAAAGTTTGTTCTTCATTAGTTCTTCATCAGCCCCAATTCAAGTCTCTCATTGGCCGCGAACGGTATGCTGGATAGCACGGCCTGTCAATGCCCATCCCTCGGTAAATCGGCTGCTGTCCATCCTGTATACTATTCACTCGCGAGGAGGGCAGGTCATGTTGCGCATAAACGACGAAGCTCCCAATTTCACCGCTGAAACTTCGCAGGGCACCATTAACTTTCACGAGTGGATCGGCAACGGCTGGGCCGTCTTGTTCTCGCATCCCAAGGACTTTACGCCCGTGTGCACCACGGAACTGGGTTACATGGCCGGGCTTCAGCCGGATTTCGAAAAGCGCAACTGTAAAATCATCGGCCTGAGCGTGGACCCGGTGAGCAGTCACAGCAAGTGGATGGTAGACATCGAAGAGACGCAAGGCCACAAGGTGAAATATCCCATGATCGGCGACCCCGAACTCAAGGTGGCCAAGCTCTATGACATGCTCCCCGCCGACGCCGGCAATACTTCCGAAGGCCGCACTGCCGCCACCAACGCTACCGTGCGCACCGTGTTCGTGATCGGTCCGGACAAGAAGATCAAGCTGATGCTCAGCTACCCCATGAGCACCGGCCGCAATTTCGACGAAGTGCTCCGCGTCCTCGATTCCATCCAACTAACAACCAAGCACAAAGTGGCCACGCCGGTGAACTGGAAGCAAGGAGACGACGTGATCATCCTCACGTCCGTGTCCGAGGAAGAAGCCAAACAAAAGTATCCCGGCGGCTGGAAGGCCCCCCGACCATACCTCCGAATCGTTCCTCAGCCGAAGTAGAGCTAGCAGTCTGCAAGGGCGCGTGGTGCGCACTCATCCTCAAGCAGTTTTATCTCCCGTGTCGCCAAATCGCGCCCAGCCTCAGCCGCTGAAATTCGCTCACTCGCCTCTAATAGCCACGGCCCCAGGCAACCCGCCCGCGCTTCTCTGATTCTGAATGCCATAACAGCTGTCCTTAAGGATTTGTCACGAGGGTTTGTCACAAGGTGCATTCTGGCCAAGGGAACTGCGCGATCGGTGCGTCGCCGCCCTTACAACGCTTTGCGAGCGAGGTGTCCTTATGCGGCGCATGTGCTGGACGATTCTTCCCGGTCTCCTCGCGTTCGGATTTCTTCTCACCGCAAACTCCGCCGTCGCGCAGGATCAGCAGCCATCTCAGAGCGCTCCTGCTAAACCGCAAAGCGCCAAAGACCGAAAACAGCAGGCCCGCAAGCTAGCCAAGGAAAGCGCTCCCTTCACCACCTGGCTCACCGAGGAAGTGGTCTACATCATCACCAAGGAAGAGCATGACGCCTTCCTGCATCTCACCACCAACGAAGAGCGCGAGCAGTTCATCGAGGAATTCTGGCGCCGCCGCAATCCCGACCCCGATTCTCCCGATAACGCCGCGCGCGAGGAACACTATCGCCGCATCGCCTACGCCAACGAACGCTTCTCCTCCGGTATCCCCGGTTGGAAAACCGATCGCGGCCGCACCTACATCCTCTGGGGCCCGCCCGATGAAATCGAGTCGCACCCCGCAGGCGGCACCTATGATCGTCCGCCCGAGCAAGGCGGCGGAACGACCACCACCTATCCCTGGGAACTCTGGCGCTACCGCCAACTCGAAGACATCGGCGAAAACATCGAAATCGAATTCGTTGACCCCAGCGGTTCCGGCGAATATCACCAAACGATGGACCCGGGCGAGAAGGACGCGCTAGCGAAAGTCCCCGGCGCCGGCCTCAGCACCTGCGAACAACTCGGCCTTTGCTCCAAAGCCCAGCGCTTCACCAACACCAACGGCACCACGCTTCCCGCCCCCCTCGGCGGCCTCTCCGCCGGCATGGATGAGTTCGACAACCTCGAGCGCTATTTCAAAGTCCAGCGCCCGCCCGAGCATTTCAAAGACCTCGCCGAACTAGTCACCACGCGCATCCTTCGCAACCAAATTCACATGGACTATCGCTTCGACTTCCTCCGCGTCACCCACGATTCCGTCCTCGTCCCCATCACCCTGCAAGTCGCCAATCGGGACCTCAGCTTCCAAGGCAAAGACGGCGTCCAATCCGCGAAGCTGAATCTCTACGGCCGCATCACCACGCTCAGCGGCCGCGTCGTCCAAACGTTCGAAGACGTGGTCTCGCGCGATTTTCCCGACTCCCTCTTCCAGTCCTCCGTAAACCTCTCCTCCATCTACCAGAAATCCGTCCCCCTCCGCTCCGGCCTCTATCGCCTCGACGTCGTCCTCAAAGACGCCCAAAGCGGCAACGTCGGCGTCATCGACGCCGCTCTCCGCGTCCCCCTATACGAAGAAGAATCTCTCGACGCCAGCTCGCTCATGCTCGCCGACCAAATCCAGCCCGTCCCCACCAGCCAAATCGGCCAGGGCCCGTTCGTCCTAGGTAATTACAAAGTCCGCCCCCGCATCAACCCCGAATTTTCCCCCGCCGACAGAATGGGAATCTTTCTGCAACTCTATAACCTCAAGCTCGACGCCCAATCCCACAAAACAAACGTCTCCCTCGCCTATCGCATCCTAAAAGACCACCAGCAAGTCTGGCAACAAGACGAATCCTCCGAGCAGCTCCAGCAATCCTGCGAACAAATCACCATCGAGCGCAACCTCCCCCTCTCCTCCCTCACTCCCGGTCGTTACTCTCTCGAGATCTACGTTATCGACCTCCTCACCAACCAAACCGTCACCCTCACCGCCGACTTCACTATCGTCTCCCCGCCAACCTCCAAACCCACCACGTAGACATATAGTTTTAAGTTTGCACCAAAGCCCAAGCTTCAAAACGCGGTTGCCCGGTCCTCTATTTTGTCGGTCCTGCGGCTAGTTTGAAGGCATTTGCAAAAGTAAAGCCTTCCGTAAGGAGCACCGAGGTACCAGAAAACTAGCTCACTCCCAATCCCCGTAACAACTCGCATATTGCACAGCAAATCGTCTAAAGTGTTTCTGAAATTCCATGCCCACGGAAACCACATGAACCGTACACACGCATTCACCGTTGCTCTCAGCTTATTTTGCTCAACATTATTTCTATCTACCGTACCAGCCCGAGCCTCAAAGACCATCGTCTACAAGGTTGGCGTCATGAACCACCAATTCACTCCTCCCGAGCCTTACGACTGGCGCGGCGCAAAAACTCACGCTCTCGTCACTGACATCTGGTACCCCGCCGATTCCGCCGCCGTCGAGCAGATGCAATGGATTGGCTCCCCGGACGCTCCCTTCGCCAAACTGGCAAAAGCCGCACAGGATGCTCCCATCATCGCAGGCCCCGAAAAATTTCCGCTGATCTTGCTTTCGCACGGTATCGGCGGCTCGTCTTCCATGATGGCCTGGCTCGGTGCTGCGCTGGCCTCCCATGGCTACATCGCCGCCGCCGTAAATCATCCCGGCAATAACGCGCTCGAAGACTACACCATTCCCGGCGCCGTCTTCTGGGGCCAACGCGCTCACGACATGAGCGCCCTTCTCGATCTGCTCCTTGCCGACCAAACCTTCGGGACCCGCATTGACCCCAAGCGTGTCGGCGCAGCCGGTTTTTCTCTCGGAGGCCTCACCGTCATCGAACTCGCCGGCGGCATCGCGGAGTTCTCCGGCTATCAAGACTTTTGCAAATCGCCCAGAGCCGACGGGATGTGTGCCGATACGATCGAATACCCCGGCCTTCTTGCCAAAGTCACCGCTCTCGCCCAAACCGATCCCGCTATCCAGGCCGCGTTCGCCGAAAACTCCAAATCGCATCGCGACCCGCGCATCCGCGCCATATTTGCCATGGCGCCCGCGCTCGGTCCGGCCTTCGACCCGGACTCTCTGGCAAAAATTTCCATTCCCACGCAAATTGTTGCCGGTGCCGTGGACACCATAGTCCCGCTCGACTCCAGCGCCAAATTTTTCGCCGCCCGCATTCCCGGCGCCAAGCTCACCATCTATCAAGCCGTCGGCCACTACACCTTCCTCGCTACCTGCGCCGAGCTCGGCGACCGCACCCGTCCCCAACTCTGCATCGACCAAGCCGGCATCCTCCGCGACGAGATCCACGCGCAAACCGCCACCATGGCCTACCACTTCTTCGACGCCAATCTGAAGTGAATCTAGTAAGTCCCGCAAGAGATTGCGAAGCGATTTGGAGTGCGGCAGCCCTGCTGCCGCTTTTCTCAACGACTCGCACGACTCTCTATTTGGTGAGGCTCAATAATTTGAAGTGAATCTGATTTGAAGCGAACTTGAATGCAACCCCAAGGCAAGCGCCTTCCAAACCGAAAGGGTCGATCAACTAGGCAGCAAAAATCTTTTCTTCGGAACACCCTTTTCGCGATAGAGGTCGCGGTCCGCCGCCCCCAAAATCTCGTTCACAGTTTCTCCGTCGTCCGGATAGATCGCCGTACCGATGCTCACGGAAATCTTCGGCTCTTCACCATCTTCCGCCAAGCGCTTGGAAATCCTTTGCGCCACCAGCCGCGCCGCCTCCAGATCCGTCTCCGGCAAAATCAGCACAAACTCATCCCCGCCGTACCGCCCGGCCGTATCCATCTCCCGGGAATACAGCCGAAGCATATCGGCCAAGCGGCAAAGCGCACGGCTCCCCACAATATGCCCATGCGCATCATTAATTTTCTTAAGTCCATCCAGATCCAGCAACAAAACCACGAACGGCCGCTCGTTCCTCCCAAACCTTTTGATCTCCGTCTCTAGCGATTCCACAAGTTGCCGGTAATTTGCCAGCCCCGTCAACGGATCGCTCACCGCCAAATTCCGCACGCGTTCCTGGGCTCGCCGGTGTTCCGTAACTTCCGCCGCCAGCGCCATCGTCGTGACGGCCATGATCCCCATGAACGCCTGCAACAACAACAACGAAGTGTTCCGCGATTCCCGAGCAAACGGACCAAATCCATGCAGCGTGCCCCAGGTCGCAATCACCGCCAGTGCGCCCAACGCGGTCGCTGCCTTGCGTCGTCCAAATCGGTATGCCGCCCAAACTAGAAATGGAATACAGAGATATTCGAGAGGATAGTTCTTCAGTTCGGAATGGAAAGGCTCGCCAAACACGCTCCAGGCTGCGGTAAAAAGCCCAATAAACAGGAAGGCCAATTCCGTAATCTGCTCGCTCGTCCATTTGAGGCGCGGATTCTCCCACCAGAGAAGCAACAGCGGAGTCACTAATAAGGCCCCGATGGCGTCGCCTAGCCACCATGTGCACCAAATCGAACCGAACGCCGCCCAATCCGCGAGCCCGCTGACAGCAAGCGTTACCACCCCAATCGTCGCACTTATTGCAGTTGCAACCATTCCCGCAAACAGCGCAAACTTAAAAACATCCTGCGCCCGCGCAAACGCTTCCTTGCCGTGTGCAAATCGGCTGACCAGATAGCACCCCGCCAACGCCTCGAGCGTGTTTCCACCCGCGATCGCGATCGACGTCGCCACCGTGCCCGCCGTCGTCAAATTAACCAGGAACGCGCCAACCAAAATCCCCGGCCAAACCCTGTACCCAAAGACCAGTAGTGCGGCGATTGCGATCCCCGTACAGGGCCACACTGCCGTCGCGCTGGCGTGCACAAACGCCAATTGCAATCCCAGTTTCCCCGCGACGAAATACACCACGCCCAGCCCTGCCGCCGTCGCCAAATTTTTCGCCACATCCGACCGGTTCATTCTGTCGTCTCCGGCTGACCCCGGATCCCTTTGCCAAGAACTGTCTGGAGAAGGGAATTAGGTACTGAGCATACACACAAGCAGCGTACCGTCTTAGGCCCGTCCTTCAGCCCAGTACGCCACACTCATCTATCATAAACTACTATTTTACTAAAGCTTTCAGACTAACGCGAACCTAACTACTTAAGTTTTTCAACTTAAGCAATCCCCTAATTCCGCCCCTCTCTCCGTTCCTGGCGCTCGTCCTACTTCCACTCCAACAACTTCCACTCCGATTCCTATTCCATAATCTTAGCGCGAATTCTCATCCTCCTGCGTCTTGCGCGAAAGCCCTTCTTGCCCAGCCAGCCAGGCTCCCAGATAACCGCGCCCCATCCCGTGCAACGTCTGAAACAATATCCCGGCCATTCCCTCCGAATTCGTCCAGGCCACCTGGCCCTTCCCGCTAATCTCCACGCCTAAAGACAGTTCTAGCGCAAACTCCATCGCCGTCCATTGCTTCAAACCTCGCGCCGCGCGTACCGCCATTCCACCTTCGCTAAGGTTGAGGATCCGCCCCCGTTGTTCTCCTTCTCCATCCTTCAGCGTCACGGCCAGGTTCACGACGTGGCGAAAAAATCGCCGCTTCTCCTTCAACATTATCTCTTTCGCGATGGTGATGTGCAGCGCCACACTATCCAGGTTCAAAGGTGCGTGTAACACAAAATTTGCGCCGGCGTTCAGGGTCGCCGTCGTCTCGCCCGCGCTCTGCACGCAAGCGAAAATCGCCGCCTTTGCATTCGATGTCCCCTTTCGTACCGCTTCAATCAACTCCAGCGCCCCGGAAACCTGCATGTCCACAAACACGCCGTCTATCCGCTTCCGTTCCAGGAATTCCCGCGCCGCCTCCGCCGTTGGCACCAAGCCAAACTTGGCCCCATATTTTTTCATGCCGCCGGAAACCGCGGTCAGCGTCGCGTAGTCGTTGGACACCAGCAGGAATTCGAGCTCGGTCAGCATGGACATAGTGCTAGTAATTTCCCGTCCGCGTACGAAGGGCTTCTGAATTTGTGGTAATAAATGCTGCCACTATCTTTATCTTCGCAAGCCAGCTCCTGTCGAGACTTTCCGCGCGGTATCCGTCCAATCTGCAAACAGTTCGGCGCCTCAATTCCCAATCTAGTAAGTCATGCGCCAAACTCGCGATGCTCTCCATAGCGCAATATCCCGAAGCGAGAGATGGTTGGATTTGAAAGAGTGGCGGTCTAACAGCTCTACTTGTGCATGAGCGGCCCGCCCCCAGAAGGCAGGCGCTACAATGGGGCAAAGTGCCGGACGCACTACTAAAGTAGCGGAACGAGTATCAGCGCCATCGCTCTGGGGCGAACCTGGAGCGAATTCGTAGGCTATCAGCATGATGCAGGTTATGCGGTCCTGATTCCACGCGCCGGGGAGCTCAAGACAATCTTCAACACGGTTGTCGTAAATGCATCGTATTTAGGTGCGCACAGCTATTGCGAGTGTGAATTGATTTGCTTAGAAACCGCACCGTATTCTCAAAAGGCAAACGCAAGGCTTCGGGGGATCACCGCGGACGCGGTGACTCCATACACAAATCGTTGAGAAACCAGTTCGGGCCCCGGCACGATCGACTACAGTGCAGCAGGGTAAGGCGAACGGGCTTTAGATTCTGTCGAAGCCTTTAGTGGCGAGGAAGCCAAGGAGAGAACCTATTTATGAAAGCCGCCCTAAAGCCTTTCTTTTTTCTGCATTTGATGGCGATTTTGGTGTTTGTGGTTGGTTGCAGTTCGATACCGAAGGGCACAGGTGGCGGCGGTACCGGCGGGCCCTTTACGATTAGCGTAACGGTCAGCGGGCTTACAGGCACGGGGCTCGTTCTTGCGGATAATGCCACGGATAAGCTTACGGTCACTGCGAACGGCACCCTTGCGTTCGCGACCACCATCGCCAGCGGCGGCACATACGCGGTAACCGTTCTTACGCAACCAAGCAATCCGACGCAGACTTGCGCGGCGACCGGTACAGCCAGCGGCACAGTCACCGCCAACGTCACCATCACCGTCGCGTGCACCACAAATCCAGTCACTGCCACCATCGGCGGAACCGTTTCCGGACTCGTCGTGCCTGGCTCGAGCGTAATCTTGCAGGACAACGGCGGCGACAGCCTGACGATTACGGCGAATGGAGCTTTCACCTTCAAGACGGCAGTAACTGGCGCGGATGTCTACGCCGTCACGGTTGTGACGCAACCGGTCAACCCCAACCAGATTTGCACAGTGACGAATGGAAGCGGAGTGGCCGCCGCAAACGTAACCAACGTTGCGGTGAACTGCGTGTTGAGCTACACCATCGGTGGCACCGTCACTGGTCTTGTGGGCACCGGCTTGATCCTTCAAAACAGCAGCGATTCCGAACAGCTCAAGATCAGCCCCGCGAATGGCAATCAAGCCTTCACGTTCACGCAGCTCGTTCCCACTGGTACGGCCTATACAGTGTCCATCTTCGCGGAGCCTACGGCACCGACACAGGCTTGCACGGTCAGCCCCGGAACAGGCACTGGCACTGCTACGGCCACCGTTACCAGCGTTGCGATTGTCTGCCCGGCGGTAACGTATAGCGTTGGTGGAACGGTCGTTGGCCTTGCTGGAATTCCCCCCAACAATGGCGCGCTTACGGACGGAAGCTTCCTATTGCAGAACAATTTGGGCAACACGCTAACTGTCACGGAAAACGGACCTTTCACGTTTGCCACGCAAGAGGCGCTCAACGACCAATACCAGATCTCGGTATTTCACGGGGCAAGCACCCAGAGCCAGGGCTGCACGCTGTGGAACTATAAGGGCGTGGTAACCGCGAGTGTAAACACCGTTATAGTTGACTGTGCGCATAATGACTGGACATGGATCGACGGCACGAAAACTGCCGGCACGATTGCGGCGCCGCAATACGGCTCGTTCCCTTCAAGTGCGCCTACGACGATTCCGAATCCTTTCACCAACACACCTGGAGCGCGATACGGCGCGGCTGGGTGGACGGACAAAGGCGGCAACCTCTGGCTGTTCGGCGGCGACGGCTGGGAATTGGCCGGGGGCACCCCACAAGACACGCTGAATGCGCCCATGAACGACCTTTGGGTGTGCGTCCCATTTGGTCCCGATTACTGCCAATGGCAATTGCAGGGCGCTTATGACCCGACGGTGGTCAACACCGTCCCACCCACCACAGTTGGTAAGCAGATCATTGCCAACGCGCAACACGAGGGGCAAGGCGGCGTGTATGGTAGTCCCGGCATTCCGCCAGCAAGACTGGGAGCGGCCACCTGGACCGACAACACCGGAAATCTTTGGCTTTTCGGTGGTTCCAATGGCAACAACTATCTGAACGACCTTTGGATGTTCAATGCAAGCGCCTTGAGCGCCGACTTCACGGCTACCGCCGGTCAGTGGACCTGGGAAAGTAGTGCTGTCAGTCCCACTGTTGACCAGAACGGCGTCTACCCGCCAAACGCTAATCCATACCCGGGGGCTCGAACGAACGCCGTCACCTGGACGGATGCTGCCGGGAATTTCTGGCTCTTCGGCGGATTTGGCTGGGACAGCGCCGGAACCTTGGGATTCCTCAACGACCTGTGGGAGTACACAGGCACATGGACTTTCGTCTCGGGCTCCAATCTGGCTAACCAGGTCGGCGTCTATGGCACTCCGGGAGTTGCAGCAGGCACGAACGTGCCTGGAGGGCGCCAAGAGGCAGTTGGCTGGGTGGATGCCGCTGGAAATCTGTGGCTCTTCGGGGGAGAAGGCGAAGATGGAAAGAATCCACCGACGGCAAACGGAATTCTGGACGATCTTTGGTTCTACAACATCACCGCCAAGCAGTGGACTTTCGTAATGGGCAAAACCACGGCAAATCAGACAGGCGCTTATGAAGCTCAAACAGTGGTGGGACCGGTGAATACCACAGGTGCGGCGAGCACGTGTGGCCTAACAGTTGGCCTCACTGTCGGCAGCAACGTCATTTGTTCTCCTGTCTCCACGACTGGCGCAATGCCGGGGTCGCGTTGGGGTGCCAGCGGTTGGATCGACGCAAGCGGAAACCTCTGGCTCTTTGGTGGCTGGGGTCTGGATTCGACCGGAACGAATGGCAACGGCGCACTCAGCGACCTATGGGTATACACTCCGAACTCGACCGCTGGCCAGCCCGGAACGTGGGCTTGGATCAAGGGCTCGAACACGGGTGCGGCCAACGGCATTTACGGCGATGAGGTTCGCCCATATAAGACGTTCGAGCAGTGGAATCCGGGCGGCCGGAGCAATGCAACGCACTGGGTGGACGGTCTCGGGCAGCTCTGGATGTTCGGTGGCCAAGGCTACGATTCCACGAGTACAACCGGGAACGGCAACCTCAACGACATGTGGAGATACCTGCCTTATAAGAATTGATTTGCGGACTTGAGGGAGTGAGTGATCGTGCGAAGTGACTGGTGACTCGTCACGCGCGAAAATCCTTCACGTCAAGCCCACACAGGGAGAGTGATTTCTGATTCCATTTCGCCCGTTGCGGATATCCGCGACGGGCGATTTGCTTTTGGAGGTGGCCCAGATGTGCGGCCCCCCTCCCCTTTTTCTGCAAGTGTTCATTCTAAAGGGCGCGGAGAATGACGAGAGTCATGTCGTCGCTCTGTGGGGCGCCGGAGGCGAAGGCGTCGGCGGCTTGCATGATGCTGGTAATGGAGTCTTTTGCGGAAAGATCGTTGCAGGCGGTGATCGCGCCGATCAATCGTTCTTCGCCCCATTCTTCGAGGTTGGGACTCATGGCTTCGCTGAAGCCGTCGGTGTAGATCACAAGTAAATCGCCTGGCGATAAGCTGACCTCAGCCTGTTCGTAGGCGCATTCCGGTAGTAAACCCACAACCGTTCCGCCAGCTTGATCGAGACGATTTACAGAGCTGTCCTTTGACGCGGCGCTGCGCAGCAAGATCGGCGGACAGTGGCCGGCGTTCACGTAGTTTAAGTGGTGGGTGGTGGGGTCGTACTGGGCGTAAAAGAGGGTGGCGTAGCGGTCTTCGGTGGAGGCGTCATAGAGCATAGCGTTGACGCGGGTGATTAGGCCGGCGAGGTCGTTCCCGGCGCGCATGGCATCGGCGCGGAGGGAAGCCTGGAGGCTGGCCATGGTGAGGGCGGCGGCGATGCCTTTGCCGGAGACGTCGCCGAGGGCGACGCCAAGCTTGCCGTCAGGGAGAGCGAGAAAATCGTAGTAGTCGCCGCCGACACCGAGAGCGGTGCGGCAGCGGCCAAAATAATCGAGTCCGGCGATTTCGGGAAGGTGCTGCGGGAAGAGACGCTCCTGGACTTCGCGAGCAATTTCGATCTCGCGGTTTAGTTTTTCGCGGCGGCTGATTTCCACGGCGATGGCGGAAGTTAGCTCGGCGTTGGAGAGGGCCAGGGCGGTTTGCGAGGCGACGGATTTCAGGAGACGCAGGTCGGTGCTGGAATAGGGAGCTTCCGAGCGTTTTTCGCCCAGGCTGATGATGCCGAGGAGATTTTGTTTCGTGATGAGAGGCAAGAGCAATTGCGGGTGGAGAGAGGCGAGGTTGCGGCGTTCGTCTTCTGACATCGTCAGAGTGTTCACCCAGGAATTTTCGTCATCGAAGTAAACGCGCTCGGGGCCAGCCTGTTGCTGGAGGTGGAGAACCGTGGCGCCGGAGTTTGCTAAATGCACGTCCAGTCCTCCCGCGAAGCCAAGAGCAAACGCGGGCCGATAGCAGCCGGTGTCTTCGAGAAGCACAGCTACGAGTGGAATATGGAGTGACTCGGCGATTTTTGTCGCCACTCTCTCGAGTAGCGGCCGCTTCTCGACGATCGAGCGCACCTCATCGCTCAGCGCTTCGAGAATTTGCTCGGCGTTATAGGCGTCGCGGAAGAAGCGGCGGTCCGTCCACTTTCGCAGGCGATCGGCACCTTTGCGCAGCCAGAGAACCGCCAGAAGCAGGAACGCGATGCTGGTGATTTCGTTTGCGAGGCTCAGGTGGCGGCTGCGGGCATAAGTGACTCCGGTAATCAGAATGGCGGCGGTTAGGATAATTTGTAGGATGCGAATACCGCTTGTCGCGAGCGCATATTGCAGGCCCTGGCGGATCACGACGCGGACGTCCATGGCGCGGTGGACGACGATGACGTAGGCGAGCGTGACGGGGAACAGAAGCATCAGGGAGAGCGCCGACAAGACTAACCAGCGCGGAAAGATTCCTTCGAACGGGCTACCCTTGATCGCCTGGACCACGAAGAGAATGCACGCGGGACCCATGCTGACGCTGGAACCATAGTAGAGCAGTCTCAATCTACGCTTGGCGTCAGGCGTGACTGCCATGCTCATCTTGACGGAAATAGCAGCGAAAAATGCCCCGGTAGCAACGAAACTGAGAATGAATTGAAGCTTGCCGAGGCGCTCCATCAACGCGGCCAGGGAGGCGACTGCGGAGAAGTTCTCAATCTCGCCGAGCTGAACGACGACGCTCAAAACGCAGAAGGCAATGAGAACGGAAATGATGATGCGCTTGGACCACCTAACCCATATCCATTCTTTGCCAGGAAACGGCTCGGGAAAGTACACGCCAAAGAGCAACATGAAGATCGGCCAGGCAGTGCCGACCGCGGTGCGATAAGCCCCAGCGACATCACGAACAATCGGCCCCCAACGCTCTACGCCCACCCAGTAGAACACGGAAAAAAACAGCATGATGAGACATAGAAACCAAGCAGAGGGATCGCGTGGGCGCACCGCTGCGACCCAGAAACCCATCAGGATGCAGAGCGTGGGCATGACCAGCTTCAAGGCGAGAATGGAGGCGCCGGTCCAATTGAAAGGTGGCGAAGAGACTGGCTCAAGCAGGATGGTGGCGGGACGCGGCGTTGTGTCGCCGGGAGTGAGGACCTCGACCGTAACCGAATCGCCCGGGTTGGCACGGCGCATGGCTTCGCCGAAAACGGCAAGCCCGCGAAACGGCCGTCCGTTTACGGCGCGCAGGATATCGCCCTCCTTTACGCCGACGCGCTGCGCGGATCGGCCGACAAACCGCGCGACCGGGTGGCCCTTTTCATATTCGGGAACGAAGGGATTAGCTGCGGCCTGACGATGAAAATACGCCGGGAAGTTGAAGAGCGTAGAGCGAGCTTGATATCCTGCGGCGAGGACGAACAGAAGTACGAGGCAGAGGTATTGGAGGATAGGAGGATTCTTTGCTCGCATGGTCAGCGGCTCAATCAACCACAATTAGTGGTAAGCAAGGTAGCATTGCTGGAGCGCAGCGGCAAAATTTTCCCTGGAAGTAAGGGCGAATGGTTAGAGCGACGCTGCCGAGGCGGAATCGGAAACTTGGGCTTGAAGCGCAGGAGATTTTGGGCGGCGGAGGCGGAACCAGAAGTAGAGGGCGGCGAACGCGAAGAACGCGCCGAGGGAGTCGAGGAGGGAATCGTAGGGCGAGGCGGTGCGGCTGGCGACGAAGGCTTGATGGATTTCGTCCATGATGGAGTAGCCTGCAGCTACGGCGAGAGCGGAGATACCCCAGTTCCAGCGCCAGCCTAGGCGATCGCCGCGGACGCCGCGGTAGAGCAAGAGACAAAAGACAAAATATTCGGTGAAGTGCGCGCTTTTGCGGATGATGTGGTGAATGAGATTGAATTGGGCTTCGGTGAGATGAGGGTAAAGCCACTTCACGACAACGGAGAGAACCGTCGCGGTGTGGTCGGAAGAGAAGGAGTCGGTCGAGAGAGTGAAAATGACGCAAGCCCAGGCGATGGCAGGCCACCAGGCGCGAATCCAGGCGGGGATGAGAAGCTTGTGCAAGCGCGGTTGCAGCTCCGGCAAGTGCGGAGCGGGGCGGGGATTGCGCCAGGGTTGCGGGTCAGACAAGTTTAGGTCTCCGGTTACGTTTTTAGTTTAGCTTATCTACTGTTATTTTCCCGGGACGAGTTGGTCGCGGCGCGAAGAACAGTCAACTCCCGAAAAAGCGGGAGCGGGGCTCCCGCGCTCCATGTCATTCCATGCGATAGTTCGGGGCTTCGCGAGTGATGATTACGTCGTGGACGTGACTTTCGCGCAAGCCAGCGGCGGTGATGCGGACGAAGCGGGCTTTTTCGGTGAGTTCTCGCAGCGTGGGAGCGCCGACATAGCCCATGCCGCTTTTTAGGCCGCCGACGAGTTGGTCGGTCAGTCCACCGAGAGACCCTTTATAGGGCACGCGGCCTTCGACGCCCTCCGGAACGGACTTGCCCCGTTCGTCGGTGTCCTGGACGGTGGCATAACGGTCGGAACCCGCGTCCATCGCGCCCATCGAGCCCATGCCGCGGTAAGACTTGAAGGTGCGGCCCTGGTAGAGAATCGTTTCGCCGGGAGATTCTTCCGTGCCGGCGAAGAGGCTGCCGATCATCACGCAGGAAGCGCCGGCGGCGATGGCTTTGGTGATGTCGCCGGAATACTTGATGCCGCCATCGGCGATGATGGGGATGCCGGTGCCTTGCGCGGCGCGCGCGGCTTCCATGATGGCGGTGATTTGTGGCACGCCTGCGCCGGTGACGACGCGCGTGGTGCAGATCGAGCCGGGGCCGATGCCGACTTTCAGGCCATCAATGCCGAGCGCGATGAGATCTTTTGCGGCTTCGTAGGTGGCGACATTGCCGGCGATGATTTGTACTTCGGGAAGACGTTGACGAATAGCTTTGATGGCGTCCATGACCCGGGTGGTGTGGCCGTGGGCGGTGTCGATGGCCAGGACATCGGCTTTGGCTTTGGACATTTCGATGGCGCGTTCGAGGTAGTCGCCAGTGGCGCCCACCGCGGCGCCAACGCGCAGGCGGCCTTGATCGTCCTTTGCGGCGCGCGGATATTCGCGTTTTTTCTGGATGTCTTTTACGGTGATGAGGCCTTTGAGATTGAAATCCTGGTCGACGACGAGGAGTTTTTCGATGCGGTGCTTCTGCAAGATGCGTTCGGCTTCGTCGAGCGTGGTGCCGACGGCTACGGTGACGAGATTTTCCTTGGTCATCACCGAGCCGACGAGCTGGGAGTGATTTTTTTCAAAGCGCAAATCGCGGTTGGTGAGGATTCCGGCGAGGCGGGTGCCGCGCGTAACCGGAAGGCCGGAGATGTGATACTTGGTCATGATTTCGAGGGCCTGGCGGAGGGTGATGTCCGGAGAGATGGTGACGGGGTCAACGATCATGCCGCTTTCGGAGCGTTTTACGCGGTCGACTTCTTCGCCCTGGCGGTCGATGGGCATGTTGCGGTGCACGAGGCCGATGCCGCCCTGGCGGGCGATGGCGATGGCCAGGCGAGATTCGGTTACGGTGTCCATGGCGGCAGAGGCCAAGGGGATGTCCAGCGACAATTTGCGGGTGAAGCAGGTGCGCGTGTCGACTTCGGCCGGGAGCACGGAGGATTTGCCGGGCAGAAGAAGTACGTCGTCGAAAGTAAGACCTTCGGGAATCGGACCTTCAATCATTACAACCTCGGTTCTGAAGAGTAGCGCCCTAAAACAGCGCAGCCCAGCGGGTGCCCGCTGGGCCGAGAAATGAATTCATCAGATTGCAAAAATCCATCACTGTGAAACTTCTATTCTAGGGGGCAATGGGATTGGGGTCAAGTTGGCGGTCGGCTGGGGGTGCGCGACATATAAGTGATCAAGCTCGACGGGATTCCCAGTAGTCCTCGAACTTTCCGCTGAGTCGGCAGCAGCGGAGGGCGATGATGGCGTTGGCTCCAC
>Ga0307478_10000453_pt1 | contig 42610 bp, 34 predicted proteins | sample atmos_gasesECM4C_2_FD_203713 | JGI IMG/M metagenome (GOLD analysis project Ga0307478, IMG submission 203713) | Hardwood forest soil microbial communities from Morgan-Monroe State Forest, Indiana, United States - atmos_gasesECM4C_05 | ecosystem: Environmental > Terrestrial > Soil > Temperate...
CGACGTCGCTGAACCTCGCCGGAACGCCGACCACCGCGGCCACCTCCTCCTTCGCGGTGAAGGTCACAGGGTGCGGCGGGAATGTCTCGCAGATTTCGTACAAGGTCATCATCCAAGCCACAACATCCAGCGTCGCCATTACTACCACCAGCCTGCCCAATGGCACAATCAACACCGCCTATTCGGCGGTCATCAAGGCCAGCGGCGGCTGCATTCCCTACAAGTGGGCGATCGCATCGGGGGCGCTGCCAGCCGGCGTGACGGCGGCTGTATCCAGTACATCGTTGACCCTCGCCGGAACGCCCACCACTGCGGCCACCTACTCTTTCACCGCGAAGGTCACAGAGTGCCGCGGGAGTGTCTCGCAGTCGTCGTACAAAGTCGTCATACAGTCCACGGCAAACCATGTCGTGGACCTAAGTTGGAAGGCCTCGACATCGAGCGACGTCGCCGGCTACAACGTCTATCGCTCTCCAGACGGGGCGACATGGAAGAAGATCAACCCGAGCCTGGTCCCTTCGACGCTGTACGACGATTCCAGCGTCGCCAATAACACTACGTACTTCTATGCGGCGACAGCAGTCGATATTTACGGCCACGAAAGCAGCAAGACAGCCGCGATCAAAGCGGTTATTCCCTAGCTTTCGCGAGGCGCTGTATTCATGGTTTCGTGGCGGGCTCACGTCGCTGCAATGACGCGGGTCAAGAGAGCCATTCGGATTCAGTTCGCTTTGGTGACATGATCTCTGCGCTTGTTCCAAACAGAGAGCTACTCATGGGGCGAGCTATTTGCCATTGCTCCATTCGGATTCGCCCGAACGCATTGACGCGGGCCGGGACACCACGGCTCCTCTCGCATAAAAAATCACGCCTCAAAGAAGTCGCCTGCCTCTGGATCGCACGACGGCACCTGCAAAGGTGGCCGCGGAAGTAGTCACAAGGGTGGAGTCGAGAGCCCGCCAAGAGAGCGATTGCCCACCGAAGGATTTACCTGTTGAAACACCGAAATTTCACTCATCGACCTCGCAAGAGGATCTCTTCCAGGTTGACAAAGTCTATGCCCGGAAGGAAACTAGCCCCCGTCGCTAGTTTCCTACTCGCGAACCTGGCTCGGTCAGGAAAATGAATTGGAAAGCAAGAAATCCCGATGCCGTCAAATGCGCTGTCCGCGCGTTGAAGAAGGAGATATTCGAATTCAGTTTCAATTACCCTCTCTACACTGTCCCGGAAAGCTTGGTGAAAGGTTCTCTGCACTATTACCTATATAGTGACGCCCTGGCCTGGGAAGCCCTGAGGCTGGATCCGAACGGGATTCCCAAGGCGTGGTATCGAGTGACAGGAGCCGTCTACTGGCCGGCCTACATTGCTTGGTACGGACTAGTCCAGCTAGGGCACTACCTCCGGCGAGGAGATGAAGCGAACCTGAGCTCTTTCCTTAAACAGGTTTCCTGGCTGGAGAAGAATGCCGTCTTGCGCAGCGACGGCGCGGTTGTTTGGCCGATGAACTTCGATTACCCCAACGGCGCAGTCCTGCTCAAGGCGCCGTGGATCTCGGCATACACTCAGGGCCTGGTGATTAGCACCTTGGTTCGCGCGTGGCGTCTGACGAAGCGACCCGAGTTGCTGGAGCTTCTCAAAAATTCAGCGAAAGTATTTCAACTCGATGTCAAAGACTCCGGAGTCCGGGTTTTGCTGGAAGGCCACACTCTGTACACGGAGACTCCAGGTGGCCCGCTTCCCGGCATTCTCGACGGCTTCATGACCTCGCTTATCGGTCTTTATGACTTGTATGTCGAGACCGAAGAGCCTGTTGTGGGTCGCTTGTTTGAAGAGGGAATTGCCGGGCTCAAGTATGCGCTGCCACGCTGGGACTACAGAAGCAAGTGGAGTTGGTATGATCGCGCGTATCTGAGCCCGCCTGCCTATCACAACCTAAATTGCCTTCTTCTGGAGGTGCTGGCGGTCTTGTCAAAGCAGCCGTGTCTGGCCGAATACGCGCGGCGATGGAGCCCTAAGCAACTCTCGACGCTGGACCGAACCGAAATCTATCTCGGTTTCGTGCTCACCAAAAATGCAAACCGTTTGCGGCATCGAACCTGGCGTCAGAAAGCTGAAAAGACTTCCCTGGCTTCGAGGACGTCGGCGCCGGCGTCCGTTCCACAGGCGTGTGTTGGACCCGAGTGACCGGTAAGGTGTCAACCACGGACAAGGCGCCAATATTTGTGGTTGGTTCGCCGCGGTCGGGGAACACGCTGCTGTATCACATGCTCCTGTCATCGGGGCGCTTTCCGGTTTACCGAACAGAACCGTGCGTCTTTGATCTGCTGCTTCCAAGATTTGGAGACTTTTGCAGCGTTGCCACCAGGCGCCAACTGATGCGCTGTTGGCTGCGGACGATACAGTTCCGGCGCTCCGGCCTGGATGCCGGCGAAATAACAGAAAAAGTTGTTGCCTCTGTGACCACGGGCGGCGAATTCCTCTGCGCGGTGATGGGGGAAATGGCACGCGCAGGCGGCTTTCAGCACTGGGCGGTGTGGGGCCCCGATAATCTTCTCTATATTCCGACTATCAAAAGGCAAATTCCTGACGCTCTCTTTATTCATGTGATACGGGGAGGAACTCCGTCCGACCGATCCGTCTCTTCGATCACGATCGCGATCATGATTACGATCATGATTACTCCTTAGAACTTCAGAACTTCCCGGAAAAGGGGAGCCGGATACCTAATCATTACGTCGGTGATTTTACTCCACACCATGGCGATTTCCAGGCTCTCCCGCGTGCGAACCGAACTTCTTCCATTGTTCGTAGTCCCAACCATCGCAAGGGCCTTGCCGTACACGATCGCACGATAGACAAAAAATAGACAAACGGGGCTCTTGGCATAACCCACAGGTCAGTGGTTCAAATCCACCCCCCGCAACCAACCTTTTCGCGGGTTTCCGAGGATTTCTCGTGACGCCCCTGGGTCAATTAACGTCACGACGCCCTGCTCCCTGTCCAGCCCTCGGACTTTGCTTTTCGCTCGATGTAGCGCACATCGAGACGCTGAACTGCGCGTTTGTCTTTCAAGGGCATCCCTCCGTAAATGTTCGAAGTGTTTGCGATGTCACTTTGACAGAGAAGTTCCTTGGCGTCCTCCAGCTTCTTCAGCGCAGCTTTCGTCCACCTGCTCGCCGAATGTTGGACGCTGTGCCATAAGACTTTGGGCACCCCAAGTCTCAGAGGAACTGGGCGAACATGCTTCTTCATCATTCTCAGGGGATCGTAATGACGTTTCCCCTTTCGTATAGGGAGATCCAAAGATCCAATCATAGGCAAGCATGTATGGTGTTATCTTCCGCCATTGCCGCAGCAACTTGACAACGTACGGTGGGATGGGCATTTCACTCCTTTATGGATCGTTCTTCAATGGTATGCTCCAGAACGGTTTCACTGTGGGAAGCAGATCGCTAGTTATGTGGGGTTGGTGCCCGGGGAGGATTCCAGCGGGGATCGGCGACGGATGGGACATATCGGCGAGCAGGGCAACACGCAGTTGCGCCAGTTGACCTCTTGAGGTAAGCAGGGCGGCTGCCGACTGCGCCGAGACGGATCGCAGCGAGAAGGGCCTCGCTTTTGCTGCTTATGAACTATTATGATGTTGTCGAACTCATGGGCCGAACGATCCTATGTCCAAGCTCTTGAAGAAATCGCCTCTGCGTTTCGCCAAGCGGTTGTTGCTTATAAACCACGACAGAATTCGCTGGCTCATTCCTGACCGCTATTTTGTCTTCACGGTACCCGGAGGGAAGATCTACCTCAACATAAAAGAATCTTCCATGATGTTTGAGCGCTCGCTGGGCTTGTATGAACCGGAAAAAACCAAGGCGGTCCAATATCTACTAAAACCAACAGAAACGTTCATTGACGTGGGCGGCAACAAGGGTGATTTCGCATTGCTGGCATCCAAAATCGTGGGCGAAGCGGGCAGAGTTATCTGCGTCGAACCTGAGCCGACCAACTTTGGCTGGATCCAGCGCAGCATCGAATTGAACAGCTATAAGAACATTCGGTTGTGTAACGTGGCGTTGGACGACCATGATGGCGAGTCGCTTCTGTACCTTGGTCGTAAGAGCGGATTTCACACCCTGCTTTCCGGCGCTCCGGAGCGTGACCAGGGTTGCATTAAGGTGGAAATACGCACGTTGGATAGCCTCTTGCCGGAACTGGGCGCTGTTCCAGTTAATATGCTCAAAATTGACGTCGAAGGGGCAGAGCTTCAGGTGCTTAAAGGATGCACTGAAACGGTCAGAAGCAATCCACACATCCTTGTGCTGCTCGATATCCATGCGTTCTTGGGGGTGGATCCGGTAGAAGTTTTTGATTGCCTTAGTTCCATGGGATTAACTGCATGTCGAATGTCCCCACCTTACAATATTCCGGCGACTCCGCACAAAGAAATTTACGATGTCGTTGCCCGGAGGCTCTGAGTACCAGTTCGGGAGAATGATAGGGCAGGATACCGCCGGTGACGGAGGGCGCAGCAGAATGGTAATGTCCGGATCGGCCCCCGGAAGAGTCGAACTCGCGAAAGTCAGCGGGCTCCGATGAGTGATTCCCGGGACCGCTTTCCGTAACATAAGCTTCCGCCGGTTACTCTCGTGTTCCCCAGGTTGCTCTCACCGCTTTTGCGGCCTTAGTACAGAGCGCAGGGGGATTTGTCAGCACGCTGGAAAAACCAATCTGATTGCGAATAGCCGCGATCCACTTCTCTCGGGTCTGCTAGCCTGCGGACCTCTCCTGAAAGACGAACTGCTTTCTCTGCTGAAGCCCCACATCCGTATGGCCGAACAGGCTCGCTAGCTGGAGTCTGGCTGCCGCGCCCAAACGCTCTTAATGCTCTTCCTGCTGGGAGGTCTCGATCAGACCGATCACAACCTGGTTCGCCGTTTCCTGATCGTGAATACCTTCGACCTGCCACACCTTGCGGGTCCGAATTATCCACAGAAGGCCAAGTCCATAAACCGCTCCACCAATCAGAAGTTGAATCGCCAGTTGGAAATAATTATGGGCAACGAACCAATGGCGCATCAGTAACAGAACCGCAACCAGCGGCGTGCAGAGAGTCACCGGCAGTAGGAATGCTTCGCGCACATAAACGCCAACGCGCATCTGCAACACTCGGCACAGATGCCTGGGCAGGAAAAACAGCGTAGTGCAAAGGAGTGGAATCGCGGTGCCGGCCGCGTCTCCTAGAATGCCGAACCGCCTAACCAGAAAAATGCTAAGGAAGAGATTCGCGCCTCCTTCAAGCAACACTATGATCGCCAGACTTCTGTGCTTGGCCATTCCGTACAATATTTTGGTGGAAGCCGATTGAGCCAGCATTAACGTGGATGGGATCACGAGAATCAGCAGTACAGGATAGCTGGTGGCAATATAACGTTTCCCCACCCATGCCTCGATCACCGATTTGCCCAGGATGATAAGAATTGCCGTCATGGGAAAGATGACGAGGGCGCAGGCACGGTTCCCCGCAACGAAGATCTTTCTCAATCCCGCCAGATCTCCAGTCGCATCGCGCTGGCTCGACATCGGTGAAAACACCTGAGCCATGCCGTCTACAACATCTCCCGCATAATCTACCAGGCGTGAGCCGATTGTGAAATAGGTGATGGCAGCTGAGGTAACAAACGTGCCGATAACCATGGCATCCGTTTTAAAACGCAGCCGGCTGGCCACAATGACCAGGAAAGTTGTGCCGCTATAGCTGACAATACGTCTCAGGCTCTCACGGCAGATATTTCTAAGACGAAAGCGCAAAGGCAAAACGTTGAGTACGACTGTCGCATTGACCATGGCTGTAATTAACGGCAGCGAAACGGTGATCAAAGCTACCGTCAGCAATCCCCGGCCATGGCGAAGGGCAATCACAATCAACAGCGCCCGAACCAGAGCCGAACTCATACTGTTGATGTTCAAAACGTAGAATTTCTGGAGCCCCTCCAGAATGCCGCCGAATATGCCCAACGGAAAACCCAGAGCGACGGCCGTTCCCACCATCAAAAACAACAAGCGTGCAGTATGGAGCGAACCTCCAGAGATCCGAAAGATATTGCCCACGTAGAAGCTGGCGGTGAGCGTAACCAGGATCGCCACAGCTCCAATACCGCTATACGTGAAAAATGCGGTGTTGATGAGACGATTCAATTCGTCATTCTGAGCAATTGCGGAATACTTGGCGACGTAGCGAATGATGGACGAGCGAATTCCTAAATCAAAAAGCCCGTAGTAGCCGGTGATGGAAAAAATAAGCACCCACAGACCGAAGGCGTCGTCCCCCAGGTGGTGGAGGATGAACGGCGAAAGAAAAATACCGACCACAATGTTGAGGCCAAGGGAAAACCAGCTTGAGCCGACATTCTTGAAAATCGCGACTTTGTCCCGCTTCTTCATGTTGTAGATTTCCGACCTTCTTAAAGCACAAAGGAACCGCGAGTTCTTGTTTCGTCGGGAAAAGATTGGCGGTTACCGGGACTTCCGGCGGCGCCAGAAGCGTCCTCCCAAAACCGTCCAATGCGGCGCGATCCGCAGGCCAACCAATAAGGCGCGAAGCTTCGCGGCAGGCGCAAGCGTATTAGCGCGGCTCAGGGCTTCGTATGCTTTCTGCGGTTCTCCCGCCAGCAGAAAAGTTTTGCCTTCAAGAAAGGCGAGCTCAGCTTGTATCTTGCACAATCGCTGCGCGAGCAGCGCACGTGCACCGGGCTTCAGATCGAGGGTTCGATCCAGTTTTTTAAGCGATTGGATTTCTCCTGCCATAAGGCCCGCATCCGATCCTTGACTGTCGAGACGCACCTTGCGGCGCAGCAGAGCCTGGCGTTGGTATGAAATCTTGCCGCCCGCATGCGTTATGCGCAGCCACAGATCGTGATCTTCGGCACATCGAATCTCTTCGTCAAACAGACCCGCTGCTTCTACATTTCGCTTGCGGATCACCGTTCCCGAAGTGATCACTTGGGTTTGCTCAACGAGAAGACTTTCAAAAGTTACCGGTCCGTTCGAGGGGCAGAGTTGCATAAAATTCTTGTCTCCGTTCGTAGTTCCCTCAAGAGTCGCGTCGCAGTAGACCATATCCAAAGCGGGGTCGGTTCCGAGAAATTGGAGTTGCTCGGCCAGGTAGTGGGGCAGCCAGGCGTCATCGCTATCCAAGAAGGCCAGCCATTCTCCACGCGCGTTCCTGATGCCCAAGTTGCGAGCCGCGCTGGGGCCCCGATTTTCCTGTTTCAAATAGACGATTTTGGAAATATAGGGCTGAATGACGTGCTCCAGACGCTGAGTATCGGACGATCCGTCGTTGATAAGAATGACTTCGTAATCGGTAAAGCTCTGTGCGAATACTGAGGCCAGCGCGTGGACGATGAAAGCGGCGGCATTAAAAGCGGGAATAATAACACTCACCAGCGGCGAAGATGCCGTTGAGTTGGCCTGCCTCGGCCGGACAGAAAATGCGCCACTCTGCTTGTGCATCAGAACTAGTTTACCCCGCTGCTTGCGCGCTCCAATCGGCCGTGCACCGATCTAAATATAGGTCGCATGCCGAAGCCACTGTTCAACCAAGGCAATCCCTTGATGAAACGAGACTCGCGGTTGGTATCCCAGAACGCGGCGGGCCTTTTCGATGCTGAAGAAAACCGTTCCAGTCTGGGTTGCGAAATCCACTGCATCGGGAATCACTGCGCTGCGCGCCACCGCCGGGGGACGTCGAACTCCAAGATGAGACCGCACCAGCTTTCGCCGGTTCTCGCTGAGAGATTCCAACCAGCCCCAGGCTCCCGTGAGAACTCGCTGGGTGAGGGGAATTTGGAGAAGAAGCTCACGAAATTGCCGGCTACGCAACATCTGCGTAGATGCCCTGATAGAACCGGTCAGCAAGCCGGGCTGTTGCTTGTAGTATGCAAGAACCTGAGCGCTGGAAATTTCCGCTAGAGCCTTGCTGGAGCCCAGCATGGCGACGTGCGCCCGGATAAAGTCACCCCACGTGATGGCTTCCCCGTCGGTGATGTAAAAAGTTTCTCCTCCGGAAGCGTCGCTGTCGCATGAAAGGAATATTGCGTCGATGAGGTTGTCGACGTACGTGGTGTTGCACGCTCCCGAGCCGCCATCGATGAGAGCCACGCTGTTCTGCCGCAGGCTCTCTATCAAACGAGTGGACCAGGCGGAATACGGGCCATAGACAATCGAAGGCCGCAAGATCACAGTCTTCATGCCTTGACGAGAAAATCTTGCGACTATGCGCTCGGCACGAATCTTGTTGTCGCAGTAATTGTCACCCGTAGCCTGGGGCGGAACATCCTCCGTTTCACAGCCGGCGGGAGGCGTAAGACCATGCACCGCCGCCGTGCTCATATGCACGAAGCCTTCGACGCCAGCCTCGGCCGCGACCCTGAGAAGATTATCCGTCCCTCGAACAATACCGCGCGCATTTCCCAACCCGCAATGGATCACCACTTTGCCATCGCCGAGGGCGGACTTCAGCGACTCACGATCCAGCAAAGTTCCTCTGACCAACTCGATGGGAAGGCGAGCGATTCGAGCCGCTTTGTGAGGGCTGTGAACCAGCGCCCGGATCCGTGGAATATTAGCCAGAACCAGACGCTCACAGACACGTCCTCCAATAAAGCCGGTTGCGCCGGTGACGAAAACTGTTTGATCTCGCCAGTTCACCGAACGGCACCGTCTGGTATCAGCGCTATTTCAGACCAAGGCTCTCCGATTCTTCGACGCTTGGCATAGCACTGTTCGATCAGTCCGATTACTTGCAGGGCTTGCCAGCCATCGGATTCCAGTTTCTGATTTACACGGATGCTCTCGACAAAGTTATCCAGTTGCCGGTAGAACGTCGACGTGTTCTCAAAATCCGGTAAACGAAGCGTTTCAAGCAATCGCATTTCACCAGCCAGACGGTGAATGACGACCGTGTCAGGAGCGCCCAATGGAACTTCTGCCTCTGCCTTCGTTCCACGAATCAACAGACGATTGGGCAGGGGATAGGTCCGGCTCACACGCACGCGCCCCTTGACGACGCCAAACTGGCCGCGATGTTGCAAATCCAATATGGCATTAGCTTCGATTCCACTGCCCCAGTCATCGTCTTGATAATCGAATTGCACCACTGGTCCAAACCAGTCCATCAAGCTATCCAACATGTGAACGGCAGCGTCAATCAAAGCACCGCCGCCCGCCTGGGCGCGCGAAAAATAAAATCCTGAAGCGCTATTCCAGTCGAAGACGCCACCGTTCGACCAATCATAGTCAATCAGTTCACCGAGAGTGCCCTCTCGCAGAACCACCGGGAGCAGCTTATGTGCTCCTACAAAGCGCCGGTTCATTCCCACGGCAAGAAGCAGGGACTTCTTTTCCGCCAATTCGCAACAGAGACGGGCATCCGCCGCAGTAGTCGACAGAGGCTTCTCGCACAGCAGATGTACTCCAGCGTTCAGCGCTTCCAGATTCAGAGGAGTGTGAAGGTGGTTCGGCAGAGCATTAATGAGTGCGTCCACCTGATGAAGTGCCGGGTTGTAACCCGAAGCGACCTGACAATCCACGTGGAAGTATTCCGCCAAACTCCGCGCCCGGCTGACATCGGAATCGATAAGCCAAGCCACCCGAACGGCCGGGTGGGCAGCGGCAGCAGGCAAGTGCCCGAGCCTTGTGATTTCTCCACAGCCCAGAATTGCGAGGCGAAGTTCCCCGCCCATTAATGTTGCTCCGGCGTCAGGCTTGAGGAAACTGAATTTCTCGTATCTACAACGGATCGGCTTGCGGCGGCTGCTGCTGGATCTTGCCCGAAAACCAGTTCATATCCCAGAGTCCTCATCATTGAACCCCAGGCAGCTTCAATTTCAGCGGCCGAACTCTCCGGCAACTTATTCTTCCACCCGCCCGATGTGGCCGATCGCACAAACGGAATATCGCTGCGCTTGCCCTTCGTCGACACCCAATCGTTTCCCTGCCTCTTCTCGAGTTTGCGCATTTGGTCGGAGCTACTTCTCTCGATCGCTTGTTCTAAAAGATCGGTCGTAAGTTTAAGTTCAAGAAACTCGGCCAGACGGCTGGTTTGATACAGCGTATCCGAGAGCATGTCTTCGTACCGAAGTAGTAGGAAGCCAGAGGTTCCACCTCTGGTATAAAGCCAGCTTCCCACATTTTCCCTCCACGTTCCCCAACTGGCGGAAATCATGCGTCCCGCCACAAAGTCGCTAACGAAACTGGTGAGAGGGTACGCATCTTCTATATGCCGGTACTTTCGTTGGAAATCGTAAAAAGAAAGGGCTACGTCACGCGGATCGCGCACGATGTAAACCACCTTCTTGTAGCGCGGATGAAAATATTGATGAGTTTTGATGTAGCGCGGCCTTGGAATACGTCTGAGATGGACCCGAGACTGAGCCTCAGCGTCCGGAACCTGCTCTTCGATGCTGGCGAAAGTAACCTCTTTCTGGGGGTGTAAGAGATTGGCGAGCAGAAATCGCGTCCATGTATTGCCGGAACGCGGATAGGAGACAATAAAAGTATCGTCAGGATAAATAGTAAAATCGCGTCCCGCGATGTCTCTGCCGGCAAGCCGCTTGAGCCCTTCACGAATACGGTACATTTCGTGATCCACCCCAGTAATGATTCCTACAGTCTCGCGCACATGTCCTCCGCCGCGAACCTGAAGGTCCCACGCCGAGGACGATTTCGTACGCGAACGATTTCATCCTGCAGCGCTGGGCCCGTCGGGCGTACGAAAACTTCCCGTCCATTTTTCGTCAATGAGGAAAGACTTGCTCAGACTAAAGTACACCATCTTGTTCGCATCATCGCGCAACCGTCCGATCATCTCGAGAACTACTCCTGTTTCTTAAATCTATCACACGGGCGAACTGCTATCTCGCCCGTTGGTAACGGTGAATCTTCACAGAAATTCGGACGTAGAGATTGCAACAACAGCCACACGAACTCAGAATCTTGATCAATTTTCTGGTTGTTCCCATTTTCTTTGGGATGCAAACCCGGAAGTGCATAGTCCAAACGTCATGTACTAGTGTGACCTGCTAGGCCGTGTCCCAGCGTTATCTGCCCTCGAAGCGTTCGCTTCTTTACAGTGCTTATGACGGACCGGAACCACGATCCCATTCTCGTTTCGAGGTTATCCCCCCAATGTGGAAAACCGGGCAGTTTGCAGATACAAAACATACTTACGTTAGCAAGAACGTTGGCCCGAGTTTTTTCATTTGCTCGCTGTTATTCTGCCTGACCGTCCTGATGACGGCGTGCGCTGGCCCGTTCCAGACCACAAACAGCTCGCCCAACACGAATGCTGCCAGTCCCAGCATAAAAATTATGACTCAGGCGGGACCGGCCTCGGTAGGAGTACCGTACAATGCCGTAACAACCGTCAGCGGAGCATCTGCTCCTTATTCCTTTAAGATCAGCTCTGGGAGCTTGCCACCCGGTACCTCACTCAACCCTGCAACCGGTTCTATCATTGGCACGCCATCAGTAGCGGGCACCTATGACTTTGTACTTTCGGTATCGTCGTCGCGTGCCACGGGCGGTGTCAGCCCGGTTTACGTCTTAGCGACCTCGAGATTGTCCACTCCGCTTGAGCCATCTCCGGTTGAGCCATCAGGGATGAGTGGCTCGACCCCGGTACAGATCGTAGTTTTCGGCAGTTCGGCCGCTTCGATGGTAATTTCACCAAATGCTGCAGTCGTCCCGGCTCTGGGACAGCAGCAATTCACGGCCCTCTTCAGCGGAACTGCGAATACTACTGTTAAATGGTCTGCCAGCGCCGGAACGATTTCTTCCAACGGAGCCTTTGTCGCTCCCAAGGTCAGGAGTAACACTCCAGTCACCATCACTGCCACGACTCCATCGGATTCGAGTTTGCACGCTAATGCTGCTATAACAGTGACACCTCAGATCAGCTTGGCTATCGGAAGTTCAATCCTGCCTGCAGGCAAAAGCAACACCCCCTATGATGCAGCGCTCTCCGCAACCGGTGGCATTTCTCCCTATAAATGGAGCCTTATTGGCGGCACACTGCCCTCGGGACTTCAGCTGCAAACTTCCAGTGGCGCCATCTCGGGAATGACCGGACTCGTCGGTTCTTATACCTTTACGGTGAAAGCGACCGATGCTTCCGGACAGAGCGTATCTCACGCCTTCACCCTCACGGTTGCATCAGGCTCTACCACTGGATTCGATGGGCCCGCTGAATTACCTCGTATCTACATCGAAACTGCGATGTCCGCCACTCCCGCACCGGGCGCCATCACGACGGTCAACGCAGGAGGCGATTTTCAGGCCGCGCTGAACAGCGCGAACTGTGGCGACACGATTCAATTGCAAGCGGGCGCAACTTTCATCGGAGCCTTCAATTTCCCGGCCAAGGGTTGCGATGACAACCATTGGATCATCGTTCGCACCAGTGCTCCTGATTCTTCTTTGCCCGCGGAAGGCAACCGCCTCACTCCTTGCTATGCCGGAGTTTCCTCGCTACCCGGCCGTCCTTCTTTTCACTGTGCTTCCACCCAGAACGTTCTGGCTAAGCTGGTGATGCCAATGTCCGCCAGCGGCCCTATTGTCTTTCTTCCAGGCTCGAACCACTACCGATTGATTGGTTTAGAGGTAACGCGCACTCCTGGAAGCGGTATCGTGTACGCGCTGGCATCCGTTGCCACAACTGGCGGCACTGCGGACCATCTTATTCTGGATCGCGTCTGGTTTCATGGCACCGCGCAGGATGAAACGAAGAAGGGCTTCTTACTCGGCGGGATGTCCTACGCCAGCGCCATTGACTCTTACTTTTCGGATTTACACTGCACCTCCGTCGCGGGAGCCTGTACGGACGCTTCTGCCGTCGGCGGCGGCGACAACGATCCGGTCGGTCCCTTCAAGATCGTGAACAACTTCCTGGAGGCCTCAGGAGAAAATATTCTTATGGGCGGCGCACAAGCCTCTACCACGCCTGCCGATATCCAAATCAGCCAGAATCATTTCTTTAAGCCTCTTGCCTGGTTGCAGGGACAACCGGGTTACGTGGGAGGCGCTGGTGGACATCCGTTTATCGTAAAGAATTTTTTGGAGTTGAAGAACGCGCAGCGTGTCCTGATCGAGGCAAACATCATGGAATACACTTGGGGCGGCTTCTCACAGAATGGGTACGCCATGGTGCTAACCCCTGCGAATCAGTCCAACGAATGCCCCCTTTGCCAGGTGACCGATATCACGATCCGGTATAACTCCATCAGCCATGTGGGGGCGGGACTGCAGATCGCCAATATATTGTCTGATACTGGCGGCGCGGCGCTCGAGGGCCAGCGCTATAGCATCCATGACATCACCATCGACGACATCAATCAAGTGATGTATGCCGGCAGCGGGAAGGTTGCCGAAATCATGCGCTGGTCTCCTGCTCCGCCTCTCCAGAATGTCTCCATCAGTCATGTCACTGCATTTCCTTCATTGGGGCTGTTTTCGATTGGTACCGGAACTGACGCTCCGATGGCGAACTTCAACTTCACCAACAACATCTTCGTGGCAGGCACGTTTCCGGTCTGGTCAACAGGCGGAACGGTGGACTGCGCAAATCTGGACAAGCCATTATCCACTTTCAATGCCTGCTTCAATCCTTATTCCTTCGTCAACAATGCTCTCATCGCATCTCCGTCCGGCTATTCAGCGAGCATGTGGCCCTCTAACAATTTCTTCCCTGCCACGGCCAGCGCTGTGCAATTTGTGAACTATAACAACGGAAACGGAGGAAACTATCAGCTGTTGAGCACCAGCCCCTATCACGGTGCCGGAACTGATGGCAAAGATCTTGGCGCTGATGTCAGCACTATCCTTTCCGAGACGGTTGGCGTTTACTAGCAGAGTTTCCCTTAAACCCTTCCGAGGAGCAACGGGCCTTCCGCCGACCCCGTTGCTCTTTTTATTTTCCGGCAAGACCCAGGGCAGCATCACTGTCTAAGTATGCGAGAAATCAGGTTCTGGCATCAAACATCTATCGATTCTAGGAGGCGGCGTGCGCATTCTCGATGTTGGCTGTGGAAAGGGCAACCCTCCGAGGAATGCGAAGATCGGGGCTCCGGAAACTGTGATAGGAATCGACGTGGACCTCGAATCCTTAGCCCTGGCAAAACAGGGATACCCCCAACGGCACTTTCTATGCGGCCGCGCGGAATCCCTTCCCTTCTCGGATCACAGCTTTGATCGGGTAGTTTCCGCCGTGGCCATACCTTATACCAATATCCCTCTGGCACTGATGGAGGTCAGGCGAGTGCTCATCCCCGGCGGTTCCCTGTTCATGAGTGTTCACAACCTGCGATTCACATTGAAAGAATTGTGCAATTCTGTTCCACGCCCCATACCCACCCTTTTTCGGCTGTATGTTATTGCAAATGGCCTCATCTTCCACGCGAGCGGCAAGATGTTCAGATTTGCGAATGGCAGAATCGAGTCGTTTCAGACAATTCGGGGCCTTAAACTCGCACTTGAACGAACTGGCTTTGTCGACATTATGGTCAGCCGACCCGACGGGAAATTCGTGTTTGAGGCCAAAACGATCCCTAGTGACGATTCCACTGTCGCCCTCGCCAGTTGATACCTTACGCCTCGCACGGAATCATTGAACTGGTAAGAGATACGGTATACACTTCGCCACTCTATGCTGTTCGGAGCCACACTCACCTGATCCTGCCGAGCCAGAACTGCGCGCCTTCCTATATGGTTGCAGCGTGGCACTCGCGAGATCACGATCTCTCCAAAGAGCAGTATTCTGAACAAGTTTTGAGAACCGTCACTCGAGATCGCTGGAAGGGGATTCACACCTGCAAGCAGGCCGGAAATGTTGAATTGATCGATGAGACGCACTCCCATGCCTTTAAAATATGTGCGGATTTTCGAACAAATAGTCTTGAACGAGGCCAACGATGAGGATGGTCCTCTCTGCCTTCTCACGATGAACTTCTAGTACCAATCCAACTGGGGTTATTTCTTTCAGCAACAACTTGTTCCATGGACCTGGTCTTTTCCGAAGCCAAGAGAGCAGATTCCAGAGTAATATATCTTTACAGCGTTTGGCGCGCCCATGGCGCTGGGACGAGCCATTCCTTTTTTCATAATTCAACAACCCCGTCCGGGCGGCTTCCTGGGTTAAGTCGATCTTTTATGTGTCTCTGACAAACCGATATCATGCTTTTCGACTCGCCAGCCTATTTCATCTTCCTGGTTATCGTTGTTTGCATATATTGGCGCCTCAGTTGGAAGAAGCAAAATGCGCTTTTGATCTGCGCCAGCTATTTCTTCTATGGCTGGTGGGACTGGCGCTTTCTGCTGCTGATGATTTGTTCCACGGTGATCGACTTCGTAATTGCCAAATATATCGGGAGTGCACCCGAGGGACCTCGACGCCGTCAGCTCTTGATCTTATCGCTGTGCGTCAACTTCGGAATTCTTGGCTTCTTCAAGTACTTCAATTTCTTCATTGATTCATTTGCTGTGATGGCGGCCAAATTGGGTGCGCACGACTTACCCCTGCCGCTGCTCAAGATCATCCTGCCGCCTGGCATTTCCTTTTACACATTCCAGGAAGTCGCGTATATCGTCGACGTCTATAAGGGAAAACTTGTACCCGCAAAATCATTCCTCGACTATGGGTTGTTCATTAGCCTGTTTCCGCACCTGATAGCCGGACCGATCCAGCGCCCGGCCCATCTCCTGCCCCAGGTGCAGCGCCCAAGAGCGTTTAACGATCGCGCGTTCTTCGATGGCATCATGCTGATTATCTCTGGGCTCTTTCGAAAGACGGTGATCGCTGACAGCTGCGCGAACCTCGCCAATGCCGCCTTCGACGGCCATCTGGGATGGAACTTTTTCTCAGTGTTGATCGGAGTCTACGCTTTCGCTTGGCAAATCTACGGCGACTTCAGCGGATACAGCGACCTAGCCCGCGGTAGCGCCCAGTTGCTGGGCTTTCATTTCATGGTGAACTTCAGGCAGCCCTATCTTGCCGACAGCCTGCAAGATTTCTGGCGGCGTTGGCACATCAGCCTATCCACGTGGCTCAGGGATTATCTCTACATTCCGTTGGGTGGGAATCGGCATGGCACCCTTCAGACTTACAAGAACCTCATGCTAACCATGCTGCTCGGAGGCCTGTGGCACGGCGCAAGTTGGACATTCGTGATTTGGGGAGGCATTCACGGAATCTGGCTTTCCATCGAGCGGCTTTTGTGGCGTGGGGAAAATCCATCTGGCTGGTTCAGCCGTCTGCCCACGCTCGCAGTCATTGGCCTCAGTTGGATATTCTTTCGTGCCAAGACAGTATCCGGAGCTTTTCACATGCTCGCGAGCCTTCGGCACTTGGCCTGGGAACATCAGTATGCCCCGGAGATTCTGTTCCTTGCCATCGTATCCGCAATCGGTCTGGCGATCGATTTCCGCATTGAAGCCTATCGCGAAGAGTATGTCTTCGAAAGTAGTAGCCTGACCGCGCCCGTGTTTGCCGCCGTAACCATGGCCGTACTCATCATTGCATTCGCAGCGAGCGAAACCAATGCCTTTATCTACTTCCAGTTCTAGCCAACAAACGGCACAGTCGGAGCAGGAACAGTATTTCCCGCCGCAAGGCTGCCCCGCCATGATTCGTGCCGTCCGCATCGCTACGACTTGCTTGCTCGCGTCCCTGGCCTTGACTTTAGCGGCGGCCGAAGTAGCGGCCAGATATATATATCCCCGGCTAAGTCATATCGAGAAAAGAATCGTGGGGGATGAGCTAGCAGTAGCATCCTTGGCTGCAGGTTCGCAACACGATCAGCCGTCGGTGCTCCTTGCCGGAAATTCTCTTCTACTTCACGCTCTGGACTATCCCGAGATTCAAAAAAATCTGGACCCCAATGTGAAAGCCGTTCGATACGTGATCGAAAACACCGACTACCTCGACTGGTACTACGGCCTGCATCGTTTGTTTGCCGAGGGTGTAAGGCCAACGAAAGTGCTTCTGTGTCTTAACCTTGGCCAAATGCTGAGTCATGGAGTACTCAGCAGCAGCCCCCGTCAACTGTTTCTCGCCAGTGATTTGCTCGCGGTCAGCAGAGACGCAGGCTTGGACACAACGCAAACTAGTAATCTGGTATTTTCGCACTTCAGTGCGTTGTATTCGGCCCGTGAAGGAATCCGCAATTACTTGATGAACGTAGCGGATCCGCCTTACGCGAGAGAACTCCACAGGCTTGCGAGACAGCCCCCCAAATTGCCGGCGGAAGAAGACATGCTGCGGGAAAGCCGCGCGCGACTGCGGCAAATCGATAAGCTCTGTCGGGAAAACGGCGCCCAATTTGTGCTCGTCGTTCCTCCTCTCATGACGGATATCAATGATCTTTTGCTCAAAGCCGGCTCCTTGGAAGGCGTAGAGGTTGTTGCGCCCATCGCCTCACATGCGTTAGGGCCGGAATTCTATCTTGATGCTTTCCACCTAAACGAAAAAGGTGCAACCGTGTTCACCGAAGCTCTCACTCGAGACATTCGCACCCGCTTCGGGTTGCACTGAGACCACCTCCTATTGAATCGCAGGGTAAACGTTTCTTGCAAACGGCTCGACCTTCCGAAATGTGCCTTTTCTGGGCCCAGAACGAAGATTCCACGGTAGTATATCGGTTGCGGCGCCTGCTGCCGGTGGAGAGCTCGCGCAGCCCAAATTCCTGAAGTGACGCAAAGGAGGCTCTCGCGTGACAACGGGGCGGAATTCGCTTCTTCGTAAACTCCTAAGCACGGAATCCGAATGGAATCCAAAGGTGATACTCGGGCGTACGCTGTTGCGCCTTCTTCCAGAACGGGCGATCCACCGGTTGAAGAAAAGCTATTACGCCTATTTGATCACACACATGCCTGAGTCCTGGATCGAACGGGATGCCTTTATCGCACGAAATTTTATTTTCCCTGGCGACACCGTTCTCGATATCGGCGCCAACCTAGGCGTTTTCACGCGCATGTTGTCTCGGTGCGTGGGCGCGAGGGGAAAAGTGTATTCCTTTGAACCCGTCCCCGAAACCTTTGACTACCTGGTCAACAACATCCGCAAGCTAGGATTGAACAACGTAGAAGCGTTGAATTTTGCGGCATCCGACCTCGAACGCACAGACACAATGGTAATCCCCACGTACCGGTGGGGGTCAGAGTGTTGGTACGACGCCTGCATCAAAACCGAAACTGCCGATCCGTCCTGGCGCACGCTTGAGGTCAAGTCCCGTCCACTGGACAGCTACTTTGCCGAAGCTTCACGTGGCGCAAGAATCTCATTCATCAAGTGCGATGCAAACGGCCACGAACTCGCCGTGCTGCGAGGCGCCATGCGGTGCATTCGGGAATCAATGCCGGCGATGCTTATCGAGGTAAATGACAACCCTGATGACCACACCACGACCGCGTTCGCCACCTTCGAACTCCTGCAGGATGCGGGCTTCAACGCTTACTGGTTCGATGGCGGATCCATCGCTCCCCGTCAACCCGGGCAACGTAGCCAGAACTATTTTTTTCTGACCTATCGGCATGTAAAGGCGCTGGACTCCGCGGAGCCTCGGTTGCTCAAAACCTCATAACGAGAGGTTTCGAATCCGCCTGCTGCAAGATTCACCATTGCGATGCCGGTCGCGCCCTATCTGGCAATATTCGCTGACTCCTGGTTTACCTCTCAGTGGCGAACTTTAAATGAATACCGAATCAGTCTGTGAAAGACTGGCAGGAGAATCTATACTAAACCTCGGGAATGAAGCGGAGCCTCAAACAAGCTACTCTGAAGTTGCTTAAGAATTCCGGAGTTTTTGGGTTCGTACGCGACAGCGCATGGCGACGGAATCGGTTGTTGATCCTCTGCTATCACGGCATTTCCCTGGCAGACGAGCACCTGTGGCGTCCCGGCCTTTACCTTGAACCCTCACGGCTTGAGCAGCGCCTGGATCTTATGCGGCAGGGGGGATATAACGTATTACCCCTGTGTGAAGCCTTGCAGATGTTGCGAGCACATGAATTGCCTCCACGCAGTGTAAGTATCACGTTCGACGATGGCGCTTACGATTTTTTCAAGCTCGCTCATCCCTTATTAAAGAAGTTTCAGTTCCCTGTCACCGTCTACCAGACAACTTATTACAGCGAACGGCAAGTTCCGGTGTTCAACCTTGTTTGTTCCTACTTGCTGTGGAAACGGCGAGGCAGCCTGCTCGACAAAGGGGCAGAACTAGGGCTGAAACCTCCCTTGGACCTAACAACCGAGGCCAAGCGGCACGCGATTGTCGAAGCTTTGTTAGACCATTGCGCTAAAGGGGACCTCGACGCCATTCAGAAAAACGAAGTAGCCCACGCCCTGGCCAAACTGCTGGAAATTGATTACGCGGAAATTCTTTCTCAACGCATTCTCCAGCTCATGAACCCGCAGGAAATTGCGCAATTGGCCCGGGATGGGGTCGATTTCCAACTGCACACACACCGTCATCGCGTCCCCAAGAATAAATTCCTGTTCCAGAAAGAGCTTCGCGACAACCGAGAGAGGCTCAGTCAGGCCGCCCATGGGGAAAGGGTTCACTTCTGTTATCCAAGTGGGGTCCATAGCCCCGAATTGCTTCCCTGGCTGGCCGAAGCGAACGTTATCTCCGCGACCACGTGCGATGTAGGGCTAGCTGAAGCGGACACGAACCCTCTGCTCTTGCCCCGAATGATCGATACTACGGCTCGAACGACCGTGGAGTTTGAAGGGTGGCTAACGGGGGTTTCCGACTTTTTGGCGATGAATCGAAAAGCTTCGGGACACTACCCGCCCCGTACTGACCAATGAACGAACGACCCGTCGTCTTTCTGATGTATCACGAACTCGAGGAGCCGGGGCGCGCCCTGTGCCAATCGGATCCCGGATATGTTCGCTATGTTCTCAAGGCAGCCAATTTTCGCGCCCAGATGCAGGCGCTTCAGCGTGAGGGTTGGCGGGGTGTATGCGTCGGCCAGGCTATCGACTACTTTGATCAAAAATCGGTGGCCATCACCTTTGACGACGGTTCCGAAAGCGATCTCCTTAGCGCTGCGCCGGTGTTACGGGAATTCGGTTTCAGCGCTACCTTTTACGTCACAAGTTCCTGGCTCGGAAAAAGCGGCTATCTCAGCCCCGCACAACTTCGAGAACTAAGAGCGCTCGGTTTCGAAGTTGGCTGCCATTCGATGACGCATGCTTATCTTACTGATCTCGATGAGAATGGGTTACAAAGCGAGATCGTCCAGGCTAAATCGCAGTTACAGCGAGTTATTGGCTCGACCGTCGAACATTTCTCCTGCCCGGGCGGTCGCTTCGATCGGCGCGTTGCCCGAGTCGCTAGCCTAGCTGGATACCGTACAGTGTCTACTAGTGAAATTCGCACAAATACAAAATCGACGGACCGCTTCGCGCTCGGCCGCATCCCCGTGATGCGTTCGACTTCCCTGCTTCAGTTCAAGGAGGTCTGCAGCGGCCGCGGGCTTTGGCGATTAAGGATGAGTTCGAAACTACGCGAGGCAGGTAAGCGAGTGCTAGGCAATTCGGTTTACGAGCGCATTAGAAGCACGTTTCTCCGTCCAAATCCTCCCTCCGAGTTGCCCCGCTGACGTGACCAAGGCACATTAGGAAGCGATGTTAAGATTGTTTAATCATCCGGGAAAAGCGGCTAGGGGCAGTCAAAAGGTGCAGTTTCAGGAATCGTTGGAAATGAAAAAACTAAAATCTGTCTCTATACCGGCAGCTTGTCTGCTATTGGTCGTTTCTAGTGCGTATTATAGTGTATCCTCCGCCACTGACTCGACTTCTTCTGGCCGCTTCGACGGCCCCGCGGAGCTCCCAAGGGTTTTCGTGAAAAGCTCAATGGCTGATACGCCGGCACCGGGGCAAGTCCACACTTTAAAAGCAGGGGACAACCTGCAGGCAGCGATTGATTCCGCCAAGTGCGGAGATACTCTGAAGCTGCAAGCCGGCGCAGTGTTTCAGGGATTGTTCCGGCTCCCGGCCAAATCGTGCGATGACTCGCAGTGGATCGTCCTGCGCACCGACACACTCGACGAAAACCTGCCGCCTGAGGGGTCCCGGCTAACTCCGTGTTACGCTGGCGTTGCCTCGCTGCCCGCGCGCCCCGGTTACCCTTGCCCCAATCCTCGCAAGGTGATGGCGAAAATCGAGTTTGGAGGCCGAGGAACAAATGGTCCGCTTTTGTTCCTTACCGGAGCCAATCACTACAGGTTCGTTGGTTTGGAGATCACGCGAACCGATTCTCCGGTGTCCGTCACCGCTTTGGCCGCGGTGAATGAAGGTGGTACGGCCCATCATGTGATATTCGACCGAGTGTGGGTGCACGGAACCGCGCAGAGCGAGACTAGGCGTGGCGTTGCATTGTCCTGGATGACCTATGTCGGCGTGGTGGATTCTTACTTCTCTGACTTTCACTGTGTGGCGAAAAGCGGATCTTGCACCGATGCCCAAACCATGTCTGCAGGCGGGGGCGATTATCCCGAAGGCCCGTTCAAGATTGTGAATAACTTCCTGGAAGCCTCCGGTGAGAACATCACCTTCGGTGGCCGTCAGGCGAAGACCACCCCGACGGATATTGAAATCCGCCGCAACCATCTGTTCAAACCGATGATCTGGATGCCAGGACAGCCCGGTTTCGTCGGAGGCTTTGACGGCAACCCCTTCATCGTCAAGAACCATTTCGAGCTCAAGAATGCCCAAAGAGTTCTCTTCGAAGAAAACCTCCTTGAAAACTGCTGGGGCGGATTTTCACAAACTGGTTTCTCCATCCTGCTCACGCCGCAAAGCCAGGCTAATGGATGCCCGACCTGCGTAGTCACCGATGTCACGATCCGATTCGTCAAGATCGTTAATGTTGGCAGCGTATTTCAGATCGCTAACACTCTCGCCGACACCGGCGGCTCAAGTTTAGACGGAGGGCGTTACAGCATTCACGACATCCTTGCCGACGAAGTTCGCGGAAAAGAACGTCAGGGATTCGGGCTTTTTGCCATGATCATGTCAATCAGCCCTCTGCTTCACGATGTCCGCATCGAGCATGTCACATCCTCGTCGGTACCCCGCTATATCCTCTCCATTCTCGCGACCAATCCTCGAAAAATGTACAACTTTACCTTTGCCAACAATATCCTTTCGTCCGATCAGGCGATCGAGGTTGGCTCCGCGGGTGGGGGTGAGAAGAATTGCTCGTTTAATGCCGAAAGACAAGGTCCGGCAGGAGTTTTCAAGAATTGTTTCGACAATTCCAACTTCACTCACAACATAATTGCAGGTGGGGCAAATTGGCCATCGGGAAATATTCTGGTGAAAGATTTCGGAGCTACCGGAGTGCGGATCACGCACGAAAACAGCCTCAACCAATTTCACCTCTGCCGGGTAAAAGAGGAGGGATGCAAAAAGCCTTCCCCCGCTATTGGCGCCGGAACCGACGGCAAAGACATTGGCGCTGATCTGGATGCGATCGAGAAAGCAATGAAGGGAATAATCTAAAGCAAAACTCAAGACACTAATTTGAAGGCGCCGATTGCAGCACTGGGCCGCCCGGATCATTCTCCAGTCGGAGCGGCGCGTTCAGCGTGTTCCCGATGTAGCCAACGGTGGAAGCGCTGTTTTCGCTCAAACATTTTTCGTGCTTCATCGCGAAGCTTCGAAACCAGTTGATACCTGGATTTTGTGAACCATGGCACCGAGTGCGGAACGCAACCATACTTTTCCTTGTAGGTTCCTTCCCCGCCCCAGTCGTAGACCGCAACGCCGCGACGCTTCCAATAACGCATGACGTACCACTGAATGAACTCGTTGGGCCGAAGGATTTGACTGCTGCGAAAGCTGGCGTTACCCCAGAATTCGGCGATCTGATTGAAGCCAGGAAAGATCCCGGTCGCTATGCATTTCCCCCCCGTATCGCGCGCTCTCACCAGCAGCAACCGGCCCGTCGGATGCATGTGTTCAATCAACGACCGCACGCGTTCGACCCCATACGTTGGTATCAGGCCCTGCTTCGCAAAGACATCCCTCAATTGCTCGTAATATTCATCCGCGAACGCAAGGTCGCTAGCTTCTTCAATGGTGACGCCGCTCTTCTCCGCTTTCCGGACGCAGCGGCGGCAGGCACTATCCATCTTGTTAAAAATTTCCTCTTCCGGCTTCGTCAGGTCAGTTCTGTAACTGACGTACGCCTCACAACCGAAGCCTAAACCCCGCCCATCTTCCACATTGAAGTAGGGGTCAGACACTTCCATATGCAGACATTTCAAATCTTCCCAGGCAGCGGCTTCGAGCGCCTTCAGCGCATCGGCGCGCGATGCACCTTCCACTAGATTGAATCCCATGTAAGGCGTAGTCCAGCCCGGAAACGAACTTCCTAAAATCCTTACGCCGAATCGGGCGAACGTGAGTCCGGTGAAGTAGCCCACGACTTTTCCGCCGTCCCGTAGTTCCGCCAGCACCGGCGTGGCCTTCTGGCATTTGCTCACAAAACTAACCCAGGCCTTCGTCTGAAAGACGGTTCGATCCGCAAACTGGTCAAGTCTTTCCCAATCTGCGGTTTCGAAATCGATGATGCTGCACTTCATCGCCAGAGTCTCTCAGTCTTGTACGGATTTAGGTCGTGGTGAAACGAAAGTTTCCACTTTATTTGTCGATAAGAATGTCGGAATAGTTCACCATTAGCCGGGACACAGGAGTGTGGATCTTCGCCCACTGCTTGCCTTCGTAGTAGGCAGCATAAATCGATCTCATTCCGGCGGTCGACCATCTTCGGCTCACAATCTCTGCATCCGCCGACAAGGAGTATCCGAGTTCTTTCATATAGGCGCCCACCAGGCGCTCAAATTCAGCCAACTGCGCCGGAGGAAATATATCTTTCCACCGCCCCACTGGGGTAAACCGCCCTTCTTTCAGATCCTCTTTGAAAGCCGTCAGTGGTTTTTTTACGGAGCCGATGCTGGCCTGTTGAATGCGTTCATAGTTCAAGTCCTGCTGCAGAAAAGCGCCCACCGCAGGTAAAGTTTCCCCCGGCCGACCCACCAGTTCCTCGTAGCGCACTTCCATATATCTGGCCTTCAGCACGGTCCCCATGTTCCGGGCCTTCCGCACGATCCACTCCCAGTACAGACCAGCGGCCAGCAAACTTCTCTTCGCGTCCCATGGCAATGGGCGGCTCCAGGAGTGCTTATCGAGCGAGAGCGCAACATCGCGCGGGTCGCGGATAATGTGCACAAACAAAGCATCGCGAAAATCTTTGGCAATGCGGAGCATGTGCGGCACATTGGTAGGTGTCGAGTCGATCCAACGATCCACTCCCTGTGTGCGCGCTACCTCTTCCATGATGATTCGCAAAAAGTCGCTGGCGCTGTGGCACTCCGACAGTATTTTGCCTTCGATGTCGGCCGCGTCCAGTCCTGACACGCGAAACCCCTTGCTACCAAGCCATTCCCGTATAGCCGCTCCTTTGTTTTTCGGCACATTCAGATTTCCGTAAATCGGCTCCAGCACGTCGTACACGTTCATCTGGGTGTGGAATTCAGCGAAGCCTCCAGCGGAAAGCAGCAGATGGTACAGAAAACTCGTTCCAGACCTGGGACAACCTACGATAAAGACCGGTGGCTTCATCCCGCTTACCAGCAAATCCCTTCGTACGACGGACCGCCATCCGGACAGCGCGCCTTATCCAGATTTACCAGATCGATGACAATTTGATCCGCACGAAGCCTTTGCAGTTTTTCCTTGCTCGCCGACTTGTTACTGACAATCACCACTTCGCCCCATTTCAAAAGGTTTTCCAGATCGTCAGTGAACAACGATCCGATGTGTAAAATTACTTCTTCTAACATAGCCCAAACCAAATAAACTGATCGACACGCTCACACTTGGCTCCCTATGCCGAAAATCTGAAGTCTCGCCGGCGAGGCCCTGATTCAGGGTGCTCTCTCACTATAGCAATGGCTGCGTGGCAACGCACGGGTACCCTTGAAACCGAAGTCACCAACGTAGCTCTCAAATTCTAGCGTTTTAGTTTCAATAATTTACAAGGGTTTCCCGTATTTTGCTCTCTTCGACTCAGGAAATTGAAGACCTTCCTCAACCCCGAAAAGCTAAAGCACGGTAACATAGAATTCGTGCCTTCCGCATGGCAAACAAGGTGGTCACGCGCGTCACGGATGCCTTGGCGCGAGCTGCGTACGCGGTTCGCACAGGAAGTTTTCAAGCGACTCGACCTAGCGTCATACCGCATCGGTATTGGTCCGCGAAAATCCAAACTGAATCCACGACCGGCCGCCCATCCCGGGTTCTTTTTCGATAGCAATTTGGAACCGGGACATCGCGCCGCACTCGTAAGGACCCATCTACCACGCGAGGCGGAAGCGATCGTTCGCGAAGCCGAAGAAATCTGCCGGCATGAATTCCGCCTGCTGGGATGTGAGAAACTGTTGTACGGAGAGGATATCGATTGGCATTGCGCCCGCGGAAAACAAATCCCGCTCCATCCCTGGTTCAAAATCAATTTCCTCGATTTTCACTCCGTCGGCGATCACAAAGTCATTTGGGAATTGAACCGCCATCAACATTTGGTCACCCTCGCCAAGGCTCGACTGCTCACCGGCAACGCCCGCTATACAAACGAAATCGTAGCTCAGTTCAACTCCTGGCAAAAGACGAATCCGTATCCGCTCGGGGTCAACTGGGCGAGCACGCTCGAAGTTGCTTTCCGCAGCCTCTCTTGGCTGTGGGTACGGAACCTCCTTGTCAACTGTCCCGATCTGCCATCCACTTTCCAACCTGACCTTCTTCAGGCGCTTCAGTTGCATGGAAAATACATTGAACGCTACCTGTCCACTTACTTCTCGCCCAACACTCACCTGCTCGGAGAGGCAGTGGCTCTTTTTTTCATCGGCACTTTATGCCCGGAAATCGATGCAGCCGAGCGCTGGCGAAAGCAGGGATGGGGCATTGTCTTACAAGAAAGTGTGAGGCAGGTTCGTCCAGACGGAGTCTACTTCGAACAGGCGCTCTACTATCACGTCTATGCGTTGGACTTTTTCTTGCACGCACGAATCCTGGCGGCCAAGAATGGGTGCGCGATCCCCGCAGGCTTTGATAGCGTTTTGAAGAAAATGCTCGATGTCGTCGAAGCGCTCTCAGAAGTTGGTCCTATTGAAGGATTCGGAGACGATGACGGGGGCAGGCTTTTCAATCCGCGCCGAAATCGCGCCGAGCACATGACCGATCCTTTGGCTGTCGGCGCCGTTGTTTACGACCGCGACAAATATCCGGCAGCGAATTTGACTGAGGAAGCAATCTGGTTGTTCGGCGACGATGCCGTTCGGAAATTAGAGGAGCCCTGCGTGCGTCCACAGGCTGCCGCAAGAGCCTTCCGATCGGGTGGCATCTACCTCATCAATGACGATCAGCATTGGGCTCAACAGTTGATGATCGATGCCGGACCGCAGGGAACTGGGCACTCCGGCCATGGTCACGCCGACGCGCTCAGCCTTCGCTTCTCCGTCAATGGGCAACGCTTTCTGGTCGATCCCGGCACTTGTTGCTATATCTCCGGCGGCGAAGAGCGCAACGAATTCCGCGGCACTGGCGCGCACAATACGCTCAAAGTGGACAATCTCGATCAGGCTGTTCCGCAAGGCCCATTCGCTTGGAAATCCGTCCCGCGCGTGAGTGCCGAAACTTGGCTGAATGGTCAGACTTTTGATTTCTTCGTTGGCAGCCATGACGGTTACGGCAGGCTGCCCGAGCCTGTTCTGCATCGCCGCTCGGTGTTCCACGTGAAAGGCGGCCTGTGGTTGGTGCTTGATGTCGCCGAAGGCAGGGGAAACCACTTGCTTGAGAGCTTGTGGCATTTTGCTCCAGGGATTGAACTCAAAGACGAGCGCGGTATGATCTTCGCAAACTCCAAGGTTGCTGGCCATAAGACGGAGCCCTCCTCCATGGCATTGCTATTCGATCACAGCTCCGGGTGGACTATAGAACTTTCAGACGGGTTTGTTTCGCCCACCTATGGCTCAAAATGCCCCGCCCCGGTGTTGCGCGCGAGCGCAAATGCCTCTCTGCCCGCGGCGTACGGCGTTCTGCTGCTGCCGATGGCCGAGATGACCAGCACAGGCTCATTCGCCACTTTGAGCGACAGTTTTAAAGTAAATGGTTATCGCTACCAAGCTCGTGCGACCACAGAGTTTGTCTTTTTTTCCGATGGAAGCACTCCTTGGGCATGCGGCCTCTGGTCCAGCGATTCGAAATTGGTCTACTGTAAACTGGAAAATGGCCGTTTGACGCACGTTATTATGGTTGCTGGCACTTTCGTAGACTGGCGGGGCAAGCGGTTTGTGTCGCAGCCGTCTCGCAGCGAAAGTTTCGAATGGAATAACCATTCGGGACCCATGAAAGCCTTCTCCCCCGCAGGAAGCATGCTCGACGATTCGGTTGTGATTGATTTCGAGGCTGTAGATTCAATCTCATGACTTTATACATTCAATTCTTGGAATAAATCACCAATCATGTGTGGAATTGCAGGGATTTTAGAATTCGGAGACAACACACACGTCGATTCCGGTGTTTTGCGGCGTATGTGCGATGTAATGGCTCATCGCGGACCTGACGATGATGGGTCCTTTACTCAAGGCGGAGTCGGCCTCGGCATGCGCCGTCTCAGCATCGTTGATCTTTCAACCGGCCATCAGCCCATCAGCAACGAGGATCGTACGATCACGCTGGTTTTTAACGGAGAGATCTACAATCACCAGGCACTACGCCAGCGTCTGATCGCTCTCGGCCACCGTTATCGCACCCAGAGCGATACTGAGACCATCGTTCATCTCTATGAAGAATATGGGAAGGACTGCGTTCAGCACCTTCGAGGTATGTTCGCATTCGCTGTTTGGGATGCTACGAAGAAAACTCTTTTCATCGCCCGTGACCGTCTCGGCATCAAGCCGCTTTACTATTGCATCACCTCTCGAAATTTTATTTTCGGCTCTGAGATCAAAGTCCTGATGACCTATCCGGGCACGCGTCCTGAGTTCAATCGTTCCGCTCTTCCCGAGTTTCTCGCCTTCGGTTACCTCTCGGCAGACGAAACCTTTTATACCGGTGTTCGTAAACTCATGCCTGGGCATAGGCTCGAGATCGATCAGCAGGGCGATCTGCATTTCGAGCAGTATTGGGACTTGCCTTTGGCTTCTGAAGACGAACATCAACCTGAGTGCTATTACGTGGACGCTTATCGCGAGTTGCTGGAAGGAGCGGTGAGCAGCCACCTCATGAGCGATGTGCCGCTCGGCGTGTTCCTGAGCGGCGGCCTCGATTCAAGCGCAGTAGCGGCGTTGATGACAAAAATCAGGCGCGAGCCCATTGAAACATTTTCGGTGGGATATACCGAACAAACGTATAGCGAATTGCCTTATGCCAGAACCGTGGCCCAGCACCTCAATTCAGTGCATCACGAAGTTTTTGTCAGCCGTGAGGATTTTTTTGGAGCGCTCCCCAAAGCGATCTGGCACGAGGATGAGCCGATCGTCTGGCCATCCAGTATCGCACTGATGTTTGTTGCGCAGTTGGCCCGCGAGCGCGTCAAAGTGGTTCTTACCGGAGAAGGCAGCGATGAAACCTTGGCCGGTTATTCGCGTTATGCGTTCACTTTAAAGAATTTGGCTTTCGACCGCTTCTACTGCAGGCTTGTTCCGCGCTCGCTTCGGCGGGACATTCGAGATTCCATCGCCACTTCCACCCTGCTGAGCGCGACCGCCCGCCGCAAGCTTTCACACACTTTCCTCGGTCTCGATGGAGAATCGTGGAGCTCTTTTTATTTCGACAACTTTTTTTCCGCATTCCATCAGAAAGACCAGAAAGAATTGCTGACAGATGAGTTCACTCGCGAGGTCGAGGCGGGCTCCGCTTACCGTAATGTCCTTCGCTACTGGGAACAGTCCTCCGGAGAGTTGCTGCCGCGCCTGCTCTATACCGACATCAAAACCTACCTGGTCGAGCTCCTAATGAAGCAGGACAACATGAGCATGGCTGCCTCCATCGAAAGCCGCGTGCCGTTTCTCGATCATGTCCTCGTGGAATGGGCGATGCGTGTTCCCGCCGGCATACAGATACACGGAACCACCGGCAAACGAATCCTCAAGAAAGCGATGGAAGGTCTGCTTCCTCGCGACATCATTTATCGTCCAAAGTTAGGATTTCCAACTCCCTGGAGTGGTTGGTTGGCGGGCGGTGAGCTGGATGACATCGAGCGCCTGCTCCTCGAACCTCGTTCCATGGCCCGGGGATTTTTCAGGAAGCCCGCGGTAGAGAAACTCATCGGCGAGCACCGGGCCGGCTACCGCGACCACTATGATCGTATCTGGCGGCTGCTTAACCTGGAGCTATGGCACCGAGTGTGCCTGGAAGGCGACTCCCATGAATGGTCGGGCCAATCTATGGAAGCAAGGTCCGTTCCGATCGCGTGAACCTAACCAAAGTTGCTTTAATAAAATTTATTCTCCGGCTGGTAAAGCGAGAATGAGATCTTCTATCTCTGAGCCCTTGCCCAGTCTTGCCAGGGCGCCGAACTTATTATCCTCATCAAGCGTGAATAAGGTTGCCTGATTCTCATTCTGCTCAGTGGTCCTGCACACGACGAGAAGCCCCCCAGTCAACAGCCGGTTCCGCAAATTTCGAAGCATCCGGATCAAGGTTGATTCGCTAAAATAACTCCGGTTCAGAATATTTGCTGCCCGAACCACGTGAAAGGAAGCCTGAAAGCTACGGTTCGTCAAAATATCATCTTCCACGATCTCGAGATTGGAAGACTCCGGTAGACGAGGGACCACCAGTTTGATCGGTCGTAATTCAGTCCCGAGTCGCCGCTGTGACTCATTGAGTCCCGAACCCGTTCCCTGAATCTCGCGCCTGCGCCAAGCGACAGCGGTGCGGAGAATCATCAACGGCAAAGTACGAGCAATCCAGTTGCGTTTGCCGGAAGGGTTTGGCACAGCCTTGCCGTAGATGTCGAATTGCAGAGGGTATCCCGTGGAATCCGTCAACGCACGGAGACCTCGTCCTACCGAGAGAAGACAGCAATTGACGGTCGCATCTCCCGCAGTCATTCGATGATCCACACCAGCTTGCGCCAGAGAATGCGTCCACTCAAGCGTGCTGACTCCGGAGGATATGGCAACGTCCAGGATTTTGAGCGGCCGCACAGGCGGAAGAAATTTCTTTGTCAGCTCATTCAAATCATCGAACCGATGCGGATAGGTAAATTTGTAAGTGCCGTTCTTGAGCCGGATCGAGGCAAAAAACTTCTTCTCCATCTCCTCTCGAATTTGTTCCGGCCACTCAGCTTTATCCAGGTAGAGTTCATACGCTGTCGGAATATGACCGCTGTCAGGTGGCATCTGGGAACGCTCGCCTTCTACGACCTCACTTGCGCGAGAATGGTCATACTTCAACCCGAACGAGCGAGTACCTCCTCAGGCCTCACGCGGCGCGGCATCAGGTCAGCGTACACCTTCAACCATTGATCACGCACAGACTTCCAGCTGTACTGGCTCAATTCCGCAAACGCATTCTGAGCCAGCGATGTGGCAAGTTCTGAATCGCTCAGCACGCTCAGGATATTCTGCGCCAAGGCAGCCGCGTCCCCTGGCATCGAGAGCAGTCCTGTGCGCCCCTGATCCACAATATAGCGCATGCTTTCTGGAGCAGTGGTGACCACCGGCGTACCGGATGCAAACGCCTCAAGCACCGAAACCGGCATGTTGTCCAGGTTGGAAGCATTGACGAAAATATCTGCCCGATCGTACAAGCGGCCGATGTCCTGGCGCGAGGCTACTCCTAGGAAATTAACTCCCGTCAAACCCAATCGCCGGACAAGGTCGCGCATCTGCCCTTCCAAGGCTCCCCGGCCCACGAGATCCAGTTGCGCCTCCGGATAAGATTTTCGCACCTCGGCAAAAGCGCGCACCACTACATCAATCCCATAATAAGGATGAAATCCGCGGCTGCAAATAAGGTGAGGGCGCAGCGGGCTGCGCAAACGAAAAGAAAACTGTGATAAATCCACAATATTCGGAACGATCTTCGCTTCCAGCCCGAACTCCCTCATCACATCGACCAGGTATCCGGACGGAGCAACAATCCGGTCGGTTCGTTTCAATACATGGCGTGCAATGCCCGACCCCTGCAGATGATCTCGGCACTCTCCACTTCGGTAGTTGATCAGCATGCGTTTACCCAGCAGTCGTGCTACAAACCATGCGGGAAGGGGAGCCAGCAGAAACGACGAGTAGGAAGCGGAGAAGATGTGGACAACATCTACATCTTTCAAGTTTCTCCACAACGTCAGAAAATACAGTGGTTCGCGGATAAGGGTCCGCAAAAAAGGTACGCGCTCGACCCAGGCGAATCCGTAAGCTAGACGCGGATCGACAGGAACGAAACGCGCTTCGACGTCTGGATCTCGTTCCCAATTGCGCATCAACAGACTGGCCTGCACTGCCTGTCCCCCCACGTAACGCAAGCTCGGAGCAACCACGGCTATCCGGATGCGGGAATGCGCACCAGCGTCCGGCTGCTCGGAATCCGGATTACTCCTTCTGCCGCGACCTGCAAGTAGTTTGGCGTAGAGTTCGGAATACTGCCTGCGAATCTGTTCAGCGCCGAAGTTCGCTCTTGCGAACTCTCGCGCCCGCCGAGAGATTGCCAACCGCGATCCCGGATCCCCCAACGCGCTTTCCAGTCCAGCCGCAAGCTCCTCCTCGTCGTTCGGAGCGACCAGAATCCCTCGACCGTCGCCGGCCAGTTCGCGATTTCCTCCCACATCAGTCGCGATCACTGGCACTCCCGCTGCCATGGATTCCAAGATGACATTCGAGAGACTTTCGGACGCGGAAGGCACGACGGATAGATCGATGCTAGCCAGCACCGCGGCGATGTCGCTACGGTTGCCAAGAAACAGAACTCGCCCTCCCAAACCGAGTTCGGCTGCTTCGCGCACAAGTTCATCGCGAAGACGACCATCCCCTATCAACAAGAATTCGACGTCGGAGCGCTTGCTGCTCAACCGTGCCGCCGCTCGCAAAAACTGGCGATGATTCTTGTAAGACGCGTTCATCCTGGCGATCATGCCCACCCGAAGGACTCCGGTGACACGAGTCAGGGCAGGCGTTGTCTCTGCGAATGCCTCTGGCGGTAACGCATTCCCGATCACGACCACCTTGCGTTCCGCCAAGCCCGCCTGCAACAGCCGATCCGCGGCCGCATGAGAGTTGCACACCACACGGTCGCACAAGTGAAACATCATCAGCTGAGCGCGAAACTGCGCCGGGGAGAGTAGATCGCCGATTTGACGGTGACTACCAATTACCACTGGAACCCGCGCCAGCTTCGCCGCTGGAATCATCGTCAGATTAGCGTAGAAATCGAACGCATGCGCGACGCCAATGTGTAGTTCCTGCAAACAGCACTTCAGCCGCCACCGGCTCCGAATCGACTCCAGCCTATACAAGCTGCCCCCCAGCCCGAACTTATGTAACGGGCCGAGATTTTCAAGAAAGCTGCCTTTTTGTTGTATGCAGCCAAGATGCACTTGCAGCTGATTTGCTCGCAAGGAGCGCGCTAGTTCAACGAATTGGCGTTCAGTCCCGCCAACCTCCAGACTGTTAATCATCAGAAAGATGGAGTCCCGCGAACCGATTGCAGAAGGTGGATGAATGCCACCCGGCACAGGAGAGTCACTCATCCCACCTCGCGTCTTCGAAGGTGAACTCATCTGAGATTCCCAGTCACGTTGCTGAACCGGGTCGATTCCGCGTCACGCTCTGTTTTGGGGATTGCTTCCAGAAAATTTCGATGCCACAGTTCAAACATGAGCAAACGCCAAATTCGCCCGGAATGGTTTCGGCCTCCGCGAAAGTATTCGTCCAGCAACTGCTGTACACCCGCCGGATTGAAGTAACCACGTTGCATGGTCTTGGTGTCCAGCAGAACGTTCATGATCAGTTCCTTCAATTCATTGCGCATCCAATGAACGAGCGGCACCGCGAAGCCCTGTTTCGGGCGGTTGAGCGCTTCACGGGGCACTCCAACTCTCTCCGCCAACCGGCGGAGAAGATACTTCTGTGTTTTACCGCGCAGTTTCCACTCCACTGGCAATCCCGTCACCCACTCCACAAACACGTGATCAAGGATTGGCACTCGCACCTCAAGCGACGCTGCCATGCTCATCCGATCCACTTTAGTCAAAATGTCAGCGACCATATAAGTTTTCGTGTCAACATATAACATCTGGCTCACTGGATCCTGGGCCGGCGCTTGTTCAAAATACCTGCAGATCAAGTTCCCTGGACCGCCGGCGGTCCTCAGTGTTTGGCGGAAGTCCTCTGACAACAGCGGCATGTCTCTTTCAAATGCGGGGATAAACGAGATACCGTCTACGTAGCGCTCCCGCCAGGGCAGAGAAACGTTGTAGGAAAATTTTTTCTCGCGCAAGTTCTTCGGCAATCGCGGATAGATGTGCTCGCGATACACACTCCACGCCCACAACGGGATGCGTTCGAACACCTGTCGCCGCTTATGAATTCCATAGCGATCATATCCCGCGAAAATCTCGTCCCCGCCATCCCCCGACAACGCCACCGTCACATGCTCGCGGGCCATGCATGAAACGTAATACGTGGGCAACATGGAGGAATCACCAAACGGCTCCTCCAGCGAACTGGTCAGCGTCTCGACCGTTTTAAGAACATTTGGTTCGACTACCATTTCGTAGTGCTCGGTGCCGAAATGTTTGGCCACGATTCGCGCATAGTGAGCCTCATTAAAATCTTCGTGACTGAAACCAATCGAGAAGGTCTTCACCGGTTTCGAACTAGCCCGCGCCATCAACGCAACCACCGTAGAGGAATCGATTCCACCGCTCAGGAGCGCGCCCAGCGGAACTTCCGAGATTAATCGGATCCGCACCGCTTCGGCGAGCCGCCACTCCAGTTCTTCCAGGCACTCCTCCTCGCTGCCGGGCCGATACGTCCCGTATTCCGGCAAGTCCCAATATTGCCGAACTCGCACTTCTCCCTCCTCAAACTCAAGTAAGTGTCCCGGAGGCAGCTTCTGAATCGGCAGAAAAGAAGTAATCGGATCGGGCACATACCCGAAATACATGTATTGCAGCAGAGCTTCGTTGTTTACTGTGGCGAGGTGCGGGGCCACGGCGAGAATGGATTTAATTTCAGAACCAAAAAAAAGCCGGCCGTCCGCCAACGCATAGTGCAACGGCTTCTTTCCGAAGCGATCGCGCGCAAGAACCAGCTTTTTGCGGCGCTCGTCATACAACGCAAATGCGAACATGCCTCGAAGTTTTTTTACGCAATCCGGACCAAAGTCTTCATACAAATGGACTATTACTTCGGTGTCGCAGTGCGTAGAGAGGATGTGGCCCCGCTTTTCGAGGTCGGCACGCAGTTCAGGGAAATTGTAAGTTTCGCCGTTATAGACAATCCAGACTGATCTGTCCTCGTTGAAGATGGGTTGCTGTCCCCCCGCAAGGTCGATAATGCTGAGCCGCCGCATGCCCAGACCCGTTCCGTTTTTAACAAAAATTCCTTCTTCGTCCGGACCCCGATGCACAATCGACTGGCACATCCGGTGGATTGTGCCGGCCTCGATCGAGTCGCCGGGAGTCGCGCTCACGATTCCCGCGATTCCACACATACACTATTCTCCCCTGCTTCAATTTCGTTGCCAGGATGAAGTCAAAAGCCTCGACACCCCTTTCACAACAACTCGAACCGTGCACCAGTACCATCGCTCAACGGACAACCGTACTAGCAGCAGGTTTGTTCGGGACGGCACGCCAGGTTCCAGGCCGGTTTCGCCAGCTTGTTCTCGCGACGGGCTCGGTCGCCGATTCCCCGTCCTTCATCATTGCCACTAGGACCGACGTGTATCCGACCGCAAAATAAGGGAAAAACTGATAGGCTTCAGGCGCGAACGAAGCTCCAACCACAAATCCAATCATGGAGCCGTGCAGACCGCCAACAAACAACCTGGTAGGACTATCCAGATCCCGTCGGCGCAGCAGTTTATTAACGTTCCTGAAGCCGCTGAAAAAAAACAGAAGATACAGAATTAGCGCCGGGATACCCCCTTCGACTGCAACCTGGAGATACGTCATGTGTACGTCGTGCCAGTCGCCGGAGACGACCTGAAAATCTCCAACGCCTAAACCAAGAATCGGATGACTCTTGATCTCATCGATGGCCCTGTACATTAAGAATTTCCGCGCTTCATAAGAATCGTATGCAATTTCTCCCAGTTCCGTGTTCGCATTGCCGCTGAAAGAACTCATACGTGTGAACAAAGGGCCACCGGCTACCGCCAGCAGCACTACGACCGCCAATGCGGAAATCCCGATCAGGTAGAAGCGCCGTCCTTTCACGCCGAAGTGCCACAGACATACAATTCCCGAAACCACAAGCATGATGAATCCAGCTCGCGAAGCTGTCATGAACAGGGTAAGTCCCATCAGCGCGACGGCGGCAGTCCAGCACACTTTGACCACCAGTCTCTTCGCACTCAAAACAAAAGCCAGGCAGAATGGCAGCGTCAGAACGATTGCGAATGCCAGGTCATTCGGATTGGAATAAATGCCTCCGATCACGCCTTCCAGCCGTTCACGGGAGTGGCCCTTAAGGATCGAGACCGCACTGATGACAGCTACCGAAGCGGTCTGGATGTAAATTAAGCGCCGAAGCTTTTTGAAATCTGTCACCAAAAGAAAAGTAAGTATCCAGATGACGTAGACCTTCGCAAAATCCAAAGTGTGGCTTACCGCGCCGCCCTTCCAGACCGGCGACAGTAATGCTGATAAAAATAACAGGCAGATGAGTGCAAGCAGATATCCCGACTCCTGGGGCAAATCGCGGAACTTACGCTGTGTCCTGCCCAGGCTGGTCAGCAGCCCCAGGAGTGCCAGGAAACCGGAGATCTTAGCCAGAGGAATGAAGAGCAAGCCGGGGATCCACTCCTCAGGGCGCGCGCAGTAAACGAAATAAAAAGCGCTCAGCCAGAAGAAAGCCCCGTTCAGGCTTGCCGGCCTTCGCGCCTCAGCCTCGCCTGACCAAGCCCCCGACTTAGCTAACACAACCTTTTGTTCTGCTTTTATCAATGAGAACCTTGCTCACTCAAGAATTGATGCATTCTCGCAGCTCGAAGCGGCGCTTTCTGCGCTCCCGCCGACATAATCCGGCAAAACCGGGCGCCGTTCGGTAACCTTTGAAAGTACATCCCCAAACCTGCTCCCTACCGCCGACCAGTCGTATTGCGCCGCCGTTTCCGCTGCCGCCCGCTCGAACTGTCTGCGAACGCCGACATCCGTCAACATCATCAGAACCGCGTCTGCGAACCCTTTCGGATCGTCAGCCAAAACTATGTCCCGGCCGTGATGAACGTCCAACCCCTCGGCCCCGACCTTAGTCGAAACTACTGCCTTACCCGCCGCCATCGCTTCATAAATCTTCAGGCGCGTGCCGCCTCCGATGCGAAGCGGAACGATTACGACTGCCGCTTCGCGCAGGTGATCGATGACGGCCGGCACTCTGCCGGTCACCTCAATCGATCCTCCCGCAAACTTCTGCACCCGCCGGCTGGGATTGCGGCCGACGATGCGGAACTTGGCGTCCGGAACCTGAGCCACGACAGACGGCCAAATTTCCTTACAAAAGAATTCCACTGCGTCGATATTCGGCTCCCAATCCATTGCCCCAATGAACGTGACCAGCGGGAGCACTTGAGGGTTCGAGAAATCAGGCTTGTACTGCTGCAAATCCACGCCGGTTGGAATCACTGACACGCAGGACTCGTCGCTCCAAGCGCTCATCAACTTCCGGTCATGTTCCGAAACCGCGATGACATGATCGAACCGCCGCAGCGCTGTCTTTTCGTATGCGACCATCTTCCGGAATTCGACGCCATAGATCATTTTCCTAGCCGTATTTGTTTGCGTCTTCGCATGCCGTCTCCAAATTTCGCTTTCCACATTGTGTTGAAACAACACTGTGGGTATGTTGAGTTCTTTTGGAAAATTCACCGCTGCGTCGAGAAAGTCGCAGACTGCTACATCGAACGATTGCTCTGCGTACCAGCTCTTCAGTTGCGACTCGACGGCGCGGGAGGCAAAGCGGCTGACCGCATAGGGCGCGGGGTGTGAAAACCGCGCCAAATAATCCAATCCGCGCCGAAGCGGCGTGTCATGCCGCTCTCTGGTGCACAGGCAGACCGCTCCGGGAAAATGCTCCCGCAATGCCTTCTCATAAGTCGCATCAGGTGCGCCGTCGTAGTAGGAAAAGAATGTGAGGTCATTCCTCGCCGCGAGTTCCCGGGCAATGTTGTAGGAACGAATGTCGCCGCCGCTATGCACGGGCAGTATCTTGTTCGCTTTGGCCCAGAGGATCTTCAAGAAATGTCTCTCGATTCCGGATTCTGCCACGCAGACGTTGAAGACTTCGCGGAAGCCCCCGCGACCTGTTCCTTACGTTTCACAAAATCGAATTTTGATGTCTTCACGTTGGTTCCTTCTAGCGGATCCAAACTGTTCTACGTCCGGTCAAGAAATTGACGAAAGCCACGACGGCAGCGCTGTTCAGCAACACAAAAGTGAGGGCCGCATCCGACATGCGCGACAAGGGTCCGCGACTGAGACGGAGCCCCGCCAGCAAACCTAACCCGTAGAAAACCAACTGCAATACGAGTGCGCCGCGGTAAACCGGACCGGACAGAACTATCGATGCGAGCAGAACGGCCGCCAACGCAAACGGCACAACCAGTCGCAGCAACTTGTGACTGATGAATTCGAACCGAACCGGATTGTCGCCACTCACTAACCAGGGCGCAAACTGCACGAGTTGATAATTGCCGCTCAGCGTTCGAACTTTTCGCGCGAACTCACGGTCCTGACCCTGGTCAGAAATATCCCATGCCCGTGCCCGAGGTTCGAAAACGACGCGCTTTCGCTGCCGAACTACGTGCATGGGAATGTATACGTCGTCAAGAATGGTTCCTTCTGGCACTGCAGCCAAAAGTTCGCGCCGGACGGCATAAAGTGCCCCCGTCGCACCCACGACCGAACCAGACTCCGACTCGAGTTCCCGAATCCTCTTCTCGAGTTTCCAATACAATCCCATCCCATTGCCGGCCTCTCCCGACTCCGGATCGCCCAACATCAAAGCCCCGCTCACACAACCTACTTCCGGGTCCGCAAAGTTCTCCATCAACAGGCTAACTGCGCCCACCTCGATCTTTTGGCGGACATCGGTGAAAACCACAACGTCGCCCCCAGCCAGCGAGATCGCATCGTTTAATCCCGCGGCTTTGCCACGAGGTAACTGGTTCATCAGAACTTGCACTCGGGAATCGCCCGCATATTGACGCAGAATGGCGGCAGTGCCATCTGTCGATCCATCCGAGACCACCACGACTCGGCACAGCGCTTTCGGATAATCCAACTCCAGCAGATTCCGCAGCTTCCTGTCGAGCCACTGCTCTTCGTTGCGCACTACCATCACTATGGAAACCGACGGTTCCTGCTGCGAGCGGAGAACCGGCCGGGGCCAAAGGCAGGTGCGCAGCCACAACCAAACCATGTATCCCCCGTAGGTATAGGCAATGAGACAAACGCAACTCCAGAAGATCCACCTCATTGCGCTCCCCGTCCGAGCAGCACGATCTTAACCGTCTGAAACATGATGAGCAGGTCGAGGCCAAGGGAGGCATTCTTGATGTAGAACAGGTCGTACTGGAGTTTTTCTCGAGCGTCTGCTAGCGTGTTTCCGTATTTATATTGCACCTGTGCCCAGCCAGTGATGCCGGGCCTCACAACATGGCGCACGCCGTAATAAGGAATTTCTTTGCTCAACCATTGGACGAATTCCGGACGCTCCGGCCGCGGACCCACAAAATGCATGTCGCCCTTTAGCACGCACCACAACTGGGGAATTTCATCAAGCCGTGAGGAGCGCAGAAACTTGCCGACACGGGTAATCCGCGGATCATCGTCGGTGGCCCAAGTGGCTCCAGTGTCCGCCTCCGCATCCACCCGCATGGTGCGGAATTTGTAGCAGTAGAAAATCTCACCCCGGCGTCCCACGCGCTGCTGCCGGTACAACACCGGGCCGGAAGAATCCAGCTTCACGGCCAGCACAATGAAAGGAAGCAAAGGCAATGACAGAACCAGTCCAATGAGCGCAACCGAGAAGTTCAGCGCTCTGCGCACCAGCCTGAACAAGGTGCTGAAGCGAAACCCTTCAGCAAAAATCAACCAGCTCGGATACAACTGCTCGACTTCAATTCTTCCCGTAATCTTTTCCAGCCACGAGGTCGCCTCTTCCACTTTGACGCCTCCGAGGCGCAGGTCTAACAGTTCTTCGACCGGGAGAGTACCGCGGCGGTTGGGCATGGCGACGATCACGCGATGCACGCCCTTTGCTTCCTTCGCCAAACCCAAAAGGTGGGAGGCGACGCTGTCGCGGGTTAGTTCACCTTTAAGGTCACCCGTCCACCCTACAACTTCAATGCCCAGAGCAGAGCGTTCGCGCAGCCCTGTGACCAGCCGCTGCGCGCGTTCTCCGGTGCCGAGGACATAAACGCGCTCCCGAAAGAATGGTTGTTTCACCATCCAGAAATAAGCTCCGCGCCAGCACAGTAGAGTGAAAGTGAGAATAATAAGGCCGGCCAGCGCCGAACCATTTTCCGGCATGATGTTCGGGAAAAGAAAGCCAACCGCCGAGAGCGCAAGCGCCACAAATCCCAGCACCAGCAGCAGTCGAAAAACCTGGTCCCACTTCGCCCCCTGACTCGAGGAATCGTAAAGGTCAAACCAGTGGGAGAACAGGAGGACAACACCGGTGATTACCAGGATCTTTATGTATCCATTTTGTACGTTCAGCAGAAGCCATGTATCTTCACGGTTTTGCACCATGGCTCCCAGCACGAACGAAAACCAAACAATCATGGCTTCGCCCACCAGAAGAACCAGCGTGCGCATCGGATAGTAGACTTTGAAGAGTCGGATCACGTTCCCTATTCCCCTAGGACTTGGACTCGGTCACAATGCTTCCATAAGCCTTGTAGTAGTAACGCGAATAGGGGATAGATTCGGTATCGGTACCGTTCAGAACGACGCCAAGCAACGCTTGGCCGGGAAATTCTTCGCGCGCCCGGCGCGCCATGTCCACGGGAGTCACGTTGGAGCGCACCACCATCAACACTCCGTCGCAGACTTTTGCCAGCACGCTGGCATCGGAGACGGGCACAGCCGGCGGCGAATCGATGATGATCCAGTCGAATAGTGATTCCACTCTTTGCAACAGGAACTTGAGGCGTCCGTTAGCCACCAGTTCGGCGGGATTCGGAATCTGATCGCCGCTGGGAATCAGAAACAAATTTTCCATTGGCCCACGCTGCATGATGGAAAATTCGTCGGCCCTGCCCTGCAGATAATCGGAGAGTCCGGGAGCGGCGTTTGTGCCCAGCATAAGGTGAAGACGCGGACCGCGCAGGTCAGCATCGATCAGCAATACGCGGCGACCATGCTGCCGGACGAGGACCTGCGCCAGGTTGGCCGAGGTGAATGACTTGCCCTCTTTGGGCAGGGCGCTGGTCACCAATATCTTCTTGAGCGACATCTTCTCGCGCATGTGGTATAGGCGCGAGCGCAGCGTGCGGAATTCCTCAGTCCCACGCAGAGATTCGTCGCCGTTGAAAAACAGCATGGTCTTGTCGTCGGGGCTCCACGGCATCTGTGGACAGCGAGCGAGCAGAGCGTCCAGGCTGAAGGGACTACCGAAAGCCGGCATCGCCGAGGTCAGCGGAACTCCAGCCGTGGCCGCTGCCGAAGCTGCGACCGGCGACTCTTCCCGCATCCCTCTCATAGACTGTTCGGTGGTCTCTGGCGCTGCGAAATTCTGCGGCGCCCCGCTGTCCTGCACCAAACCAGCCTGTGCCGAGCCTCCCTGCGATGTTGCCCGCTCCTGTTCGGCTTTTTTCAAGGCTTCGTGAATTCTGCTCATAGTTTCCCTTCTTTGGACGGATCCTTCTCTTCGTCACGCAAGCGGTCGGCGATAGTAGCCAGCGACCTTAACGCTTCCACTACGTCGAATTTCTCTGCCGATGTTGACCGCGCCGGTGGCGTCATGACTCCCGCCGCCGTACTGTCGCCCAAATCGAAATCTCGGGCCACGCCATCGACGACTGCCGGCAGAATCACTTTTTGCTGATCCACAAACGCGCTCACCAGGCAGTGCTCGCACAGCAGATTGATCACGCGAGGTATGCCGTTGGCATAGCGGTGAATCGCGACCAAAGACTCAGGATCAAAAATCTGCTGGCCGTTGGACCCAGCGATCCGCAACCTCTGTTGCACGTAGGACTTGGTTTCATCCAGCGTGAGCGGGTGCGTCTTGGCGCGCAGCGTCAGCCTTTGCCGCAACTGCCGCAGATGCGGCTGCTTCAGCTTCTGCTCCAGTTCGGGCTGGCCCACCAGAACGATCTGGAGCAACTTCTCGGTGAACGTCTCCAGATTGGTGAGCATTCTGATTTCTTCGAGCACTTCATCGGTCAGGCTCTGCGCCTCATCCACAATCAGTACCGCGGTCTCGCCCGCGCGGTAACGATCGAGCAGCCAATTGTAGAGCCGCAACAGAATCTGACTCTTGGCCTTCGAATCACAAGGAATGCCGAAATCGGCCATCATGTAATCGAGAAACTGCGGCGTGTTCAAACGCGAGTTGAAGATGAACGCGGTCGAGACCTGCTGTAGCCGCAGCCATTCCAGCAATTTGTTGATGAGCGTAGTCTTACCGGTTCCCACTTCTCCGGTAAGCAGCACGAACCCCTTGCGACTCTGAATGCCGTAAGTCAGGCAGGCCAACGCCTCCTCGGTGTGCCGCGTCAAAAATAAATAACGCGGATCGGGGTTGACGTTGAACGGATTCGCCCGCAGGCCGTAAAACTCTTTGTACATTGTCTTTGCCTAAACTTTCTCGCCTAAGCTATCGCTAAACGTCCGCCGTTTCCTTACTTTCTTGCGGCTCTTTTTTTCGCTTCCAGAAATAAGCCTTGCCATTGCCGTTCGCAGCCTCCGTTTCAACGACCCACGGAACCGAGACCAGAAGTGGAAGGTCCAACGCGCTTTCGGCGTCCGCCTCGGTGCGGATGCTCTTGTCGCGTAATTCCAGCCAGAACGTCAGGCCGAGGCCCAGCGCCAGACCCGCGCCCAAACCTCCGCCGGCAAACAACAATCGATTCGGAAAGCTCGGCGAATCCGGGAGGTTGGCAGGGTTGAGCAGCGCCATCTGTTCGCCTTGCTGCTGCTGTTGCGCCTGGGTAGCCATCTTTGAAGTGCTTTGCTTGGCCAGGTCGTCCTGGTAGACCTTCTGCGCGTTGTCGTAGTCGCGAGCCAGCTCTTTGTATTGCTCTTCGACTGCGGGACTCGACGATACCCGGCCCTGGTAGACTGCGATTTCCTGCTGCAGCTTCTTTTGATCACGC
>Ga0307478_10000454_pt1 | contig 42510 bp, 34 predicted proteins | sample atmos_gasesECM4C_2_FD_203713 | JGI IMG/M metagenome (GOLD analysis project Ga0307478, IMG submission 203713) | Hardwood forest soil microbial communities from Morgan-Monroe State Forest, Indiana, United States - atmos_gasesECM4C_05 | ecosystem: Environmental > Terrestrial > Soil > Temperate...
GTCCGCTGGCACGTCTGAACGTTGCCGATCGATGCGGCACGCCGCGGGCCGACCAGGAACTGGCGGAGTTCCATGAACTGCAACGGACGGCCGTGCTGAGCAGCTTCCGCTACCACCACGCACGTCTCGTTGAAATCCTCTATTGCGTCGAGCGCCTGGAACAGTTGCTCACCGATCCCGATATTCTTGCCAGACACGTGCGCGCGATTGCCGGCCCGAACCGGATGGAAGGCGTCGGCTGCTGCGAGGCGCCGCGCGGCACTCTGCTGCACCACTACAAAATCGACGAGCACGGGCTGATTCTTTGGGCCAATCTGATCATCGCCACCGGTCACAATCACATGGCGATCAATCGCGGCATTTTGCAGGTCGCCAAACATTTCGTGCGCGGCGAGCGGCTTACATCCGGCATGCTCAACCGCGTGGAGGCGCTGGTTCGCGCCTACGATCCCTGTCTGAGTTGTTCCACCCACGCCTTCGGAGAGATGCCTCTGGTGGTCCAGCTCGTAAACGCCCAAGGCGAAATTCTGGACGAAGCGCGCAAACCCTGACTGCGCAGGAGGTAACTCATGGCGCGGGTCTTAGTGTTGGGATATGGAAACTCCCTGCGCTCTGATGATGGGCTGGGCTGGCATGCGGCAGTCGAGATGGCCCGCACCAGCGTTTCGCCCGACGTCACCATTCTTCCTTGTCATCAGCTGACTCCCGATCTTGCCGAACCGGTCCAGAGCGCGGACACTGTGATCTTTCTCGATTGCACACGCGAAGGAGATGCTGGCGATGTTCGATGTCGAGAGCTAGTCCCCGAACCCGTTCCTACGTCCCTGACACACGACTTGTCGCCGTCGGCACTTCTGGCACTGGCCTCGGAGCTGTACGGAGTGTGTCCTCGGGCTTACCTGCTCACGATCTGTGGCGAGTCATACGCGCACGGAGAGATGCTCTCGCCCAAAGTGAGTCGTCAACTGCCCGAACTTAGGGAGATGGCGCGCCGCTTAATCGAAGACAGTCTCTGCCAGACCGCCACGGCACTTGGTGGTTTCCCGTAAAAAATCGATTCGCTGAGCGAACTGCCAGCCAAGTGATCAATTCTCCATCGAGTCGGAAAAAGTGGCCTGAATGCGATCGCTCAAAAGCCGCGTCCGGCAAGGCTTTTGACATGGCACGTTGGTGGGGGAGCGAATAGCACGGAAGTGCTATTTGCAGGCACAGAGGTTAGATTTATGTTTTTCGGCGAGCAGTTCTGGGGGAGGGCTGCCCGGGCGCCTGCAACTCGAAAGGGTTGCGGCGCTCGTTATTTTTGGCCGCATTTTTCGCGAGCGAAATATAAAAGGGGGTGCCGAAGCGCACCGCCTTCGCGCATTCTTGGAGACGCTCAGTTCGCGCGGATAGTGAAATCCACCGTGATGTTGGCTTGCGTCTCGACCGGCTGTCCGTCCTGCAAATAGGGCCGAAACCGCCATTGTTTGACGGCCTCGCGTGCCGCATCGGCGAGAATGGCAGGTCCGCTCGTTACTTGCAGAGTCTGGATGCCCCCATCTTTGCCAATCGTCGCTTTCAAGCCAACCGCGCCCTGTACTTTCATCTGGCGAGCCAGCAGGGGGTACTCCGGACGCACTGGACGGGTCAGGGCCTGGCGAGTGTCGGCTGACATCTGGACACGATCTCCAGCAGTGGTTAACGGGGCCGCCGCGTTTGCCAGCTGCGCCCCCGAATCGGCGGCAGGTTCCGCAGGCTCCAGATCAACTCTGATGGACGGGCTGCCCGGCCTCACCAGTTGACGGTGGTCTCCGGCCATGACTTCGACCCGCAGCGGAGGCAGCACCGCGCGAGATGTAACCACCGGTCCCGACGCCACTTCCGAAGCCAAGGCCTTAGGAGTTACAGCCTTAGGAGCTACGGCCACGACATGCCCTCTTTTGTGGGCAACCGGCGCAGCCGGCTGAGCGGCTGGAGTGTCCACGGTCGCCACTGGGGCCGGCGCTGGGTTGTCGGTTGAGTCGTCAACTGCTTCAGATTCAGTAACATCCGAGGCTGGGAACCAGAAATCGCGGTCTTTCACCAAGACCAGTCCCAAGGCGACCAACAGCAGCACTAAGGCAACCACCATGCGGCGACGCTGCCGCTCATCGTTTTCGACAACCGGGGCCGGGGCAGGAGCAATTTCCAGCCGTGGGACGGCCAGTTGCTCGTGGGTTTCATGACGCTCAAGTTGCTCAAGCATGCGGAAAACCACCTTCCTAAGGCGGGGGGAAGGCTGCCGCCGTTAGTATGCCCTGAAATCAGACATAAAGCCAGAAAAACTGCTCAGATGCGGATGTGAGCCGTGTCACAGGTAGTTGTGCCCCTAGTCACGGCACACGGTGAACGATGGGCCGACACTGGAAGCGTGACACCGGTCACATAGCCTTGGTCAGGATGACCGCGTAAGGGGCTTATTCCGAGCGCGGTTTGGGCCTGCCACTGCGATTCACAGGGGGGATTTGTGCTCTCACCATACGGACTCGACATCGTCGAAAGCTGCCTTACCTGCAAGATGCGCTCTGACCGCATTTTTTGCGATCTGCCGACCGCTGCCCTGCAGTCGTTTGAGGCCATCAAGTACGCCACAGCCTATCCGAAGGGCGCGGTACTTTTTGTCGAGGGCCAGGCGCCACGGGGAATCTTTGTACTGTGCAAGGGAAGAGTCAAGCTTTCCATTTGCGCGACCGATGGCAAGACGCTGATCCTGAAGATCGCAGAACCCGGCGAGGTGCTCGGTTTAAGCGCGACGGTTTCGGGCAAACCCTACGAGTTGACGGCGGAAACCATCGACCCCTGCCAGGTCAATTTCGTCAAGCGCGAAGATTTTCTCCGTTTCCTGAAAGACAACTCCGAGGCCTGCTTCAAGGTGGCAGAGCAGCTCAGCGAGAAATACAACAGCGCCTGCCACGAAGTCCGCGCCCTGGGACTGTCGCATTCGGCATCGGAAAAGCTAGCCAAACTCCTCCTGGAGTGGAGCTCGAAAAACGGCGAGGCCGCCAAGCAGGAACCGCGCCTGAAACTCGCGCTGACCCATGAAGAAATCGCCCAGATGATTGGCACCTCGCGCGAAACGGTGACTCGGTTGTTTGCCGATTTGAAAAAACGCCAGATCGTGCAGTCCAAGGGCTCGACTCTCGTTATCCGTAACAAGGTGGCCCTCAAGACCATGGCAACCAACGGCTAGACTTTCTCGCCCCCTCATCCTGTGCGAGCGGTCACGGTTACGGGTGACTGCAATCACTGTACTTTTCTCGGGCAAGCGATTATCTAGCTGGTATGGAGAGCGCGATACAGCCACGCTGCCTCGAGTGCGCGCTTCGTCCAGACCGGGTGTTTTGTGATCTGCCGACGAACGCACTGGAGGCCTTCGATAGCGTCAAATCCACCATTGTCTGTCCGCGCAACACCGTGTTGTTTCGCGAGGGGCAACCCGCGCGGGGAGTGTTCGTGTTGTGCGAGGGCCGGGCGAAACTGAGCGTGTGTTCCGAGTCTGGGAAGCGTCTGACCTTGCACATCGCCGTCCCGGGGGAAGTGCTGGGTCTCAGCGCCGCTCTTTCCGGAACCGTGTACGAGGTGACCGCCGAGCTGCTCGACAATGCGCAGGTGGCCAGCGTGAAGCGCAAGGATCTGCTGGCGTTCCTGCGGGAGCATCGCGAGGCCTGCTTGCGCGTGGTCGATCTGTTGAGCCAGGATCTTCACATCGCTTACGACCGCGTGCGCTCGGTCGGTCTCGGCCGCTCTCGCCGTTCTCGCGCTTTACCCGCGTAGACACAACGCTCACGACTCTCTCGCCCCCCGGGCTTCATGCTCATAGATTTCGAGTCGACGGAGCCGTTTATGCATGTGTCCGCCATGGTCCGCGCGTCTGTCTTCGTTTGCGTCGTACTCTTAAGCGGGGTCCGCGTTCCGCTCGTGGCGCAAGAGGCTGAACCCAAACCCGCGCCGTCCGACAGTGAGAAGTATGTCGGAGCCGATGTTTGCCAAGGTTGCCACGACGACGCGTACCAATCGTTTGCAAAGTCCGCGCATGCCGCAACCCTGAAGAGCGCAGCGGCGCAAACGCGCGGCTGCGAGGGATGTCACGGTCCCGGCGCGGCCCATGTGGAAGCGGGGGGCGATCCGGAGAAAATCTGGCGCTATTCCAATGCCAAGCCTGATGTGATCAACGATCGTTGTACCCGGTGTCACGAAACCAGCCTCGGCGAAGGCCACATCAAGGCACATCTGACCTGCCTGACGTGCCACTCCGCCCATCATGCGCATCAACATGAAGCCCTGCTGGTAAAACCCGTCAACCAGCTGTGCCGGGGCTGTCACCACCATTAAGCTCGCAGGGGACCTATTCCGAAACGCCGACAGGTAAGAGAAGGCGCGAAAACCAGCCCCCGCGGCAAACATTCCCGTGTGACAGCAATCACGCCTCGGAGTGAGAAGACTCACTGCTCCTCGGCCCATGCGCCCCAACAATAGAGCCGAAGTCGGTTGCGGCTTCGAAGGAGGTTGGGCAATGCCGGCATTTCCTGGTGACTTCTGGCGCAAGGTGCCCGGAATCCAGCTCCTGCAATACGGAGTTCTTTGTCTGGTATTCGCGGTTGCGGCCGCTGGTGCGACGCGCAAGCCCGCCCCAAAGCCCACCAACGAGGATTGCCTGGCCTGCCACGGCGATTCCACCATGACGAAGGATGTCAACGGCAAGGCCGTCAGCCTTTACGTCAACCCCGAAACATTCAAGAACTCGATTCACGGTGGAATGTTCACCTGCGTGGATTGCCACTCGGACGTAAAAACCTCCCCGCACGACGCCACTCCCGCGAAAATCAGCTGTGCGACCTGCCACGCCGACCAGCAGAGCGCCTATGACCGCAGTTATCACGGGCAGGCCATCAAGGCAGGCGACCAGCAGGCCGCGACCTGCGTTTCTTGTCACGGCAGCCCCCACGAACTGTTACCGGCAAGCGATCCGAAATCGCGCGTGAATCACGCCAACATCCCCACCACGTGCGGCGAATGTCACGGCCAGAAATACGTCATGGAAGCCAGCGGCCATAGCGCCCAGCCTTTTTCTTCGTACCTGCAGAGCGTGCACGGGAGGGCCGTGGCCGCGGGCTCGGAGAAGGCGGCGGTGTGCACCGATTGCCATGGCTCGCACGAGATTCTGTCGGCTAGCGACGCCAAGTCGCCCATTTTCAAATTCAACGTTCCCGCCACCTGCGCCAAATGCCACCAGGCGGTCGAACAGCAATTCATGCAAAGCGTTCACGGGCAGGCAGTGGCCCGCGGAAACGGACAGGCGCCAGTGTGCACGGATTGCCACGGCATTCACTCCATCAAGGCGCATCAAGATCCGAATTCTTCGGTCTCTGCAGGAAACCTCGCGCGCGTCACCTGCGCCCGTTGCCACGAAGGCGTTCGTCTGACACAGGAACTGGGCGTCGAAGGGCAGCGCTCGACCACCTATCTCGCCAGCTATCACGGGCTGGCGTCGAAGCTGGGTTCCCAGGTCGTGGCGAATTGTGCCAGTTGCCACGGAGTCCACAACATTCTTCCCTCCAGCGACCCGCGTTCCACAATCAATCGGGCGAATCTGGTGGCGACGTGCGGGCAGTGCCATCCCGGAGTGACCGAGAAATTCGCGCTGAGCAAAGTGCATGTGGATGCGCCGCTTTCGGCCGATATCGGCAGCGTCGCGGTGCGCTGGATCCGCAAGTTTTATCTGGGCATGATTTTCTCCGTGATCGGCGCCATGCTGCTGCACAACCTGGTCATCTGGCGGCGCAAGGCGGTAGCACACCGGAGAGAAGAGCATCGCCTGGTTGAGCGCATGACCCTCCATCAACGCTGGCAGCATGCCCTGCTGTTCACCAGTTTCATCACTTTGGTGATCACCGGCTTTGCGCTGAAGTTCCCCGATTCGTGGTTCGCGACGCTGCTCGGCATGAGCGAGCGTGTTCGGGGTCTGACCCATCGGGTGGCGGGAGTTGTGCTGATCAGCGTAGGCGTCTATCACATGGTCTATGTCGCGCTCAGTCGCGATGGCCGTCGATTGTTGTTGGATTTCTTACCCACGCCGAAAGATGCGAGCGATGCTTGGGGTACCATGCTGTACTATCTCGGTCTACGTCGCCACAAGCCGGGATTCCGCCGCTTCAACTATGCCGAGAAGGCCGAGTACTGGGCGCTGGTGTGGGGGCTGGTTGTCATGGCCGGCACTGGTGTCATGCTATGGGCCAAAGTTTCTGTCGGCCATCTGCTGGTGCGATGGTGGCTCGATGTAGCCACCGCGATCCATTTCTATGAGGCCGTGCTGGCTACACTCGCCATCGTCGTGTGGCATTTCTATCAGGTATTTTTCGATCCCGATGTCTATCCCATGAACTGGGCCTGGTGGGATGGAAAAATGTCGTTCGAGCACTACTGCGAAGAACATGCGCTCGATGCGGATCGCCTGCTTGAAGCAGTCCGGGTCGAAGGTGAAGAAGTGCCCGCGGCGTCTGATTCCGCGCAGGGTCCGGCAGCACCGGCAGGAACGGACAAGTCAGCCGACGAGGACATGGCGTCTACGCCGAAGTAATCCTCTGGATGGGGTGAGGGCGAGTGGGTGTTTCTCATTGGGACTCGACGAGACGGGAAGCCCGGACCGGCTATCCATATTGCAAAACCGAGCAACGCATGAGCGAAAAACGGAAGGTGCCGAATGAACCATGAAGCTCCTGATGCAAACGCCGAGCAAAAAAGCGGATTCGCGAGGTTGCGCGAGTGGTTGCGCAATCCCATTTCCCTGGTGGGACTCGCGCTGGCGCTGGTGGCATTCGGAAACTTCCTGTTTTTGTTCTTCATTGATTTGACTTCCGAGCGCCCGAGTCCCTATGTGGGCATTCTGGCCTACATGGTGGCACCAGGATTTCTGGTGGCGGGCTTGGCTCTGGTAATCTTCGGCGTCTGGTACGACCGGCGAAAGCGCCTCCGTCAGCCCGGACAAGCAGTGAAGTACTTGCACGTGGACTTCAACGACCCCGGCCAACGTGGCGCCCTCACCTTCGTTCTGACCTTTGTCATCGCCTTCATCGGATTGAGCGTGGTTGGTAGCTACAAGGCCTACGAATTCACCGATTCGGTGCAATTCTGCGGACAGCTATGCCATTCCGTCATGGCGCCGGAGTTCACCGCCTATCAACTCTCGCCGCATGCTCGCGTGGCGTGTGTGGATTGCCATGTGGGTACCGGAGCCACCTGGTATGTGAAATCGAAACTGTCGGGAGCGCGCCAGGTCTTTGCCACCGCGTTCAAGACTTATCCGCGTCCGATTCCTACCCCGGTGCACAACTTGCGCCCCGCGGCCCAGACCTGCGAGCAGTGCCATTGGCCGAAGAAATTTTATGGCGCTCAACTCAAGGTATTTACGCATTACGCGAGTGATGAGAAAAACACGCCTCGGCAAATCCGCATGCTGATCAATGTGGGCGGCGGAGATCCCGCTACCGGAGCGCCCGAAGGTATTCACTGGCACATGAACATCGCCAACGAGATCACCTACGTCGCCACCGACGAGAAACGGCAAGTGATCCCCTACATCCACGTGAAAGACCTGCAGGGCCGCGTGACCGAGTACTTTGCCAAAGACTCGACCCTCAGCAAGGAGCAGATTGCCCAGTCCCCCAAGCGGTTGATGGATTGCGTCGATTGCCACAACCGGCCCACGCATATCTACGTGCCCCCGGACCTTTCCGTGGACAATTCTCTGCTCGCCAAGCGCCTCGATGCTTCCTTGCCATTTCTGAAACAGCAAGCAGTCGCGGCCCTCACCGCGAACTACGACACCACCAACGCCGCCATGCAGGGAATTGCCAAGGCGATTGGGAGCTTCTACGAGACGAAGTATCCTGACCTGGCCAAAAGCAAGCAGCTTGAAATCCGTAATGCGGTCGACGAGTTGCAGAGAATTTATCGGAATACGACCTTCCCCGAGATGAAGCTGAACTGGCAAACCCATCCCAACAATATTGGGCACTTCTACTTCAACGGTTGTTTCCGTTGCCATGACGGCCAGCACGTCAGCGCCGACGGCAAAGTGGTGACCAAGGACTGCCAGACCTGCCACAGCGTGCTCAGCCAGCAAGAGGGCGGCGTCAGCATGGCGGCGGTCGAGAAGGTCAACTTCCAGCACCCGATCGATCTGGGAGACCTCACACAGGTAAACTGCAGCGACTGCCATGCCAGCGGGGGCACGGAGTAAGCCCTTCGCAATCAGTCGCTTAGCCAAGTGATGCAGGTCACAAGTGGTCGTGATGGCAGTCACGGCCTCTATGTTCACGCCTCTTTATCGTTGGGTCCAGCGGGGTGGTATCAGGATCAGACCAACAGCCACAAGGAGAGCGTGCAATGGCGTCAGAAAGAGGTAACGGACACCAGGCCAGTGAAAACACAGCCAGGCTCGTGTTCTGGGAAGTCACAAAAGGCTGCAATCTGCGATGCATCCACTGCCGGGCAACCGCAACCGAACTCAGCTCTCCCACCGATCTGGCCACACGCACTGCATTGAACATCATCGACCAGATTGCCGCCGCGTCGAATCCGATTCTCGTGCTCAGTGGCGGCGAGCCTCTCTATCGCTCCGACATTTTTCAATTAGCGCGCTATGCCGCCGACAAGGGCCTGCGCGTGGCGCTGGCCACGAACGGCACCCTCGTGACCAAGGATGTCGCGCGCATGATCGTCGATGCCGGGGTGCGCCGCGTGTCCATCAGCCTCGACGGCGCTGACGCGATCACTCACGACTCCTTCCGCGGAATTTCGGGAGCGTTCGACGCGGCGGTCCGTGGCCTGCAAAATCTCAAGGCACTCGGCATGTCGGTGCAGATTAACATGACCATTGCGCGCCACAACGCACACCAGTTGCCCGACGTTCTGCAACTGGCGCGTAATCTCGGCGCCGATGCATTGCACACGTTTCTGCTGGTTCCAGTTGGATGCGGAGTCGATATCGCCGCCGAACAGATGGTTCCACCGGAGGAGTACGAGCGCATGCTGAACTGGTTCTATGACCAGTCTCTGGCCGGCGTCATCGAACTCAAGGCAACCTGCGCGCCGCATTATTTCCGGGTAGCGCGGCAACGCCGTGCTGCTGACCGTCGCGCCGCGGAGAAGCTTGCTCAGATCACGCCGGCTGCAGGAATGCCGTCTCCCCCTGTCCCGCACCCTGCCGCAACGATAGCCGGGATCGGCCCTATCGAGATGACCATGCCCGGCTCGACTGGAATTGAACTCAAGCCCCAGGGCGTCGGCCGAGCTGTCAGGCATCCGGGTGGACATCCTTCCGACCTCAACGCCATGACGAAAGGCTGTCTGGCGGGCACAGGTGTCTGTTTTATTTCACACGAAGGCGAGGTTTTTCCCTGCGGCTATCTCCCGGTCATCGCCGGCGACCTGCGCAGACAGACTTTCCGGGACATCTGGGAAAACTCCACGGTGTTCCATGAACTGCGGGATACGAATCAGTTGAAAGGGAAGTGCGGCTGCTGCGAGTTCCGCAATGTCTGCATGGGTTGCCGCGCGCGCGCCTATGCTGCTACGGGAGACTTCATGGACGAGGAGCCTTTTTGCGTGTACCAGCCGCGCACCAAGAGCCTTAAGCAAGAGAAGCCCGAACCCGTGGGTCACCGCTAAATTCTTTTTCCTGCCCCCAAAGTGAAAAGCGCCAGGCTGCGGTTGTTCTCGAGCCGGGCGTTTTTTTTGGTTCCTCAGGCCGTCTTCTTGACAGCAACCGGAAGTTCGATCACCTTTCCGCGTTGCGTCGGCGGCACCCAGCGCACTTTCTTGCGAAAGCGCGCGGGAACATAGAACTCGATCACCTGTGCCATAGCATCCTCCGATCCAATCACCGGCTCCCCCGGAGTGTTGCTCTGGTTATCTGCCGAAAGCGCCAGCCTGTTGCGTAGTTAGATGCAAAAATCCTCTAACCCGCATAAAGTCTCTAGGGTCAATCATCGAGGCACGAACCGGGAGGCTGCCGATTCTCCTCAAACCGCTTGAAATCCTGTAACTTTGCCTTATCCTGCGAATCGCATAGAAGCGGTCGGGTGGCGGCGGGGCGCGCGAGCCGTCGCGATGCGGAGTTTTTCCAAATGGATGAACGAAAGTTCAAGAAGATCAATCGACGGGAGTTGTTGAAGGTCGCTCCGGTGATCGCGCTGGGAGCATTCGCGATTCCATCACTGCGCGAGCCGCTCCTCAAGAAAGGTCTGGCTTTCAACGATTGGGCTTCGGGTAAATTGTTTCGCCCCGGACATCCTGCTCCGACGTTTGCCGACTCTGAATTGACTCCCTTCGACAAGTTTCCCATCAACGATTACGACGTGGATGACCCCGGTGTGATTTTCGAGAACTGGAACCTGACCGTGAGCGGCGCCGTGCAGAAGCCGGGAGATTACACGCTGGCGCAGATCCGGGCGTTGCCCAGGAAACGGCAAAATACGCGTCACATCTGCGTCGAAGGCTGGGATGTGATCGGCCGCTTCGGCGGCACCCCGCTCTCAGAATTTCTGAAACTGATCGGCGCCGATCCTACCGCGCGTTTTGTGACCGTCCAGTGCGCCGATGACTACTACGAGTCGCTTGACATGGCGACTGCCATGCATCCGCAGACGCTGCTTTGCTATGAAATGTACGATCAGCCGCTGACACGCGAGCATGGGGCACCGGTTCGTCTGACGGTGCCGACGAAAATCGGATACAAGCAGGCCAAGTACCTGACCGATTTGAAGGTGACTCATGTCCTCGATCGAGTCGGCTACTGGGAAGACCAGGGATACTCCTGGTTTTACGGGCTCTAAGGATCGCGGAGGACGCTGCGTGCAAGCGAACGTCGTCGAATTCGAATCTGCCAAGACGGGCGAAACGGTGCAGGCGGTCTACGAGCACCCTTGGCTAGTCCGCTTCAGCCACTGGCTCAACGCCATCGCGCTATTTGTGATGGTGGGCAGTGGCCTGCAGATCTTTCGAGCCTTCCCAAGCTTTGGCGCGAAGATCCCGGAGAAAGACCTTCTGCAGTGGCCCAAGGCGTTTGCCATCGGCGGCTGGCTGGGCGGCGCCTTGCAGTGGCATCTCACTTTCATGTGGATCTACATTGCCACCGGCGTTTTTTATCTTGCCTACCAGTTGTTTTCGGGAAATTATCGCCAGGTCCTTTTCGTGCCTCGTGACCTTCGCGGCGTATGGCCCATGGCGCGCCACTACTTTTTCTTCGGGCCGAAGCCTCCCACAACCGAAGTTTACAATCCGCTCCAAAAATTAGCCTACACGTCCGCGATCGTGCTGGGCGTATTGTCCGTGCTTACGGGCCTCGCCGTGTGGAAGCCGGTGCAGTTTTCCTGGCTGGCATGGATGATGGGCGGATTCCACCTGGCGCGGGTGTGGCATTTCATCGTGATGTGGGCAATTCTCTTTTTCTTGCTGGGACATCTCGTGATGGTTGTACTGCATGGCTGGAAGAATTTCATGTCCATGCTCACGGGATGGAAAACCGATCCGGAATACACGCCACGCTAGTGTGCGCTGAGGAATTTCCGAATGGGCAGCTTTCCGGATAGCACGAATATTCAGGTGAAGATGCCCGCGCCCGCCGATCTCCGCGAGCAGGACCTGATTCGCCGCGTACAGGCGGGCGAGAAGGAGCGTTTCTACGAGCTGATTAAGCCCTATGAACGACGGGTCTACGCGGCTGCATTCGGTGTTCTGCGCAACGAAGCAGAAGCCGAGGATGCCGCGCAGGAAGCTTTTCTCAAGGCGCTCTCCCACATCCGGCAGTTTCGCTCCGAGGCCCGCTTCAGCACGTGGTTGATCCAGATTGCGGTAAACGAGGCTCTTATGCGGCGGCGAAAAGCTCATAAGGAAATCATGGAACCGATTGGCGAGCGCCAGGACGACGAGGGGGAATACACGCCGCGGGACTTTGCGGACTGGCGGGAGATTCCCTCCGAGGCGCTTGAGCGTAAGGAAATCCGCGAGAAATTGGCGGCAGCGGTGGCGGCGCTGGCCGAGAAGTATCGCGAGGTCTTTCTGCTTCGCGATGTGCAGCATTTCAGCATTGAGGAGACCGCGGAGGCTCTCGGGATCTCGAGGGCTTCAGTAAAGACGCGGCTTCTGCGAGCTCGTCTCATGCTGCGGGACTTGCTGGCTCCGGGCCTGGGCGGGGCCTGGCTCACGCGCTTGCCGTTCGAGAAGGGAAGCAAACCATGGTAGTCAATTGCGAACACGTCTGGAGGGAAATTTCCAACTACTTGGATAACGAGGTAAGTCTGGAAATGCGGCAGGCCATGGAGGCCCATCTCCGCATCTGCAAGAACTGCACGGCTGTGCTCAACGGAACACGCAACGTGGTGCAGGTGTACGGCGATGGCCGCCTTTTCGAACTTCCCGCCGGTTTCAGCCGCCGTTTGCAGCGCCGGCTCGCCCAGCAATCTTCCTCGTGGATCTTCGACAGCGCGCGCACCTTCTGGATCCTTGCGGTGGCGGCCGTTGCGGTGATCGTGGGCGGGGTTTCGCTCAGCAACTCTTCCGTGTTCCGTCAACCCGACACGCGCTCCCTGTTGGCGCAATTCCCCCACGGGATTCCTGCGTCCTTGATGGTGGTCGTCTCGAGCGAAGGCCGGCTCTTTCATGTTCCGGGCTGCAAGTATCTGCACCGGCACGACGGAGAGAGCCTGCAAATGATGACGGCGGCCGAGGCCATGAAGGAAGGTTACGCCCCTTGCCCCCGTTGCCTTCGCCAGTATTTGAGTTCGCGCGTCGAGTGCCCGCGGGTTCGTCCGGGTCCGGAATTCAGTGTGACCCTTCCACCTATGCTCACGACCGATTCAGGATTCTAGGAATCTCGCGGGACGGCGTGTAGAGAGGACTGCTTTTCAGAGTGAGTTGGGGTGAGGACCGCTGGCGTTGTGGCCTCACCCGGAAACGTACAGGTCAGGCCCTAGTTCTTCTTCATCTCGTCGTTCTTCATGTTGTCATTTCTCATGTTGTCATTCTTCATTTCGTCTTTCTTCATCTTGTCTTTCTTCGCCTTCTTCGACTTTTTCTCCTTGGCAGTGTCTTTTTTCATGGCGTCGCCGCTCGTGGCGTCCTGTTTCATGTTGTCATCGTGCTTCATTTCTCCGCCCGACGACTGCGCGAACGCACTCAACGACATCGCAAGCACGCACATCGCCACCCATCTGCACACAGACTTGTTCATGATTTCTCCTTGAGAATTGATTGACCCTCGAGACGTGGGCCAACCGTGGGATGTGCGGCATGATCAGAAGTTACAGGGGATTTCGAGCGCAGTGCGAACCTGGCTCAGCACGCTAATTGTTCGCGCGTAATTTTCAGCCCGCTCAGGTTGCCAAGCGCCGTCACGGCAACCGACTCGGTGCGGAAAAAGTCGTTGGCCATCTCGTGAAGATCATCGGCGGTGACCGCTTCGATCTTCTGAATCAGCGCGTCCATGCCGTAGAACTTGTCGAAGTACATATCCTGGCGGGCCAGGTTCGACATTCGTGCCGTCGAAGACTCCAGGGAAAGCATCAAGCTGCCCTTTAACTGATCTTTCGAGCGGCGCAATTCTTCGTCGCTTAGGCTTTCCGATTTCAGTTTGCGGAATTCCGATACAACCGACTCCACGACCTTCACCGCAGACTGCCTGGAGGTTCCAGCGTAAATTGAAAGGCAGCCGGTGTCGCGATAGGGGTTCAGATCGCTGTAAATCGAGTAGGCCAATCCCTGGCGCTCTCGAATGTTCTGAAAGAGCCGCGAACTCATCCCTCCGCCCAGCAGCGTGTTCAGCACGTAGGAAGCGAACCGCTTCTCATGCGCGATGGGGTGGGAAGGGACGCCCACACAAATCTGCACCTGCTCCAGGGATTTCTTGTTGCGCAAAGTGATGCGCGGAACGATCTTTGGCATTGGTCCATGGAACCCATTCTTTAAGGGCTTCAGCCCGTCAAAGTAGCGCGCGACCAAATCCACAAAATGAGCGTGGTTGAGATTGCCGGCCGCTGAGATGATGAAGTTGCCTGAAAAAAAACGCTTCTGGTAGAGGTCGAGTACCAATGGCTGCTCGAAGCCCTTGACCGTTTCCCGGGTCCCGAGGATCGGCTTGCCCAGCGGGTGATCTTTCCAGAAATTCTGCGTGAAGATTTCGTGGACCAGGTACTCGGGGTTGTCCTCGTCCATTTTGATTTCTTCCAGAATCACTCCACGCTCACGCGCGATGTCCTCTATCGCAAACACCGGATTAAGCACCAGGTCGGAAAGCACCTCAAGAGCGATCGGGAGATGTTCATCGAGTACTTTAATGTTGAAGCAGACGCACTCTTTCGCGGTGAAGGCGTCCAGATTGCCGCCAATGGAATCCACCTGGCGTGCAATCGCTTCCGCGGAACGGTTCTTCGTTCCCTTGAACACCATATGCTCGATGAAATGCGAGAGGCCATTCCATTGCGGCTCCTCGTCGCGGGAACCGCTCTTGATCCAGATCCCAATGGACACCGAACGGATATGCTTCATCTCTTCGGAGATGACCGTCAACCCGTTGGGCAATACCTGCCGATGTATGTTTCGCAGTTCTGCGACCATCGTGATCTCTTCCTCACCACAACAATTTCAGACCGAGGCGAGGCCGGAACCTCTATTGTCACACAGCGGGAGTCGGCGTGGGGAGTCGCTTATAATATATGCATTTTCAATAGCTTATGCGGTAGTCGTGGAGGGTCGACTCGAAGCCTGCAGAGTCCACGAAGCGGTGATGATCTAGAATCGACGCAAGGCCACGCTCTGCATGAATTCCTCTCGATCCCAAAATCTGCTTCTCGGCCTCGACGTGAACGAGCTGGCGACCCTGGTCGAGGAGCTGAACGAACCGGCTTACCGCGCGCAGCAGATATTTGAGGCCATCTATCGGCAGAGAGCGGTCTCAATTGACGAGATTTCAACCTTGCCCGCCAGAGTTCGCAGCGATCTTGTGAACCGCGGCGCAAGCATGGGATGGCCCAGGATCGAGAGCAAGTTCGAATCCGTCGATGGAACGATTCGCTATCTGGTGGCATTTCCCGATGGGCAAACCGTGGAAACGGTCTGGATGCCCGAAGGCGATGGCGGCGAAGCCGGCGATGGCAGCGAAGCGGGGGAAGAATCAAGCAGCAACGTGAAAGCTTGGGATCGGGCCACGATCTGCGTCTCAAGCCAGGTGGGTTGCGCCGTCGATTGCCAGTTCTGTCTGACGGCGCTGCTCGGCGTGAAACGCAATCTGACCGCCGGTGAAATCGTGGGCCAGGTCGGCTGCGTACTGCGCGACCGCCGGGTTTCTCCGCCGCAGGATCGCGTCAATCTCGTATTCATGGGCATGGGCGAGCCGTTTCTCAACTACGACAACTGCATGAAGGCGGTTCGCCTTCTGGTCGAGGGATTCGGGATGCCTGCGTCGCGAATGACTTTGTCGACTGCCGGAGTGGTGCCGCGCATCCACGACTTCGGCCGCGAACCGATCCGGCCGAAACTGGCGATATCGTTGAACGCGGCGGATGACGCTCAGCGCGCCGAACTGATGCCCATTAACCGAAAATGGGATCTGGAGCAGTTGCTCGACGCTGCGCGTACTTTTCCCTTGCGGCCGCGCGAGCGGCTGACGTTCGAATACGTGTTGCTGAACGACGTGAATGATGCGGCGCAGAACGCGCGCCGGTTGGTCGAGCGGATTCGCGGGATCCGCGCCAAAGTGAACCTTATTGCCCTCAACCCGGGTCCCGGAGTCTCCTTCGATACACCATCGCAAGACCGGGTGCTTGCCTTCCAGAAGATTCTTACCTCAGCCGGAATTCCCGCCTTTATCCGGCGTCCGCGGGGGCGCGATATCTATGCGGCCTGCGGGCAGTTGAAGCGTACGGTAGAAATGGCCGCTGCGGAGCCAGCGGCCACGCCAGGAAATCTCCAAGGCTAATTCGTAAGACGGTCGCCCGATGCAGATTCAGCTTTCGCTGCAGCCGGGGTTATGGCATCAACGGCCTCGGGCGCTCGCAGCGGGGCCGATCCAGCCGCGGGCAATTCGATGCGGATGGTGGTGCCACCGTCGACGCGGTTCGTGCAGAGAATGAATCCGTGATGGTCTTGAATGATTCCGTAGCAAGCGCTTAGCCCCAGGCCCGCGCCCTTGCCGACCGATCGGGTGGTGTAGAAGGGATCAAAAACACGGTCGGGTTCACGCACGCCCGGTCCGTTATCAGAAAATTCGAGAATCGCAGTGTCGTCTTTGCGCCGGCTCCGGATGGAGAGAATGCCGCCACCGACCTCATCCAGTGCTTGCAGGGCGTTGCTGGCAATGTGCAGAAATACCTGCAGCAATTGATTCGGATCGCCCGAGACTGGCGGAAGATCGTTGGCGAGGGTCGACTGTAACTCCATCCGGCGCGCGGTGAATTGTGGTTGGTGAAGCTTGATGGCAGTTTGCACCACCGTGTTCAGATCGACCCGAACCTTCTCTCCGGGAACTTGCCGCGCAAAACTCAAAAGACTGGAAATCAGCACGCGGGTACGACGCACTTGTTGCGCGATTTTCGACGCCAGCGTTCGCTGTTCTTCGGTCAGTCCCGATTCCGCCAGCAGCTCAGAGTATCCCAGCATGGCGCTGAGCGGATTGTTCAGTTCATGGGCCGCACCCCCGACCAACTGCCCGAGAGAGGCCAACTTCTCTGACTGAATCAGCTGCGCTTGCAGGCGTTTCAAATCACGAAACGATTCCTCTGAGGTTTGCAGGAGCCGAAGCAGTTCGAGGTCGAGCAGATGCTGTCGCAAAAATAGGATGCCGCCCATGACCGTCATGGTCACCAGCGTTAGCACCAGGCGGAAGTTCCATATCCGGGCGGGAAGCGCAGCGTCGAATACCGACCAAGCGGCGAAAATCGGCAACGACAGAATCACGATCATTCCCAATCGCGACACCCACACTCCATGGCGGACCTGAGCTCGTGAAGGTTCCTGCTGCGGACGCAAGTCTTGCGCCAGCACACCTACAATGCTGATCCAGCCCATCGATGCTGCAACTGGCAGATCGTAGAGACTTCCGGTGTAATAAACGTTTCGAAGAATGGCCCAGTTTGCAATATAAGAACTCAACGCATAGAGCAGGCTAGCGGCGAACCAGTGAACGTAAATCGTTCTCCATCCCTTGCGGCTGCGCAGCCAAACCATGGCCAGTGCCGCCAGGAAAACGAGTTTTTCGGTCAGATAAAGCGCATTGAGATTGCGTCCGTACGCCAGTTCGTCCCGTTGCGCGTACTGCCAGGGAATCACGGCAAACAGATAGAGATAAATCCACCAGGTAAGCAAAAGCACAAAGTCGAGCCGGCCCAGACGCGCTTCGTGCTCGTTCTGCTCTGCTTGCGGCTGCAGCGCCAGTGCCGCCATCATCGGAACAAAATGCAGGAAGATGACGATGTCGCCGACGAACACCGCAGGAACTTCCTGCCGCAGCACGACCTCGATGTAGCTCCAAAGCAGTTGATAGGCCAGCCAGAAAACAATGCCCAGCGTCATCAGTACCCAAAACAAGCGGGTGCGGCCGTGGTTGTGCGAAATGTTGGGCAAAAGTGCTGCCAACCCCGACAACAACAAGATGCACTGCGTGACGTCGCTGAAAATCGTGAGAGCAAAACCGGGCGTGATCAGTATCGAGGCGCATGCCTGGGCGAAGACAAGGCAGGCGGCGGCCAGAATCCAAAGCTTGGATCGTTCGGACAAGGGTCTTCCTTCGCTGTCATTCTAGACGTCACACACGCGTTTCGATGGTTACTTCGGTAACACCATTGGGCAACGACTCCCGAACGAGGTGACTCAAGCCCCGGGCAACTTTGACTTGCCATCCGCCAGTGGAGTCAATAATATCCGTGTCATTCTTACGATCTATTTTGGGGAGCTGTGATTCGTTTAGCGAACCTGGTGTCCGCGCCGCGCCTGTTCTCCCGGTTGCGGGCTCCCATCATTCCAGGCGAAGTTCGTCGCATCGAACGCTGGCTGGCCTCGGCGCGCGTCTTCCTTGCGATCGCGGCATGGTTCGCGCTTTTGATGGATCCCTCGGAACTCGGGTATTCCATCTGGGCTTACTATGTTCTTGGGTTCTACATTGTGCACGGCGTGGTAGTGATGCTGCTGTTGCGCTTCCGCAAGGAATCCACCCCCTCGTTTCGTCTCCTGGTGCATGCGGCCGACATTGTCTGGCCCGTGCTGATCATTCTCTTTGCCCCCGGCCAGGGCGGTCCGTTCCTGCTCTTTTTCGTTTTCGTGCTCGGCGCCTCTGCCTACCGCTGGGGACTTTGGGAAACATTCGGAACTGCCGTGGCTACAGTTTCCCTGCTGTGGGTAGAGAGTTTTGCAATTCGCCACGGAGCCGTGACCCGCATTGACGGGATGTTAGTCCGGCACGGCTTGAAACAGTTGGGTGTGAATACGTCGCAGTACGAGCCGAAGCATCTTTTCATGCTTTCCGCCTACCTGCTGGTGATGGGATTGCTGCTGGGATATCTGGCGGAGCAGCAGAAACGTTTGCGCGCAGAAAGGGCGATCATCGCGCGCGTACTCGGAAGGGTCCGTGTCGACGCGGGTCTAACCGGGACTCTCCAGGCAATTCTTGCGGAACTACTCTCGATGTATCAGGCCCGTCGGGCCCTGATCGCCTCTCAGGAGACGAACAAATACCGGGTCTTTGTCGGGGAACTGGAGTCGCTCGACACGGGGTCGGCGCCGCTACGCTGGCTTGAATCGACGCCCACCGACCGCGAGACCTACCTCTACGAGTCCGACGCCGATGCGTCGTTGATTCTTCGTAAGGGAACCGCGTTCCAGTCGGTGATGCTTGACCGGCAAGGAGGGCGCCTCCGTCCGGCGATTCCACCGGCCGTGCCCTTAACTAAGGGCGCCTTCGATTCTTTGCTGGCAGTGTCGTTTCTCTTTGGCCAGGAGTGGTGGGGGAGGATTTTCCTGATCGATCCCGCCCTGGGCGGCGATCGCGAGGAAGAGCTGCGTTTTTTGCAGGAACTGGTGCGGCAAGTGGGCCCAGCCGTGTACAACGTCTATCTGTTGCGTCGCTTGCGCCAACGCGCGGGCGCGGTAGAGAGAGCGCGTGTTGCGCGCGAACTCCACGACGGCGCCGTACAATCCCTCATTGCCATGGAAATGCAAGTCGACGTGGTGCGTCGCCAATCCGCTACCCAGTCCGCTCCCCTCACCGCGGAACTGGGCCGCATCCAGGGGCTGTTGCGCGAGGAAGTTCTTAAGCTGCGCGAACTGATGCAGCAAATGAAGTCCCTGGAAGTCGATTCGTCAAACTTTTTCCGATTCCTCGAGGATACCGTGGAGCGTTTTCAACGAGAGACTGGCATTGGGGCAAGGTTCGTCTCTGAAGTCGATCAAATCCATATGCCCCAGCGCGTTTGCCGTGAACTCGTCCGCATCGTGCAGGAGGGGTTGGTCAACGTCCGCAAGCACAGCGGAGCCCAAGATGCCCTCGTACGTTTCTCAGAGGACAACAGTTTCTGGCACCTCGTGCTTGAGGACAATGGCCGTGGCTTTCCATTCACCGGGAAATTCTCGCAGGCCGAGCTCGAACAGATGGGCAAAGGGCCCTTGGTCATTCGCGAGCGCGTTCGTTTGATTGAAGGCGAACTCACGATAGAATCAAACCCTGGCCGAGGGGCGCGGCTCGAAATCAGAGTAGCCAAGCATCGAGAAGCTGTTTATGGACAATAAGAGAACGCAAACCATCCGCATTGTAATTGCTGACGATCACCCCATCTTTCGCGATGGTCTTCGCCGCCTGCTTGAAGCCGAACCCGGCCTGAAGGTGGTCGGGGAAGCCTCCGATGGCTCCGATGCGGTGAAGCTCGCTCGTCAACTCAAACCCGACATCATGCTTCTGGACCTTGCCATGCCGCGCCAGCCTGGACTCGAAGCCCTGCGTGACCTCAGCACCGGGAGCGGGGCCAATGGAGTGAAGGTCATTCTATTGACGGCAGCCGCCGAGAAGCACCAGATCGTCGAGGCGCTTCAGCTCGGTGCCCGCGGCGTGGTTCTCAAGGATTCCGCCACCCAGCTGCTTTTGAAAAGCATTCATACGGTGATGACCGGAGAGTACTGGGTGGGACGCGAGAGCGTATCCAATCTCGTGCAGTATCTGCGCATGCAGATGCAGGCCTCGAACGAAGAGTCACGTCAGAAGAAGTTCGGCCTTACCCCCAGGGAACTCGAAATCGTCTCCGCAGTGGTGGCGGGGTACTCGAACAAGGAGATCGCAGAGTACTTCAAAATCAGCGAAGATACCGTGAAGCACCACCTGAGCAATATCTTCGACAAGCTGGGGGTATCAACTCGCCTGGAGCTGGCGCTTTTCGCCGTGAACCAGGGTTTGCCCCTCAAGGGAATTCCCTAAAGAATCTGCGGACTTGCGTTGCCGATATGGCACTTTCGTGCCATGCCAAGCCACTTCCGTGCCATTGGCGTGGTGGGTCCCCAAAAACTACGATTGCCGGAGGTATACGTAGGTAAAAGTTTGCACTTCCGGGTCAGAGCGCAGACTTTGCTTCGCAAGAATGATCCGAAAGCGAGGAGCCTGTGATGAAGTTCGTGCACCAGTTGTGGTCAGAAGAGTCCGGTCAGGACATCGCAGAGTACGCCGTGATGTTGGCTGTGATTCTGGTGATCGTAGTCGGCACGATCCGCTTGATCGGATCGAATGCGAATACCGTGTTTTCGCAAGTCGGAAGCGCGATTCAGTAGCGTCTGGCTGGCAAAGGCTCCGGGCCCCGTTCCGTCCCCTATCGCTCGCAAGCGTCGACCGCGTTCGCTCTAACCATCTCCTACCCAGCCTGACGCCTCATTGTGCCTGTTCCCCAATGCTGACGACTTAAGACCCTTTGGCTCCAGCCGGCTTACTTCGCTTCTGTCGATTGCGCCGCTGGAGCCGTGGAAGCAACTCGCTCGGCGTTCGACATCGACATGCGGGTCAGGTATGGAAACACTGGCGTAACTTCGAAGGGCATCTTCTCCCGCGCGGAAAGCAGCGCTACCGGCTTGGTCTTGGCCAGGGTCGCCTGATTGCTCCACGGGTCCACCTTGATTCGCCCACCCAGCGGCAATGCTGCAATCTGATCCTTCTTACGTTCGTCGAGTTGCGGCGCAGAATTCAAAAGAGCCGACATTCGCAGAGTCTTCCCGCTGACCAGTCCGTCGCCCAAGCGGGCGCGGATCAGGTTATGCAGGTCCGGTGCTCTCTCCTGCAGCGCTTTCAGGAACAAACCGGCATTGCCCAGCTTGTCCTTGTAAGGCGAGTTGGCCAGCACCTCCAGGGCTTTCTTATCGGCCGCGTCCTCGTCGGCAACAGAGCGCTTGAAGTTCAAGTTCGCGAACGTGTCCTCGTCAGCGAAGAACATGCGGTCGTTGAAGGCGAACTTGGTATCCAGTTGGTGTCCTAGCGCGATGTGGCTGAGCTCGCGGGCCAGCACCATGGCCAGGGACGCTTCATCGGGAAGCACATCCAGCAACCCACGGCTCACCACGATCGTGTGGCCGATGGTGAACGACTCCAAGGGAGCGGTCAGCAGCACTCGCGCCCGGACCTCGGGCTGAATGTCGAGATTGTTCGTGACGATCAGATTGTTGACCACCGTCGTCAAGACCTTATCCACGTCGCCACTTGGGGCCAGCAGGCCGATTTTCTGCAAGCGCTCGACGGCATTATCTTCGGCCTGACGCTGCCACATGCGCTCGGCTTCCACCGGGGTTGCATCCTGCCCGGCCTCGCTCTGGTCCCGCACCGATTGCGGCGAATCGACCTGAATCGTGGTGAATTCGTCGGTGCGTCCCAGATTCTTCAGGTCATATCCCCACAGGCGCGTCTGCGCCTTGAAGTGCAGGTTCTGCGACATACGATATTTCAAGTCCGATTCTTCGCTATACACATAAGCCGGAAGCCAAACCCCCGGCCGCATATTCAGGCGCCAGCTGTCGAAGTGGAGATAGTACGAAGTGCTGGTTTTCTGTGTATAAGTGCCGTTGAAGCGGACGATATTAAAGTCCTGATCTTCCACCCAGATTCGTCCCAGGAAGCGTCCTTTCCCGCCAGCTTCCTTGGGCTGGACGTCAATCACCAGGCAGCGGGTCTCGCCCAGAAACTCGCGCCTCACGAAAGTCAGCTTGTAGTACTTCTTCTGAAAGTCATCATCGAGCATGACCATCTGCGCGAAGCCCAGCGGCAGAAAGTGCATGGAATAGACGCTGGTCAGCGAGGTGAGCATGCGTCGCCCGAATCCGGGACGCCCGATGAAGGTCCGGTCGTCCGTCCCGTTACTCACATCGAGCCGGCCCAGGAAATAGTGGTCGCTCACCGGAACCGCCCCGAGCTCTTTATCCGACTTCAAGTTCTGGATGTAGGTCTCGACCAGCGGGTGCATGTGCCGCATCTGGGCGACGAAGAAATGCTCGCGTTCCACAACGCGATCGAGTACCTGGTCAAAGGATGCCGGGGCCGCCGGTGTTGTCGCGGCCGGCAGTTGTGTCAAAGTTGCCGGTCCAGTGCTGTCCGTGTCTGCGCTGCGCGGAGTCGCGTCTTGCGCCTCCAGCCCAACCACAAAGAAGAAACCTACCAGGAGAGGAACCCAAACAGCTTTGAGACTGCGCATAGACCCCTTCGTCGAGCTTGGCTTCATGCCAACTGAAAAATAATATGCAGCACGGCAGTGGAATCGGATGGTTGTCCGTCCCGCAGTGCCGGCTTGAAACTGATCTGTTCCGCTGCACGCATCGCCGATTCGTCCAACCCGTGACCCAGTCCCCGCACGATGCGAAGCACGCGAACGTGTCCGTTGGCTTCGAGCACCACCTCCAGCAGAACTTCACCTTCAACCCGCATTTTGCGGGCTTCGTCGGTATAGGCGGGGGTTGGTTTTGACAAAATTTCGGCGGGCACGATGCGGGGCGCAGCCTCGGCAGTTTTTGGACGTACAGTCTGTGCAGCCGGAACATCCGCATCCCCGAAGCCCGCTTGCCGAACCACGCCATTGCCTCGGGACGTATTGACTCGTCCACTGCCGTCGCCCGTCGCAACGCCGTTGCCGAAACCTGTGCTAGCTACCACGCCGCGCACGCCCTTTGCACCGCCTGTGCCGTTTCCGTATCCCGGCCCCGACGGCAGATCAAAAGACCCCAATTGCGCGATAGTGGCCGGCTTGCCATTGCTGTTCGCTCGCGCTGGTACTCCGTTCGGATCGCCGAAACCGCCGGTCTGGACTTTCTGCGGAGCGGCCGCGATGGTTGGCGTCGCGGAACTGCCGGTCGAGAAAACGTTCGTTTGCACCAGCCGTTTCGGAATCGCGGGCGTAGATGGCGGCAGGTCTGGCTTGCTGGCAGCCATTTGTACAGTGGGTGCTTGCGTTTCCTCTACGTCGACATGGGGTTTCGGAGTCGGCGCAGGCAGGCGCAGATTCTGCGGAATCGGCGTGTCCAGTTTTGCCACAGGCTCGGGTACTTTGAACTCACGTACTGGCGCCGGTTCATGATTCACCGGCGGAGGCGTGCTAACCAGGGCGATCGCATGGTAATCCCGTGCTGGCGGTGTCAGGTGTTGCGCCCGAAGCGCTCCGAACCAAACCAGCAGGGCAATCAGTGCCGCATGGACCGCATAACTAAACAGGAATTCCTTCCAGGGTGGCCGTCGATCCGGCAGCAAAGAGAACGGTGTCGTCAAAGGGTCGGAAGCCATATGAGCTCAGATGTCTGGCAGCAAAGTAATGCTGCCCTACGCGTATTCTCCTGCCTGCAAGCGACGGATCCGGCGCTTGGTGAACCGGGAAGACGAACCGGGACCCGTTCAGTTTACAACTCTGCTGGCCCTACGCTGCAAGCAGAAGGCCAATTCCCCACTTGGGAAACGGACTAAGCACTTGTAACAAAGGCGTTTACATTCGACCCAGGGCAATGCCCCGGCTGCCCCTCCCAAAGGGGCAAAAATTTACAGCTTCTGGGAAGGATTTCTCGCCTCCTCCCCCGGCCGCGTTTTACCACGGCCACCGGCGCCCTAGCAGCGAACGATTTTCTCGCTTTGGATTCCCTTGGTGGCGTTGCGCGTGTCGACCACCAGCTGCGCTTCGCGTACGATTTTTTTGTAATCGTAGTCGGAGTGGTCGGTCACGATCAGCACGCAATCGTATTCTCCAAGATTTTCGAGCGATGCCCGTTTCATCTGCAGATCGTATTTGCGCCCTTTCCCAATCGTCGGGAAATAAGGGTCGTGATAGCTGACCTGTGCGCCTTCCTTCTGCAGTAGTTCGATAATCGTGAGTGAAGGCGACTCGCGCAAATCATCAATGTCGCGTTTGTAGGCCACGCCCAGCACCAGCACACGCGATCCGTTCAGCGCCTTCTTTTGACGATTGAGTGCGCCAACCACCGACGCAATCACGTGATAAGGCATCCCGATGTTGATTTCACCCGCCAGTTCGATGAAGCGCGTCCGGAAATCCCATTCCTTCGCTTTCCAGGAAAGATAGAAGGGGTCGACAGGGATGCAATGTCCCCCCAACCCGGGCCCCGGATAAAACGGCTGAAATCCGAATGGCTTGGTGGAGGCCGCGTCAATTACTTCCCAGATATCGAGTCCCATGCGCAGACTCAGCAGTTTGAGTTCGTTCACCAGCGCGATGTTGACGCAGCGATAGATGTTCTCAAGCAACTTCGTCATTTCGGCCGCGGCTGGCGATGACACCCGCACCACGCGTTTGAAAATTTGTCCATACAGCGCGGCAGCGAGCTCAGACGCCTGCGGATCGAGTCCTCCGACCACCTTCGGGATGTCGCGCCGCGCCACGCTGGTATTGCCGGGATCCTCGCGTTCTGGCGAGAACGCGATGTAAAACTCCTTGTCCGACGTCTGGCCATCGCGCGCCGCTTTCAATCCTGATTTGTTTTCGTTCTCCAGGATCGGGACCAGAACTTCTTCGGTGGTGCCAGGGTAGGTTGTGCTCTCAAGGATCACCAGTTGCCCGGCGCGAAGATGCGGTGCGATGGCGTGCCCGGTATTGGTGATGTAGCTCAGATCGGGCTCGTGATATTCGTTCAGTGGGGTAGGAACGCAAATGATAATCGCGTCCATGTCAACGAGCTTCGCGTAATCGGAGGTCGCCGTCATTCCCCCGGTACGGGCCGTTTGGATTTCCTCTGGCGTTATCCGGAAAATGTAAGATCCGCCCGAGTTCAGCGTATCGACCTTACGCTGGTCGATATCGAAGCCGGTTACCCGCAACTTCTGCTCGGTGTAAAGAAGAGCCAGTGGGAGGCCAACATAGCCCAGTCCGATCACAGCCACCCGGGCCTGCCGGTTTTCGATCCTCGCCTTCAGGTCGGCGGAAAGAGAAGACACAGTACGCGTCGTCATGATTTGGAGAGTGATTCCTCGAGAATTCTAGCATGCAGAATTCGCCGCTCCGGCGCTTCCGCATCCTTGACGCGTCGACAATTGGCTCGGATTCCACAAACGGAACTCTCCCGCGGGGGTGAGATGATGAAGACTGCAAAGTGCCAATGCCAGATTTTGACGGAGCCGTGTGCGCACCATAAGACTTGTAGTTCTCATCCTGTTGTTGTTCTGGATCGTGTCGCGTTCGGGCAAGTTTCTGGTAATTGATGAACCGCAGAAGGCTGACGCAATTCTGGTGCTTGCGGGCGAGACCGACCGGCGTCCGGCGCGTGCGCTCGCTCTGTTGACGCAAGGCGATGCGCCTCGATTGGTCCTTGATGTTCCCGCCGACGCCAAAATCTATGACTCGACGTACCTGCAGATAGCGGAGCGCTGGGCCAGCGGGCAGCCTCAATCCCAATCGATCAGCGTGTGCCCCATCCAGGGCCTTTCCACCAAGTCTGAGTCGACGGAAGCCGCTGCCTGCTTGCGCAAGTTCGGCGCTCACTCGGTGTTGCTCGTTACTTCCGAGTTCCACACTCGCCGCGCTCTGAGCGTCTTCCGCAAGGAGCAGCCCGACTTTGCCTTTCAGGTCGCCGCCGCCTACGATCCAACCCAATTCGGCGAGCGCTGGTGGCAGCATCGCCAGTGGGCGAAAACCAATCTCGATGAATGGCTCCGCCTGCTTTGGTGGGAGTCCGTGGACCGGTGGTATTAGAGCCTGGAATGACTGTCTGAGAGTTTGACCCTGAATGACTTAAGGGCTACGATAGCGTCACATTTTCCGATCCTAACCTCGCGTTCTCGTGCCGACCGCGATTGGTGTGGCTATTCTTGCTCTGCTTGAGACCCAACAGAGAGCCGTCAGCCAAGTCTGAGCGCGTGCTCGGCTCTACTACATCCATCTCTACTCCAGGTTTGCATTCATGACTTCGAACAACTCTTCCATTTCCTTCACTGCAAGGCGAACGGCGGCGATGCTCGTTTGCCTTGTTCTGTCGATGGCGCTCTCTGCGCAGACGGCGCCACCGACAATCGGAGCGGCCGACTCAAATCGCTATCTGGCAGACGTGAAATCGCTGACGGCGCCCTCGATGGAAGGCCGCGGAGATGGCACCAAGGGACTGGTCCGGGCCTCCCACATGCTTGAGAAGCGCTACAAGGATCTCGGACTGAAGCCAGCGGGAACTCAGTCCTACTTCCAGCCCTTCACCGTGATTACCGGGGCTAAGCTTAAATCTACCCATAATCACTTTACGACTCAGGAGGCCTCGCAAAAGCACGACCTGAAATTGAATCAGGACTTCGTGCCATTCAGTTTCTCCTCCTCCGGGCCGGCGAATGCTCCGGTGGTTTTCGTGGGCTACGGCGCTACCGCTGAAGAGTTCGGCTACGACGACTACAGCGGCGTCGATGTGAAAGACAAGATTGTTGTTTTACTTCGTTACGAACCCGCCGGCTTCGCCGAAAAGAGCGGCAACACCGGACTGACGCGGCATGCGCAGCTGATCTCCAAGGCCATCAATGCGCGCAATCATGGCGCCAAGGCCCTGGTGCTGGTTAACGGCAAGCTCGGAGACGGCGAAGAAGATCTTCTGACGCGCTTCGGAAGTGTCAGCGGCCCTGAGAACACTGGAATCATCCTGGTGCAGATCAAGAACGAGGTCGCGGATCGCTGGTTTCAGTTAGCCGGCAAGTCGATGGCGGAAGTGCAGGGACAGATCAATCATTCGACCAAGCCGCAGTCCTTTGCTTTCCCCGATACTTTTCATGTCGCGCTCAACGTCGACATCGAAACCACCCGGGCTACCGTCAACAACGTGCTCGCCTACTTGCCGGGCAAGACTGACGAGTACGTCATCGTCGGCGCTCACTATGACCATCTTGGTCGTGGCAACTACGATTCGCTGGCCCCTTCGCAGATCGGACAAATCCATCCCGGAGCCGACGACAATGCCTCCGGTACCGCCGGCGTGCTGGAACTTGCTCGCATGATTGCTCCCCTGAAAGGGCAACTGCAACGCGGCATCCTATTCGCATCGTTTGCCGGCGAAGAACTGGGGCTGCTTGGATCGGCGCACTGGGTTCAAGAGCCGACTCTGCCGCTCGACAAAGCGGTTGCCATGCTCAACATGGACATGATTGGCCGCATCAAGGACGACAAGGTCTACATCGGCGGCGTTGGCACTGGTTCCTCGTTGAAGTCCATCGTTGAACAGGCGGATGCGAAATCCGGCTTCAAGATCGAGTACTCTCCCGGAGGATATTCCGCCAGCGACCACACTTCATTCGTCACCAAGCACATTCCGGTCCTGTTCTTCTTCTCCGGATTGCACTCTGACTATCACAAGCCTTCCGATACGTGGGAAAAGATCAACGCGCCCTCGGCGGCGCGGCTCGTCGATGTCGTAGGCAGCGCCGGATTGCAGCTCGCCGATGCGTCCGAGCGCCCCACCTTCGTCACCGTGGTGGAAGACAAGCCTCTCGCCGGCGCCGGCGGAGGTGGCTACGGTCCTTACTTCGGTTCGATCCCGGACTTCGGCCAGGTGGAAAACGGCGTCAAATTCTCGGACGTGAAACCCGCTTCTCCCGCGGAGAAAGCCGGATTCAAGGCGGGCGATATCCTGGTGCAATTCGGCGACAAGCCAATCACAAACCTCTACGACTTTACGGATGCCCTGCGCAGGAGCAAGGTCGGAGACGTCGTGGAAGTCACGGTGATGCGCGACGGCAAGCCGGTGAAAGCATCGGTCAAGCTTGAGCAGCGAAAATAAGTCGCCACCCACCGGCATCAGCATTTTCTGCGCGACCCGAATTGTACGAGACCGCGTCGGAACGCTTGTCGGACGTCGATGATCCGGGAACCTTCTGCGCCATGCCGTATACTTTCGGGACGCACGATGTGGGCAAGTGCGCATGATCTGTTGCTCGCGTAATCTAGTCGCGCAATTCGGGATTCCGCATGAATGTCTTGGTGATTGGCGGGGCAGGGTACATCGGCAGTCATACGGCACGCACGCTTCGGCGCCATGGCCATGAAGTCGTGATTTACGACAACCTTTCGACCGGTTACGACTTTCTCGCCAATGGCTTCGAACTGGTGAGAGCCGACATCGCCGATGTCAGCCAGCTTCGCCCGGCTCTCGAACGGGCCGATGCCGTCGTGCACTTCGCGGCGCATGCCTATGTGGGAGAATCCGTTGCCAATCCCAGGAAATATTTCCGCAACAACGTGGAATCGGCCCTGACTTTGCTGAATACCGCCATCGATATCGGTGTCCGCCACTTGGTGTTCTCTTCGACTTGTGCGGTGTATGGAACGCCGGCAAAAGTGCCAATCACCGAAGATGCTCCTCGTCAGCCCATCAATCCGTATGGAGTCACGAAGCTCTTCTTCGAGCACGCGCTGGAAGCCTATGACCGCGCCTACGGCCTACGTTTTGCGGCGCTACGGTACTTCAATGCGGCGGGCGCCGACGAGAGCGGCGAGATTGGCGAACTGCACGATCCCGAAACCCACTTGATCCCGTTGGTTCTGGGCGCGACTCAAGAGCGAGCTAAACCGCTCCAGATTTTCGGTGCAGACTATCCCACACCTGATGGCACCTGTATCCGCGACTACATTCACGTAAACGACCTTGCCGAGGCTCACGCGCTGGCGTTGCATCGACTGAACGATGGCGCGCCATCATTTGCGGTCAATCTGGGGACAGGTCAAGGATTTTCCGTTCTTGAGATCGTAAAGTCCGTCGAGAAAGTCACTGGCAGAAACGTGAACCGCGCGATTGGCCCACGCCGTCCCGGCGATCCTCCGTCGCTGGTGGCGAACCCTTCGCGCGGGCAGGAATTGCTGCAATGGAAGGCGACGCGTTCGTTGTCCGATATTGTCTCGACGGCGTGGAACTGGATGCAGCGCGCAACTGCCAAAGTCTGACGCCGTTTGTGTTCACTTTATCTTCAGAATTCCGTCGGTGCGAGCTTCGCACTTTCAATCAAAACTTCTGACCTCGACGTTATACTCGTTGCGTCCACGTAGTAGGACTGAGGGGTAGCCACTGTGTGCGGAATTGTTGGAATCCTGGCGCGCGACGCCAACGTCCCGGAGGATTTGCTGGAGCGCGCCACACGATCTCTGGCGCATCGCGGCCCAGACGATCACGGAACGGTGATCCTTCGCGAGACCCATCCTGAGTCGCTCGAGGTCGGCCTCGGCAATCGCCGTCTTGCCATTCTCGATCTCTCTCCGCTCGGCCACCAGCCTATGCAGGATCCAGCCACCGGAAACTGGATTGTCCACAACGGTGAGGTCTACAACTTCCGCGAAGTGAGGGCAGAACTCGAAGCCTGTGGTGTGCCTTTCACAAGCCAGTCTGACACCGAAGTGATTCTGAAGTCCTACGCGCGCTGGGGCGAGGCCTGCTTCACAAAATTTCGTGGCATGTTCGCGTTCGCCATCTGGGACGCGCGCCGCCATCACCTGCTCTTAGTGCGCGACCCAATGGGCATCAAGCCTCTCTACTACCATCGCTCCGACCGATACTTCCTGTTCGCCTCAGAGATCCGCACGCTTCTCGGCACTGGGCTGATTCCGCGAAAACTGCAACGCTCCGCTCTGCTCAACTACCTCGCCTTCGGCTCCGTCTACGAACCCGACACCATGGTCGAGGGCATCTCCACCCTGCGCCCCGGCCGTTACCTGAAGTGGCAGGCGGGAACACTTTCCGAGATTCGCTACTGGAACTTTGCGACCGGCACGCCCTCGGTGGAGGCGGAGGAGAGCAACTCGCATTCGGATCGCAAGCAGCTCGAAGAAAAATTGCAGTCCACGCTGAACGAGTCCGTTCGCATGCAGTTGGTAAGTGATGTGCCAGTCGGAGTGTTTCTTTCCGGCGGCATCGACTCGAGCAGCCTGGTCGCGATTCTGAGCCGCAGCGGTGTTCGCCCCACTACATTCTCAATCGTCTTCCGCGAACAGGACTTTTCCGAAGCCCCGTATTCCCGAACCGTGGCCGAGCAATTTCGCACCGATCATCATGAGATCACCGTCTCGCAGCAGGATGCCCTTGAAGCTATTCCCGCCGCGATTCGCGCCATGGACCAGCCCACCATGGATGGCATCAATACCTACTTTGTTTCGCAGCAGGCGCGCGCGGCCGGTGTGAAAGTCGCCCTGTCGGGTCTTGGGGGCGACGAACTCTTCGCTGGGTATGCGAACTTTCATGCGGTTCCCCGCATGGAACGCTTTGCCCGCCTTTGGTCGCATTGTCCCGGAGTTCTTCGTCGAACGGCGGCGGGAACATTCCAGACACTTGCCCCCGCCAACGACAAGAGTCGCAAACTATCGGCGTTGATTCGGGGCAACGGCTGTGTCGTGCACCCCTATTTTCTTTCCCGCATGCTTTTCGCGCCGCAACAGCGAGGGCGGCTGGTCTCGTTCGCGGACCAGGAGGAACGCCTCCGTGCCGCTGCGCCGCTGCGCGAGACCCTCAGCGAGACTGCGGGTCTGGATCCGATCAACCGCGTTTCCTATCTCGAATCCCGCTGTTATATGCTCAACACCTTGCTGCGCGATTCCGACTTTATGAGCATGGCTCACGGTCTCGAGGTGCGCGTACCCCTCATCGACCATCAACTCGCGCGCCAGGTGATGACCATGCCGGGACCATGGAAACTGGAGTCGTCACCCAAAGGTCTGCTGGTCAACGCTCTTGGTGACGCGCTCCCCGATTCTATTGTTCACCGCAAAAAACGAGGATTTACTCTGCCTTTTGAACGCTGGATGCGAGAGGCGCTACGGCCTGATGTCGAGGGCGCGATCGGAAAAATCGGCAGTGGGCCCTTGGCTACGGTTTTGGCCCCGGCGGCCGCCGCCGACGTGTGGAAGAGTTTTCTCCGCAGCGAAACTTCCTGGTCACGTCCCTGGGCATTGTTCGTTCTTCAGAATTGGTGCGCACAGAATCTCTGACGCCATCACCATGCAGAAGCTCGAAGAAAACCTGTAGTCTTCCTCGACGGTCGCACTCCTCTCGATCCCTTGAAAAACGAGGTCTAACACGGCATTTCGAGGCAGGGACGCGAATGACGCCTGGCGAACCTAAACGATTTTTCGGACACTGTACCTCGCTTACGATTGCCACACAGTATCGCGCCTGCTATAGTTCCGAAATCGTAGCGTCCACCTCGAAACTATCAGTTAACGATTAGCGGTTCGGTCACGTTGTCGCCTGCCACTCGGCGGCTGTTGCACAGGGGCGATCCTGGCAAGGCTGGTTCTGCCTCGCATCGAGGGAATGCAGTTGACTGTTCTTTATCTGGGTATTTTCGGTTTTTCGCTGAGCCTGTCGTTTATCCTGACCCGCTACGTTCGGAACCTGGCCACGACACGAGGCTGGGTATGCGCTCCGGTCTCCGAACGCCACTTGCACGCCGCTCCTTTGCCCCGACTCGGAGGGGTTGCCATTTTCGGCGCCTTCGTCCTCAGCTTGGCTGTGGCGGTGGTTGCCGCCTCTTTCCGTCCTGATCTCAAGTTCGGATCATCGCTGCACGCCCTGACCACGATCCTTATTCCGGGATGCTTGATCTTCCTGCTCGGTCTCTACGACGACATCCACAGTGTCGGTCCGTACGTGAAGTTCACCGTGCAGGCGATTGCGGCCACCATGCTGTGGCTCGGCGGGTTTCGTATTTTGGACTTGCCTGTGCTCTTCGGCGCCCGTCAGTTCCCGTGGTTTGTCGGATTGCTCGTCACGATCCTCTGGGTCCTGGGTATCACCAACGCGTTCAATCTGATCGACGGCCTCGATGGCCTGGCTGCGGGTTCAGCGCTGTTTTCGACCTTGGTGGTGTTCGTTGTTGCATTGCTTAGCCATTTCTCATTGGCAGCTTTGATGAGTCTGGCTCTTGCCGGCGCGATCGCCGGGTTTCTGCGTTTTAATTTCAATCCGGCCACGATCTTCCTCGGGGATTCCGGCAGCCTCTTCATCGGCTTTATGCTCAGCGCTCTTGCGCTGCAAGGCGCGCAAAAGGCGCCCACCGTGATCGCCGTAGCGATTCCCGTAGTGTCGTTCGGCTTGCCGATCCTTGAAACCTCCCTATCGGTTCTGCGACGGCTGATTGGAGGCCGCCCGGTTTTCACCGCTGACCGGGAGCACATTCACCACAAGCTTCTCCAGTTGGGACTCTCCCACCGGGAAGTCGTCATCGTTTTGTACGCCGTGTCGGCGTTGTTTGCGCTGCTGAGTCTGTTCCTGCTATGGCCTACAGGAAGCTCGCTCGGCCTCGTGCTGGCTGTCCTCGGAACCGGCATCTGGCTCGGCGTGCAGCACCTCGGGTATCCCGAGTTTGGCGAGATCCGCCGGGTCGCACAGCGCACCCTCGAGCAACGCCAAATCGTGATCAATAACCTTGCCATCCGCCGCGCCACCGCTGAGCTCCGAGTCGCCAAGGACTACGAGCAACTCTGCCGAATTCTGGTCGCGGCATTTTCGTCCAATGATTTCGACGCCTTCGACCTCACCGGAAGGTTCCTCGTTTCCGAATTTCCAGTTCGGCAAACCTCAGCGCTCACGAATCATGGCGAAATGCATTTCCGCTGGAACCGGCCCGGAACCCTCATTCTTCCCGGCACCGCCGCCACCTGGGGATTGACTCTCGATCTCGTTACCACCTCGAACCGCCGCCGCGGATTGCTGGTCATCCACCGCCTCTATAGCGAGCGGCCCTTGCATCTCGACGTGAATTTGCTTCTCTCCGAATTTCCGGTCGCCCTTGCCGACGCCCTCGATCGCGTCATTACTCACACCACGCAGTTGGTGCCGCAGTCAGACGACACCAAGGGCTTGATGGAAGCGCAGGCGGGCTGACTCCCTCCAGCCACTCGAAACTCGTCGAAACACTCCTACCGGACTTCCTTGAATGCGAAACTCTGGAGCGGCGCATACAATATGGGCGCGGTTGCTGAAGACCGCGGGGCCTGTGAGCCGCCATGAGTGAAGCCTGGAAACAATGGGAAGGCCACGTGCTCGACGGGCGTTACACGCTCGGAGCGTTTCAGGGCGCCACTGATCACAGCGCCGTCTTTCTCACTACCCACGGAAAGCTCAGCGAAAAGGCTGCCATCAAATTTATCGAGTACCCTCGTCAAGGCGGTCCGGCGCAGCTGGCGCGCTGGGAGCGCGCTTCCAAGCTCTCGCATCGTCATCTGATTCGCCTTCTCGACTGGGGCCAGTGTCGCCTCGCCGATGCCTCGATGCTTTACGTCGTTACTGAGTCAGCCGACGAGAACCTCGGTCAAATCCTCCCCACGCGCCCACTGACTACGTCTGAGACCGAGTACATGCTCCGGTCCATGCTCGAAGTGCTTTCTTACTTGCACGCATCCGGCCTGGTGCACGGACGCTTGCGGCCGTCGAACCTGATGGCCGTCGGTGACGACCTGAAGCTTTCGAGTGACACTGTCTGCTCCGCTGGAGATAAGAACATCACGGCACGGGAGCCAAGCGTCTATGACGCGCCCGAGGTGGCCGCGTCCGGCTTCTCCCCAGCCGGAGACGTGTGGTCGCTGGGCATCACTCTGGTCGAAGCCTTCACGCAGCGGCCGGCGCCCGGTGAAGCCATTCGTCAGGCCGATCCAAAACTTCCGGAAACGATTCCCGCTCCATTCCACGAGATTGCGCGGCAATGTTTGCGTCTTGATCCGGAGCGCCGCTGGACCGTTGCCGACATCGCAGCGCATCTTTTACCCGCGCCGGTCGCGCGCCGTAAGCCTCGCAACGGATCACGGCCGGTGCAAGCCGCCGTCGCCGTCCTGATTCTTGGGGGAATACTGGCGGGAGCGAAGTTCCTGCGGCAGGGAAGCGGAACCTCGGATCAGCCATCCTCACCGCCAAGCTCTCCGGCCAGTTCCGCAGCTTCACCTGCTCCCTCTGCGAATACTTTGCCTGTCGAACCGGTGCAGCCCCCGCCGGCACCGCAACCGGCAACTCCCGCCGTGTCTTCCCACGCCCCTGAGAGGCCTGCTACCAACGATGCCGCTCCTCCACCGGCCCCTAAGTCGCCTGCTCGGGAAGGCTCGCTTCCCGGCAGCGTTGCGGACCAAGTCGTACCGGCTGTTTCCCAAAAATCGAGAAACACCATCAATGGCAAAGTTCGAGTTTCTGTACGCGTCGCCGTCGACACCTCTGGCCGCGTGGTCGACGCCAAACTCGCATCGCCGGGCCCGAGCCGCTATTTTGCAAACATCGCCCTGGAAGCTTCCCGCCGATGGAAGTTCACTCCTCCGCAGACGAAAGGCGAAGCGGTGCCAAGTGAGTGGATGTTACGTTACGCCTTCAGAAGAAACGGAGTTGACGTGAGCCCCGCGCAGTTGTCCCCAGATGTTCGAGGAAACTGAACCAGGAATTCGAGGGGCTCGTGCCCGTCTGACTACTGCTGGGGAGGCGCCGGTGGCTGATGCTGTTGCTGCATCATCGTCCGGCGCGTTTCGTACAGATCCTGCAGAACCTGCTGCGGCGTCCGGTCGCCTTGCGGGCCGCCATTTCTGGCCGGCTCCGCCGCCGGAGGCGCGTCTGGTGTCGCGGCGTCCGCTACAGTGCTAGCGGCTGCTGGCGCAGCGCCCCCACCAGCGCTAGGGCCCGAATCACCAGTCGCTTGTACGGCAGGCTCCGGAGTGATCGATTCCGAAGCGGCCGTCTGTTGTTGCTGCATCTCTTGCATTTGCGCTTGTTGCGCCTGCATGGCTTGCTGCTGTTGCACGATCTCCTGATAGGGCTGCATCGCCGCCGCCTGCAACGTGGTTCGCGGCGACACCGGACGGCCTGCCGACGCTACGGTTGCCGTATCCACATGATCGGTTTTCGCCGTCAGGATAATGTGAGCGACCGCCTCCGAATCCGTTTCGGTTCCTACCATCACGTAGTTGTAGTGCGACCCGTTGAGTAGCGCTGCCATCACGTCGCGCGCCGGCGCTGGTCCCAGTTGCGTGACGACCCGTTCTTCCGCCCCTTCCGGAACGTCGATCACGGCCCCGGTCTTCGAGGCAACTGCACGCAAAATGTCGGCTAAGGTCGAGTTCTTCGCGGTCACCGTGAGCTTACCGCCCGCGAAAATCACCAGCGGCGGAAGGGCCGGACGCTGTTCCGGCGTGAGGCTCGGCGATTCAGGGGCCTTCTCGGGCACGCTGGTAGTGCTCACCTGCACGCCTTCTCCCGTGACGCATCCGATCGGGGAGGCTTGCGTCGCGCCACTATCGCCGCTGCACGGTGCTGACTGGGCTGCCGCAATCCCGCTGGAGATAGAGAAACAAAGCGAAACACAGAACAGTTTCAGGGCCGATTTCATAGATACCTTCCAGGGGGAGCCAGACAGTCGCTGCGGGAAGGTCAAAACCCGTCCGCGCAGGGAGGGGGAGGAAACGATGGTACTATGCCCTTTGGTACGTATCAAGGTCAAAGAATGTCATTCCGACTTCCCATCGAACCTTCGGTTTCTTCACTTAAGCGACTGTATCGACAGCACTTCTGCTGAACAGCAAGCCAATTGCCAAAAAATGGCCCCCTACTCTTCCGGTGGGGTTGCCGCCTTCGGCAAAGGACCCTCGATCGGCTTGCGCGGCATCATTTGGTCGCGCATCGCGGCGTGATAAACAAAGCTCGCCACGATGACGGCTGCCTGCTTCAAGTCGTCCGCTTGCAACCGGTCGTAGACGTCCATGTTCGAATGATGGGTCCGCGTCGAGTAGTCGAGCGGATCCTGAATGAACTGGAAGCCAGGAATGCCCACTGCGTCGAACGATTGGTGATCGGTTCCGCCCGTGTTCCGCATCGTAAGCGTGGTCATGCCCAAATCTTTGAACGGCTGCATCCAGGCTTCGAACATCGGCGCCACCGCCTCGTTCTCCTGTAGGTAAACTCCGCGCAGCTTTCCGCTTCCGTTGTCCACGTTGAAATACACCGAGACCTTGGCCTGCTCTGGTTTCGTTGTGACGGGTCCCGCTTCGCGCCGCAACAGCGTGGGCATTCCCTTCATGTCCGGCTCATCGATGGGTGGCCGCGATCCGAAATGCTGCTGCACGTAATTCTGTGAGCCCAGCAGTCCCTGCTCTTCTCCCGTCCACAATCCTATCCGGATCGTGCGCCGCGGTTTCACATCGAGCGCTTTCAAAATTCGCATCGCTTCCATCATGACCACCGTGCCGGCGCCATTGTCGGTTGCCCCGGTGCCGGAGTGCCACGAGTCGAGGTGCGCACCCACCATCACGAGTTCATCCTTCTTGTCGGTCCCGGGAATTTCCGCCAGCGTGTTGTACTGCATGGCATCGTCGTCATAGAACGTGTTGGCCACGTTCAGCTCGAGCTCGACGTCCTTCTTCTGTTCCAGAAGACGCGCGATTCGGTCCCACTGTTCCAGGGCCACCGTGATCGCCGGAACCAAACTCGTCTCGCCGGTTTTCCACGACCCTCCCGATTGTACGAACACGGTGCCGCCTCCGAAGGAGCCATAGCCGTGATCGACTATGGCCAGGACTTTTTCCTCGGCCAGAAACTTGTTCACTTCTTTCTGGAAGGCTTGCCGCTTGCGGCTTTCCGCATAACGCAACCCGGGTTTTTCGCTGGGAATTGGATATTGCCCGATGTCGGCCAGATCTTTTTCCGACAACCGCTCGAACAGCGGTTGCGAAACTGTCTTCACATCCGGATCCGGCCCGAAAATCGCAATCATCCCAGCCAGCTTGCCGCGGTACTTGTCGAAGTCTTTCTTGTCCTCGATCTTCACTCGAATGCACTTGCCCTTCGTGACCCCGTTTGTCCCCGGAGTCCATGCCTTGGCATAGGCAATCAGCGGCGCCACATCGGGCGACGTCATCCGCACATTCACGTAGTCGCTGGCCCAGCCGCTGCCGAACGGCCCCCAGGACTCCAGATGGGCATTGCTGAGCCCGAACGAAGCCAGTTTGTCGCGCGTCCATTCATTGGCCCGCTTCACGTTCGGGGAGCCCGTCAGGCGCGGCCCAATACCGTCCATCAGCCCGCTCGCAAGTTCCATGACCTTGGAGTTGCGGAATCCCTCGTAGCGGATTCGGTTCACCATTTCCAGATCAACTTTTTCTTGCGACCAAACCAGACTACCGGCAAATACAAGCAGGACGACGACCAGGGCAAACGACGAGACTTTCTTCATGCGGATTCCTCGAGGCGGATCAAAAACCGACCGACCATACTACGCGAAGGGGAACCTGCTTCCAACCCGTGCGCCGAGAAGATGTATCGTGACCCGACCCACGGAAAACCTTCGCGCTCCCCCGTACAATGTCCCGGTGACGAACACCCTCCAGGTTGGCCTCGTCGGTTTCGGACTCGCCGGGCGTGTCTTCCATGCCCCCTTGATACAGGCCAACCCCCATCTGCGCTTAACCCACATCGTCCAGCGGCACGGTGATGAAGCCAGGCAAAAATATCCCCATGCTGAAATCGTTCGCGATGTCGACACGCTCCTGGCGCAGAAATCTTTGGATCTGGTCGTGGTCGCAACGCCCAACACCAGCCACTTCGACATTGCCATGCGCGCCCTGAACGCTGGCAAACATGTCGTCGGGGACAAGCCTTTCACTATCACGACACGGGAAGCCGATGAGCTTATCGATCTCTCGCGACGCTCGGGTCGCGTCCTCAGCGTCTTTCAGAATCGCCGCTGGGACGGCGACTTTCTCACCGTCCGCGAAATTCTCGGACAACGACTACTCGGCAGGTTAGCGGAATACGAAAGCCGCTTCGATCGTTTCCGTCCCGCAATCAAAGAAAACGCATGGCGCGAGCAGGACACGCCCGGCTCGGGCGTGCTCTTCGATCTCGGGTCTCACCTCATCGATCAGGCCATGGTTCTGTTCGGTCCACCCGCCACGATCTACGCTGATCTCCGCAAGCAACGCGAGGGCGCGATGGCTGTCGACAACTTCGAAATTCATCTGGGCTATTCGAATCTAAAAGTGACCTTGAAAGCTGGATCGCTGGTCTGTGAGCCCAGTCCGCGATTTGTTCTTCATGCCACCGAGGGCAGCTTCACCAAATTTGGCCTCGATCCCCAGGAGGAAGCTCTAAAGCAGGGCCACTCGCCCGCAGAGTCCGGCTGGGGAGAAGAAGCTCCTGAAGTCTGGGGCACGCTGACGCGATGCGACGGAGCGATGAGCCGCCAAAAATACCGTACGCTCCCCGGTCGGTATCCGGACTACTACAGCAACGTCTATCGTGCGATCACTGGCGGCGAGGAACTCGCCGTCAAGCCCGAGCAGGCCCGGGAGGTCATTCGCCTGATCGACCTTGCCGAACGAAGCGCCCGCGAGGGAAGACTCCTTCCGGTGACCTGACCACCCAAAACGCCAATTTTTCAGCTCAGTGAATTTTTTTACATTTCCCGCATGTCGTCGCCGGTTCCGAGGATTATGTCCGGCCCTTGAACCGGCTGTTGCAGGTTCTTCTTCCTCTTTGCGCGTGAGCCTTGACTTTCCCCAGTAGCAAAGGCACAATGCCTACGCTGTTTGAACCGAGAGAGTTAGCCCGAATAAGGCTATTGGCGGGCTTTTCGGCGTTAGGCTGAAATTGTCCACCAACAACTTCGAAGGCTCCGGTTGCTCGGTTGTGTACCTGGGTTTTTGTGATTCCCCTCCACAAGACCCCTCCGTCAGAAGTTTGGTAGGCCGTCGCGTTACGGTTCGCAGCATTCCCTTCATCCAGGCTGGAACTCTTGATCAGGAGGAGAGCTTTATGGCAGTTGTCGTAGCGTCTTGCACTCGCGCATTGTGGAGCGGGAGATTAAGAAGTACAAAAGCCAATGTCTTTGCGGTTGTGGTCCTGGCCGGTGTCGTGATGATTGCCGCGACCCCACTATTTGCCCAGAGCCCGTACTTTCCGAATTTCAATTCGACCACGAATCTCGTGCTGAACGGTACAGCGACCACTACCAACACCAACGGCGTCCTTCAGTTGACGAGCTCGGCGCCTAGCCAGGTCGGTTCCGCATGGTACAGCGTCCTGCAGCCGGTCGCAGGAGGCTTCTCTACGACTTTCACGTTCCGAATGCTCAATCCGTCCGAGCCGCCGGCCGATGGCATCGCGTTCGTGATTCAGAACTCTGACGCCGGAACGTCGGCCCTTGGCGGCGGTGGTGGCGGGATCGGTTACCAGAACATTCCCAACAGCTTGGCGATCGAGTTCGATACCTTTCAGAACTTCTATGATCCCAATGCGAATCACATCGCCATCCAGAGCTGCGGGACGAACCCCAATAGCGCTGACCACACAGCGACGTACGGCGACGGAGAAGTGCCATGCCAGATCGCGATGGCCAGTACCCTCCCGGCTAACCTGGTCTTATCCGATGGCAATCCTCACACGGTTCGCATCGATTACAACCTGTTGCAGTGCGATGGAGAGATCTGCGTGCCATCGCCGAACATCTCGGTAAGCGTCGACGGGAACTCCGTGCTAAGCGGAATCAGTGTCAACCTATCGACCCTTCTCACCCTCGCCAGTACGACTGAGGAGGGCCCCCTCAACAGCGCCATCGTCGGTCTGACGGGCGCAACCGGCGCTGCTTACGAAACCCAAGACATCCAGAGTTGGAGTTTCACCCCGGCGGGGAGCCAGACCATTACCCTGCCCGCCCCGGCGAACCAATTCACCACATTCACCTTTGGCAGCTACCTGTACAAGGTTCGGCCTAACACCAGCATTTCGTCCTTACAGGTCACGGAAGTTCCCGTCGATCCGGCAAACTTCGACCCAGGTCCGAATTTCCAGCACGCGACGTGCATCACGTATGACAGCACGGGCGGGAAATGTATCGAGTTCCACGTAGTGTGCGACCCCAACAACCCGGCCGATCCGGCCTGCGCCAACGTCAGCTACGATGTGGTCACCAGTTACGACGTGACGGCAGGAACCCAGATCTCCAACCCCGGTTTCCTGAAAGCGACCGGGCAATCCTGTCCGCCTGCGGTGCCTTTCGACACCAACGTCATCACTCAGTTCATCCAGACTCGAACTGATCCGACGACCAAGGGTTCGAGCAAGCCCACATTCTCCTGCTTCGTGGCGGTGTCGGGTGTCACTTACCAGCCGGCTGATCTCGATATCATCAACCTGGCTGCTCCGAAGGTGAGACCTGGCAGCACGCTGACCTATGTCGCCACCGTGACCGACTTTGGTCCTGCACCTGCCCAAGGCGTTGCCATCAGCAACACGATTCCGGCTGGCACCACCTATGTCAGTTCGTCCCTGTGCTCACTGAGCAACGGCTGCTCGAACGCTCCGTGCACCTTCGACGGCGCGGTCGCCAGCTGTCAGGTCGGAAACCTGGCGGAGTTCAATCTGGAGTTCATGGTCGTGAACGTCAAGGTCACCGCGCCCGCAGGCACGGTCATCAGCGACACGGCTACGATCACCGGATTCAATCCCGATCCGGACAAGACGCCAGATCGCTCCTGGACGACCAAGACGACGGTGAGCAACCGCTAACGAAACCCGGGAGTACCATTTCGCACGATGCTCCCGTTAACTTCACTGAACTCAATGCAGGCCGCAAGGCCTGCATTTTTATTTCTCCTGAAGTTGCCGCGAGTTCTCGAAGAAGTTTGTACCTGGAGTTTGAGGAGGAAAGATTCTCGCTGAAAAGACTGCGGAATCTATTTGGACGCCTGAAGCCACTTGTTCGAATCGTTATAGATCACACTCAGATCCGCCCGCTGCAACACTTTCTCCGCGCCCTTTTCCTTCGAGATCGTCTCCAGCAAGCGCACGGCCTGGCGATACTGATCCTGCGCTTCGCTGGTCTTTCCAGAAATTCGTGCAATGGTCGCCAGCAGGTAGTGCGCGCGAGCCGAGAGCGGCTGTGATCCCAGCTTATCGGAGCGCAGTAAGAGCTCTTCCAATTCCGGCTTGGCGTGTGCGTAGTCATGCGCCTGGATCATCGCATCCGCCAGCCACAGCGAACACTGAACGCCAAGGTACTTCAACCCTAGTTCATTTGCCCTCTGGACCAGGAGACGTAAACTGGCGATCGCTTCCTTGCTTCGCCCTTCCTGCACCGCCAGCTTTGCCAAATTCAACTTCGCGATAAGTTTCTTGTCGGTCTCGGTGCTGTGTTCCGCTGCCTGTTGAGCACGTTCGTACGAGGTCTTGGCAGACTTGAAATCTCCGCGATAAAACGCCGCGTCGCCCATGTAGCCGAGCGTCTGGGCCACCATTCCATCGTTCTTTAATTCCCGCGCCAGGTTGAGCGCGTCATCAAGATACTTCGGAGCCTCGTCGCCGCGGCCCGCTTCGATCAGGACGTCGCCATATCCGCCCAGAATCTCCGACATCCAGAATGTTCTGTCCTTCAGATCGCTGAACGTCTTCAGCGCTTCTTCCTTTGCATTCAATGCTGCGCCCAGTCTGCCCTGGTGCTGGAACAAAGTTCCCAGGCTGTAAGACTCGATGGCCGCGCCTCGCGGATCGTTGATGGTGCGGCGTAGATCGAGCGCACGCATATATTGCGTCACCGCCTGATCGTATTGCCCCATCTTGGCCGAGGTTTCGGCGATGTTGTGCACGCTTTCGACAATATCGTCGGGAACCTTGGCCTTCTCGCGCAGTTGCAGCGCCTGCTGGAAGTAGGTCAGAGCGTCCTCGTAATCGCCCTTCGCGAAGCGGGCGTTCCCGATGTTGTTCAGGCAAATCGCCTGCATGCTTTCGTCGCCCACGTCGCGCTCGACTTGCAGCGATTCCTTGTAGAAGCTGAGCGCCTTGTCGTGATCGCCCTGGTCGTCATAAAAGTTTCCCAGGTCGAGCAATGTGCCTCCGACCCCGCGTTTGTCGCCAATGTCGCGCCGGATCTGCAGAGCTTCGTTAAAACTCGCCATCGCCGCCTTGCTGTTTCCCAGTTGCGCTTGCAGCTTCGCCACCTCGTTCAGCGTGACTGCCATGCCCCGCTTCTGCCCGATTTTCCGCTTGATATCGAGGGATTCCTGAAAGTTTTTCAGCGCTTCT
>Ga0307478_10000455_pt1 | contig 42508 bp, 33 predicted proteins | sample atmos_gasesECM4C_2_FD_203713 | JGI IMG/M metagenome (GOLD analysis project Ga0307478, IMG submission 203713) | Hardwood forest soil microbial communities from Morgan-Monroe State Forest, Indiana, United States - atmos_gasesECM4C_05 | ecosystem: Environmental > Terrestrial > Soil > Temperate...
GTGACGAGCTTGGTCTGGACATCAAAAGCGTTCTACGAGAGCGAAATGGCGCTGCTTTCGGCGTCCACGCCGAAGTGTCGCCACAAAACGCTTGACAAGGCATAGCGTCGTTAGAGACGGAATGACAGTCATACTGTCGCGCAGTTGGCCATATTTCTTTTGGGCGCTAACCGTGCTCAGCGTGGGAGGAATCGGTCTCGCCTGTCTCAACCTGTCGAAGCCGCAATGGACGCCACTAAGCGCCAGTCTGCGATTGGGCCTCGATTGTTATATGTGGATTCTTGCCTACTGGCTGTGCCGGACGAGCCTGTTGCAATCCCTTAATGGCGCCGACCTGTCCCCCACGGAGGCGGCGCAGAAAGTTACAATTTACCATCAGATGCTGGCAAACTCGGCCATCTGGGTGGCCGTTGCGGGCGTGATCACGCTGGCATTCGATCTGCGACGGGCAGTGAGAGTTGGGCGCGAGGGGTGAACGCGCCGGCCACGATAAGGGCGCGGCCTGACAGCCAAACCAAGCGCTGCCCTCCCCCGTCGGTTGCGGAACCCCAGCCAAGCCGCGAGACGCGGCCAGGCTTTGATGATATCTTTTATCCTTACTAGAATCCCGCAAGGTTGGAGGAATCAAACGAATGGCTCAAGTGAAAATCACCGTCCGTCCCAATGGCCCCTACCGTGTCGAAGCACCCGAAGGTTCCATTGAACTCGTCGATGTCAACGGAACCCAGTACGACCTCACCGGCAAACCCGCCTTTTCTCTCTGCCGCTGCGGTGGCTCGGTGAACAAACCATTTTGCGACGGTACGCACAGCCGCATCGGTTTTCAGGGAGCGGAACTGGCAGTGAAAAAAGCTGAAAGCTGAGAACCGAGGGCCGAATTGGCCACGGATCTGCACAGATGAACGGATCTACACGGATAAAGAGAACGCTAAGTAATTATCCGTGACAATCCGTACAAATCCGCGGCCGAGAACTGATAACGGCAATGAGCGATCTGACCGACCGCGAACTGGGAATGCACCGCAACATCACGCGCCGCGATTTTCTCAACGGCGTGGCCGTGACCGTTGGCGCTGCCCTGATGCCGTCGCGGCTGTTCGCCGCAGAGGGTAGCGATCCCGAGAAGGAGCCCAACTACTATCCTCCCGCGCTGACGGGACTGCGCGGCAGCCATGACGGCTCGTTCGAAACGGCGCACTGCTTACGCGACGGCACCTTCTGGGACACAGCAGGCACGCCAAAAGATACCGGCGAGAGTTTCGACCTCGTCATTGTGGGCGGCGGCATCAGCGGCCTCTCCGCCGCGCACTTCTATCGGAAAACTGCCGGCGCGAACGCGCGTATTCTCATCCTCGACAACCACGACGACCTCGGCGGCCACGCCAAGCGCAACGAGTTCCGCCTCGGCAACCGAACTCTTATCGGCTATGGCGGGACTTACTCGATCGAGAGCCCGCAACCTTACAGTGCAGTCGCGAAGAGCGTGATCGAGGAATTGGGAATCGACGTCGCCGGCTTTCCGAAATACCTCGACCGGAATCTCTACGGCTCCGCGGGGCGAGTTCCCAAGATTTTCTTCGACAAAGAGACCTTTGGCAGCGACAAACTGGTGGACGATCCCTGCCCGTTTCCGGGGGGCGAAACTTATGACCTCGCCGTCGCCGGTCCCAATGCCTGGGAACACTTCATCGCCGAGGCGCCGATTGCGGAACAGGCACGCAAGGACGTCGCTCGTTTGTGCCGCGAAAAGAAAGACTATCTCCCAGCTCTTAACTACGAACAAACAAAAGCGCGCCTTGCACGCATCAGTTATGCCCGCTTTCTCACCGAACTGGCGGGTATGCACGGCGACGTGATTCGTCTCTACCAGACCATTTCCCAACCGCTGTTTGGCGTCGGAATCGAAGCGGTTCCGGCGCTCGACGCGTGGGAAGCAGGCTACCCGGGCTTCACCGGAATGCTGGGCAGCCCTGAAGCGTTAAGCAATGAACGAAAATATTTCTTCCACTTTCCCGACGGCAATGCCAGCGTCGCGCGCCTGCTGGTGCGCAGGCTGATCCCAGACGCCATGCCCGGTAACATCGCGACTGATGTGGTTACGGCCAAGGCGAACTACGAGAAGCTGGACGAGAAAGCATCGTCCGTGCGCCTTCGATTGAACAGCACAGTGGTGCGAGTAAGGCATGCAGGCGATCCGGCGCGAGCCACGGAGGTCGAGATTGCCTACGCCTGCAGCGGCAAGACGTATACCGTAAGAGCCAAACACTGCATCCTGGCTTGCTGGCATATGATGATCCCGTACCTATGCGAGGAATTACCGGAGGCTCAGAAACAGGCGCTTGCCTTCGCGACTAAAGTTCCGCTGCTCTACAGCAATGTGCTTTTGCACAACGGAAAGGCGTTTCAAAAGGTTGGCGCGAATGCGATCTACGCTCCTGGTGGCTACCATACCAGCGTTGACATCGATCTGCCGGTTAGCATCGGTGACTATCGCTGCCCGCGCGCGCCGGAGGATCCGGTTATCGTGCATATGAGCAAGGCTCCCTGCCAGGCGGGCCTTCCCGCGCGGGACCAGCACCGCATTGGTCGGATCGAGTTGTTCACTACGACATTCGAAACCATGGAACACAATATCCGCGAGCAGTTGGCGCGCACGCTCGGGCCGGGCGGATTCGATCCTGCGCGCGACATCGCCGCGATTACGGTGAACCGTTGGCCGCACGGTTACGCCTACGAATACAACTCACTATTCGATTCATTCGTACTCGAGGGCGGTGAAACTCCTTGCGAAGTAGCGCGCAAGCCCTTTGGACGAATCGCCATCGCCAACTCGGACGCTGGCGCCGCCGCCTATACGGATGAGGCGATCAACCAGGCTTGGCGGGCGGTCGGGGAGTTGAAAGGCTAGTCGTCCAAAGTAAAAAAGGGCGGAATCAGTTGTCGGATCGTGCGAACGGAGTGCGTCCCAGACGCAACGGGACGTTATAGTGATGGGCTACCTGCATGGCAGCGCCTGCGAGCGCAAGAGTCAAGACGAGAAAGATGCTGGCGCGTCGCGGTGCTTGCTCCTGCTGCGGAGCGATGAGTGCGATCACTGCCCCCACGATTAATCCCGTGATCAGTCCGCCGATGTGCGCGGCGTTGTCGATCCCCGGGATTGCGAATCCGAAAATAAGGTTGTAAACGACAAACGCGCCGAGGCTGCGCAACGTTCCTGAAAGTGCCGCACGCGGTACCGAGAACTCTCCTAACTTGAAGGCCGCCAGCAGCGCGCCCGCGAGGCCGAAGATGGCTCCTGAGGCCCCAACGCTAGGTACGTAAGGATGCCATCCTGCGCTCGCCAGACTGGCTCCCACGCCGCAGAGGAGATAGATGCAGGCGTAGGTCCAGCGTCCGTATAGCGATTCGCAAAGCTGGCCTAGATTCCACAGGCACCACATGTTGAAAGCAATGTGAATGACTCCGCCATGAACAAACACATTGGTCAGCAGCCGCCACCATTCGCCCGAAATCGTCAGCGCACCCAGGTTGCCTCCCCAGCGGACAAGCTCAGCCGGAGGGAAGTCCATGATGGTGGACGCGGAGAGCGCCATGCCGAGAAACACCGCCGCGTTGATTCCGAAGATGATATGAGTCAGGCTGATAGCCGATTCGCCACGCTGGACCCAGGGCCTACGCATGACAGGTTGCGGCGCGTCGTCAGCCAGTTCTCCGCGCTGCGCCGCTTCGTGCTGCACGCACCACGGACAAATCTTCCTGCCGAAGGTAAAGCCAGAAAGCTGACGGCCGCATCGAATGCAATTTGCCATGCTGTTAAAAGAGTATCAGCAGTTTGGGGCTCGGGGCGAGCGATGCGGTCACCGGGTCCGTCTCGGCAGCTGCCGGGCTTCGCCTGGCCGGACAGCCGAGGGCGGCTGTCGCCACATGATTCGTATCCCGCGCGAGAATCGTTAATGGATGGTCTTGGTCTTCCTCGACATATAATCCATCAGCAGGTATTGGCCGAGCGTGTAAGGGGTGGTGAAGTAGGCTTTTCCGCGGCACATTTCGGTGACTTTCTGAACGAACTGCACCAATCCATAATCCGAGGCGAGCATGAAAGTGTTGATCAACACGCCAGCGCGCTTGCATTTTGAGACTTCTTCGAGCGTCTGGCTGACAACGAGTGGATCGAGGCCGAAGGCGTTTTTGTAGATACGTCCGTCCTCAAGCGTAAGGGCAGACGGTTTGCCGTCTGTAATCATCACGATCTGCTTCATGTCTTTGCGCTGGCGCTGCAGAATTCTTTGCGCCATGCGCAAGCCTTCGCGCGTGTTGGTGTAATACGGTCCGACCTTGACGCGGGCGAGCTGCGACAGAGGTACCTCTTCGGCGGAGTCGTGGAAAAGCACAAGGGAGAGCGAGTCACCCGGATACTGCGTGCGAATCAGGTGCGAAAGCGCCATCGCAACTTTTTTCGCCGGAGTGAAGCGGTCTTCGCCATAGAGAATCATCGAGTGCGAGCAGTCGAGCATCAGCACGGTGGCGCACGAAGACTGATACTCGCACTGGTGCACCTGCAGATCAGAGTATTCGATGTTCAGCGGCAGGCTCAGGCCCTCACGCTGGATCGCGCTCGAGAGCGTCGCGGTGATGTCGAGGTTCAGTGTGTCGCCGTATTCATAGGTGCGGGAAGCGCCGCTGGCTTCGATGCCGGTGGCCAGGTCGCGCGTGTCGTGGCGTCCAAAGCTCGATTTGCCGAGCGAACCTAGCAGGTTTCGCAGCGACTTGAAGCCGAGGAAGTCGAGGCTCTTGTCGGTGATTTCGAATTTCGCTTGCGGAGCGTTTTCGCCAAGTTGCCCGCCGACCCCCGACGGGCGCGAAGGATCAGGCGGCTGGTCGATGGAGATGTAATCTTCCTGCTGCATGCGCTCGATCAGCTTTTCAATGAGGTCGTCGAGTTCGCCATCCATTGCCATTTGCTGCAGGCGTTCGCGCATCTCCTCATCGAATTGATCGCCTTCCATTAACGCTTGCTCGATGGCGCGGCGTAGCTCGTCGAGGTTCTGCTCGCCCTCGGGCATCTCATACCACATGTCGCTCTGGAAGCCGCTCTGCAGCAGGTAATCGGAGAGCGCCCCGAGCAGGTCTTCCAGGCTCATTTCACCCGCGGGGTCGGGGACGTATTTCGAGTAGCGGATGCGTTTCATAAAGGGGCTTCGGGCATCAGCTATCTGCCGTCGCCTAAAAGTCCAATCGTTCCAAGGTCGGGGTTGGCCGAAACCCAACGGCCGATAGCCGAAGCCTAGTTAAACTGCCTTCTCTGCCGGTACGGCGGTTCTTCCTTATCGAATGCCTTCTCGCGCTGCGGCTCGGGCTTTTTGTCTCCCGCTTTGAACACGCGTTCTTCGTTCCGCCCGATACGTTTGTGCGCGTGTAGCCCCTCTAAAATGAATTCCGCAGCCGAAACTTGTTGCTCCGGGCTTTCTTTCTGTGAAACGCCGAGCGGCCCAAGTTTGTCGACCAAGCCCTGAATTTCCTTGAGGTTTTCGAGCGCTTCGACGGCGGAGACAGAATCCGACAACTGAATTTCGCCGCCCAGGTCAAACCACTGCACGATCTGCTGCACATTCGCGCCAGTGAAATATTCGTCGTAAGTTTTGGCGATGGCCGAGCGAATTAATTCGCGGCCCACGAAATCTGCGCCCTTCATCTCACCTTCGTATTCCAGTTCGAGCTTTCCGGTGATGGCAGGTAACGCGGCGTAGACATCACTGATGCGTGGCACGACGAGTTTTTCGTCATTGCGAAGCGCCCGGCGCTCCGCATTCGAGATTACGTTCTCCATTGCGGAGATCGGCAAGCGTTGGCTGACTCCGGATCGCTTATCGACCTTCTTATCTTCGCGTGCGGCGAAAGCGATGCGCTCGATCACTTGCTGAATGTAAGTCGGAAGGTGCATGGCGTGGCCATTGCGGCGAGTCCAGGCCTCCTGCGCTGTGATAGCGATACCTTCATCCACAGTCGCGGGGTAGTGCGTGCGAATCTCGGAACCGATGCGGTCTTTCAACGGCGTAATAATTTTCCCGCGTGCCGTATAGTCTTCGGGATTCGCGCTGAAGACGATCGCCACGTCGAGCGGCAGCCGAATCGGATATCCCTTAATCTGCACGTCGCCTTCCTGCATAATGTTGAACAGGCCAACCTGAATTTTGCCCGCCAAGTCGGGGAGTTCGTTAACGGCGAAGATGCCGCGATTGGCGCGGGGCAACAGGCCATAATGAACCGTGAACTCGCTCGAGAGTTCATGTCCGCCGCGGGCCGCCTTGATGGGATCGATGTCACCGATGAGGTCGGCGATCGTGACATCCGGGGTGGCGAGTTTTTCCACGTAACGTTCGTCGGGAGTGAGATAGGAAATGGGAGCGCTATCGCCAAGACGCGCGACTTCCTCGCGGCAGCGGCGGCAGATAGGCGCGTATGGATTGTCGCGGATCTCGCAGCCGGTAAGATATGGCATCTGAGGATCGAGTAACGTGGTGAGAGCACGCAGGATGCGGCTTTTGGCCTGTCCGCGCAGGCCGAGCAAAATAAAATTGTGCCGCGAGAGAACGGCATTCACGATCTGCGGAACGACTGTGTCATCGAACCCAACGATCCCGGGGAAGAGGCTGGCATCGTCGTGGTGACGCAACCGGGCGATGAGATTGTCCCGAAGCTCGTCCTTCACGCGGCGGGTGCGCAAATGTTCTTCAGAAAACTCACTGTGGCGCAATTCGCCCAGCGTGCGCGGGAAACTCATGGCAACCCCCAGGAAGACTACTTTTCTGAATTATACGCGGAGAAGAAGAAGCCGTTTGTCGTTAGTCGCTGGCCGGCAAAATTCGCGACGAAGGTGTTCGAGCGCCGACATTCGAACAAGCGACAAGTGACTAACGGCTAACCACGGTTCAGTGGACATGCCCGTTGCCGCCCGCTTTTTCGCGGGCCCGAGCGGCGCGCTGGACGTTCGGGAGGATGCTTTCGAAATAACTAATTAGCAGGGATAGGCGTTCCGTTTCGGAGCGCAGGGAGAGCAGCTTCTGTTTGAAATCCAGATCGAGGGGTAGAGAGCCCGCGAGATAGAAAGACAATGACGACGGATCGGCTCCCGAGAGATCTTGTGTAGCGCCGGCAATAGCAAGTAGCTCAGAGTGCAGCTGAATCGCGCGGGTAGTGTCCTCCAGCGGCGGAGCGCCCGGTTCGTCCTCAATCACGAGAATCTCGCCCTGCAGATAAGAGCGCTCCTGGCTGACTCGCAGAAGTTCGAAACGCTTCCGGCCTTCTGTGACGAGATCCAGCCGGCCATCGGGATACTCTTTTACTACCGTAACGATTTCAGCAGTGCAGCCTACTTCGGCAAGGCCCTTCTCGACGGCGCGCACCACGCCGAAAGGGCGCTGCTGGGCTATGCACTCAGCGATCATTTCTTTGTAACGGGGTTCGAAAATGTGCAGCGGCAGTGGTGTGCCTGGGAACAGAACGACATCGAGCGGGAAGAGAGGAATCAGTGCGTCCAATGCGGTCTCCAGCGCGGCCCTTTCCCATTGTATGGTACGCGGGCTGCCTATCGTCCCAGGTAAACCCCGGAGAAACAGAGTAGTTGACCTTGTCAGCCGATGAGGCTAACTGCCGAAATTGGTATCCGCTGCGCTGCGCCTGTCACTCGCGTTTGACTTCAGAGACTCATCGGAATAAAAGCAAGGTCATGGAACTCGCAGGAAAAGTGGCTGTGGTCACCGGCGCTTCGATGGGAATTGGAGAAGCGATTGCGAAGATTTTAGCCGATCAAGGTGCAAAAGTGGTGATGCTGTCACGCGACGCCGGACGGGTGGAAGGCGCACGCGCGCGTATCGGCCAAACCGACCTTACGCTTGCCATGACTTGCGATGTGCGGCACCGTGAAGATATCGATCGCGCCATCGGCCTGACGTTGCATCACTTTCAAAAGATCGATATTTGGGTGAACAACGCCGGACATGGCCTGCTGGATTCCGTGGCGCAGACGGATATGGCAGCGCTCCGTGAAATGTTCGAAACGAATTTCTTTGGGGCCGTTGCCGCGATGCAGGCGGTGATTCCGGTCATGCGCCAGCAGGGCGGCGGAACCATCATCAACATATCGAGCGTGGCGGGGCACATTCCGCTGCCGTTTCATGCCGGTTATAGCGCGACTAAGTTTGCGCTAAACGCGATCGGAAAAGCTGCCGGGGTGGAGTTGAAAAAGGATGGTGTTCACGTGCTCACGGTTTGCCCCGGCTACGTGCGAACTCAGTTCGGCAAGAATGTCGTTGTAGGGAACGAACAAAAAAAAGTGCGTCCGGATTCGGTGCGCGGCATCACCGCGGAACGGGTGGCTCGCGCCACGTTGCGGGGATATCGGAAGCGGAGGAGCGAGGTAATTGTGCCTTGGACCATGTATGTGCCGCAGAAGGTCTATCAACTTTTTCCGGGATTGGTGGAGCGGGCCATGGAGAGGATGGCGAAGTAGGAACTATCCCAGCTCCACCAACATGGCTTCCATCTCCGATTGCGCATGCAGGTTGCCGGTGCGATTTGCAGAGGCAATGCCATCCGCGAGCATTGCCTTGGCTTCGGCAATTCGGTCAGCCCGGGCGAGCGCCTGCGCTGCCATGAAATAGCCGGCAGTATAGTCGGGATTGGTTTTCAGCAAAATGGAGAATTCCGCCAGCGCGCGATCGAGGTCGCCCTGCTTGGAATATTCCATCGCCAGTCCATAGCGCGCGAAGGTGTCATTTGGATTCTGCGTTAGGATGTCGTTGAGGGCGGCGATGCGGTCCATAGAAGCAGTTCTCGGTTCTCAGTTGAGATGAGGTTACTACAAAGGTTGGTTTATCGTGGGAGTTTTGCGATTGGCTTGCGAGGTTGAGGTGAGTAGCTTGGGTGAGTAGAATAACCAGTCCTTAACGTTGTTGTGTTCTGCGGAGGGTTGAATAGTGGCGTGTCCATTTTTTATGCCAATAGAGAAGCTGGAGAATGGCACTTGGCTGCATGCATCGCGCCTGCCGCTGGGATGCGGGTGGAGCGGCCACTGCACCGCTCCCGGCCACGAGGGTGAGGCTCCGTCGCCGGAAGAATTGCGGGACTTCTGTAACCTTGGTTACGCGGAGGGTTGTGCGCGCTTACCTCAGCACCGAGCTTGGGATTCTGTTCGGTTTGGAGCGCGAACCGTCGGCAGCAGTGCAGGAAACGGGAGCCGAAGGCGCATTCAGGTGAGTTACATATGCGAGCGCAGCCATCGCCCAGCCGGACACGGATTTCTGCAGTTCGATGCGCATGAGGATGAGGTTCGCTGCTCGACGCCGCATCCCGACGGCCGGCTACAGCGCATGGCGGAATGTTTTCTCGCATCGTATCTCGAAGGTAGAAAAAATCAGCAGGATGTTACGCAGGCTGCGGCGAGTTGAAGCCGCACAAGTGAGAAAGAATTGATCAACAGTGAGGAAGAACTGTTCGACTCATAGCGCGAACTGAAAGGACTTATGAACAGCGAAGAGATGCTGATGCCGCGTCCGGTGCGGGATTCGCAGTCTGAAATGGCGGAGCTTGTTCTGCCCAATGATGCCAACCCGCTCGGCGCCTTACTGGGGGGCCGGTTGATGCACTGGATCGATCTGGCGGGGGCGATGGCAGCTCACCGCCATTCGCGTAGTTACGCGGTAACGGCTTCGGTCGATCACGTTGATTTTCTCGTTCCGGTTCGGGTGGGAGACCTTGTGATCCTGCGGTCATCGGTAAACCGCGTATTTCAAACCTCAATGGAAGTAGGAGTGAAAGTATTTGTAGAAAATTATATTGCAGATACAGCCCAGCACGTCGCGTCGGCACACTTGACGTTTGTGGCGATCGATGCCAAGGGCAACCGCATCAAAGTAGCGCCGGTGATTCCCGAAACAGAGGATCAGCAGCGCCGCTATGACGATGCGGGCCGTCGCCGCGAGATCCGGCGAGCGGAACTGGAACGGCGGCGCAAAACGAAACGGTAGCGGATGCACTGGCACAGTCGCATCAGGACTGGCACGTTGGCCGGGTAACCCCAATCGGAACGGCGTCTGCCTCCTCCTGAGCATCGTTAATCCCCTGTATAATCAAGTCTTCGATCCATCCTGACTTTATTCTTGGAGTGTGATCCATTGAGTGCACATATGCCGTCTCATCCCGGGCAGGTCGCGCCGGGGCCGCAACCGTTGCCGGGAGTCGATGCCATCATTGCCGTTGGTTCGGGCAAGGGAGGCGTGGGCAAGACCACGCTGTCGGTGAATCTGGCTGTGGCGCTCGCGAAGATGGGACACAAGGTTGGCCTGCTCGACGCGGATGTTTACGGTCCGAACGTCCCGCTGATGCTGGGAGTGAACGCGCAGCCGAAGATGGCTGGCGAAAACCGCATTGAGCCGCTCGAAGCTTTTGGTCTAAGAGTTATTTCGGTAGGATTTCTCAATCCCGGGGATAAGCCCATCATATGGCGCGGTCCCATGCTCCACCAGATTGTGAAGCAATTCCTGGGAATGGTCGAGTGGGGCCATCTCGATTACATGGTCGTCGATCTCCCGCCCGGAACCGGTGACATTGCGCTGTCGCTCGTGCAGTCGGTGCCGCTAACCGGGGCGGTGGTGGTTTCGACTCCCTCCGATGTTTCACTGCAAGACGCGCGCAAGGCAATCGAAATGTTCCGACAGATGAAAGTCGATCTGGTGGGCGTGGTCGAGAACATGAGCTTCTTTACCTGCCCGCATTGCAACCACGAAATTGATATTTTCTCGCGCGGTGGAGCGGAGAAGATGGCGCAGCAGTTTGGCGTTCCGTTTCTTGGAAGCATTGAACTCGATCCTGAGGTGCGCAAGTCTGGGGACGGTGGGAAGCCGATTGTGCTGGAGGGAGAGAATTCGTCGCATGCCAAGTCGATCTTTGCGTTTGCACGGAAGGTAGCCGCGCGCGTGACAGAGATCAAGGCGGGCGAGTCGGCCAGCGTGATTCAGATTCAGTAGGGGATTTCGCTTTCACCCATTTCTGAAGTGCATCCAGAGATATGCGAAAAAGGCAATGAACACGAATCCTAACGTCGAAAGGACAAGGGTTGGGGCCCAGAATAGAACGACTCGCAGGACCTTGCTGGTAAGCCGACTGGCCGCGAAGAATAGACAAAAAAACAAAATGGCAAGAATCCAGAACTGAGGCGAGAGCAGACCTTCCAAAGCGCCCCCGGCAATTGCACCTAATCCTGTTGCTTTTTGCTGGCCGATCTCCGTGAAAGCGTGCAGAAGCCCCGGCCCAAGCAAAGCGACAAATATAGAGGCCACCCCGCACAGCAATCCTCTCAGATAAGTCACCGGCAATCCTCCGCTCTGGCGGTCTCATTTTACGCTGGCCGGAGGAAAAGCTCACTTCCTTATCTCTGCTCTTGAGAATCGCGACAGCCGCCAAACAGCGCGAGGCTCTTCATCTTTATCTTTATCTTTCAAGATCAACTCCGCCATCATCTCTCCCAGTGCCGGCCCGTGCTTGAAGCCGTGGCCCGACCCGCCGCCTAAAAGCCAGACGTTATTCATCCGGGGATGGCGATCCACGATGAAATGGCTGTCGGGCGTTTGCTCGTATTGGCAGACGCGCGTCTCGATGAGCGGCGCATCTTTCATCGCGGGAAAGCGGAACCTCATGTACTCGCGGACTCGCTTCAGGGTCGCGGCGCTGACAACTCGCTCGCCGAAGGTGGGATCGAATTCACGTCCACGCGTATCGTCGGCGACCTTGAAACCTCGGCTGTCGCTGCCCGGGATGCCGTAGAAAAAGCGGCCGCCGTGATCGCTCGAGAGATGGTCGCCCCAGACGGGAAGATGCCCGTCGGTGAAATGCGCATCGCCCGCTGGTGGCCCAAAAAAGAAGATGTCCTGCTTGGTTGGGCGAATAATGTAAGCCAGGGTCTCAGGGAACAGCCTTCCTAGCCACGGACCGCAGGCGAAGACGTAGATGTCGGCCTTCAGCCAGGAGCCGTCGGAGAGAGCCAACGCGCGAAGGGACGCGCTTCCCGCATTCTCGTCGTGTAAAACTGCGAGCTGCCGGTATTCGCCGCCCACAGCGACGAACGCATCGACGACCGCCTGGCAACTAACGCGGGCGTCGAGGTATCCGCACTCGGGTTCGAAGATTCCCCACTGGACGCCCGCGAAGTTGATCTGCGGCCAGCGTCTCTTCATCTTCGCAGTAGACAGTTTTTCAAACTTGATCCCGGCTTCGCGGAGCACGTCGATCGACCCACGCTCGTAGGCATCGTCTCGGCTGCTGACCATCCACAAAACTCCGGTGCGATGCAGAAACCGCTTCTTCCAGCGTCGTTCATATTTTTCCCAGAGCTTCAGGGATCGGGCGGCAAGCGCCGTATAGGGCTGGTTGGGGCCATAGGTGCCGCGCATGATGCGGGTTTCCCCGCCGGACGACGCGCGCGAGTTGCCGGGCCCCCATGCGTCAAGCAAAGTGACGCGAGCACCGCGCTCAAGAAGATGGAGCGCAGTCCAACCGCCAAAGGCGCCGGCTCCCACCACCGCGATGTGAAGTTTGGATTTCATTCCGAATGCTTTCGGTGCCTGGATCTTGGGAATACGAAGTTGGGAATACGATGTTGAGAATACGCGGAGATCGGAAGCGGCGGAAGATGCAACGGCGGATTCCGGTCAGGTATACTCCTTCGGCCATGAATTCGCGACCGAACCCGTGCTTTCAATATTCAATCTTGTTATGTGCCGTCATATTTTCAATTGTTTGCCCCTCTATTTTTGCGCAGGCAGCCGCTGTGCCGTCGCGCGCTGCAGCCCTGCTCGACGCCATGCCTCACGCCAAAAAAATTGATGAGGTTGCGCTGTCCCCGGACGGCAGTCGAGTCGCCTACATAGTCGAGGGAAGACTCATGGTAATCCCCGCCAGTGGCGGGTCGAGTCAAACCATCGCTGTCGAAGGCAACCTTGCGCTCCGTGGTGTAGCTTGGTCGAGCGACAGTAAGCATCTCGCCTTCCTCGCTGACCATCCAGGCAATGTCCCCGCCGCTCAGGTCTGGACTGTGGCAGCCGACGGCAGCTCTCCAGCAAAGCATGCGGAGCTGAAGGGCTACGCGCAAGACTTACGCTTCTCTCCCGACGGCTCGAAGGTGGCTGTGCTATTCATCGAGGGTATGCCGCGCGCAGCGGGCCCCTTGCAGCCCATGACGCCGCTGGCTGGAGTAATCGATCAGGAAATCTTCGAAGAGCGGATTGCAACTGTCGACCTCACAACGGACCATCTCTCGCAAGTTACGCCCGTGGACATGTACGTCTATGAGTACGATTGGACCCCCGATGGCCAAAGTTGGGCGGCCATTGCCGCGCATGGTAATGGCGATGCGAATTGGTGGGTCGCCCGTCTCTACATGGTGAATGCGCAGAGCGGCGAGATGCGCGAAATCTACAAACCAGAGCTGCAAATGGCAAATCCGCGCGTTTCCCCCGATGGCAAAAACGTGGCGTTCATCGAAGGATTGATGAGCGACGCCGGCCTTAATGGCGGCGAGATCCACGTCGTCCCAACCGCGGGAGGCAGCGTGCGGAATCTCACTCCCAACAGCAAAACATCTCCCTCCGCACTTGCCTGGTCATCTCCCGACGTGATCATCTTCGCCCAAAATGTGGATGGAGACTCCAGCTTCGCGACTGTCAGCCTCACCACAGGCGGTGTTCAGTCTTTGTGGAGTGGCGAAGAATTTACCGCCGCAACCACCGATGCCCCGGTCCCCGGCGGTTCATTCTCTCGCGACGGATCAGCGACCGCAATTGCGCGCCAATCGGCGAATGCGCCGCCGGAAGTCTGGGCTGGTCCCATCGGCAAGTGGAAACAGCTTACCCAGTTGAACGCCGGGATCAAGGCGCCATGGGGCGAGATGCGAAACGTTCACTGGATGAACGGCGACACGCGGGTTCAGGGATGGCTAATGCTGCCCCCGAACATTGCCCCTGGCAAGACATACCCGCTTGTGGTTAACGTGCATGGAGGACCATCCTGGGCGTGCACTTCGCACTGGGACGAGAGTGAGATGGGTCCGCAATCGGCGATGGGCTACTTCGCTCTCTGCCCAAATCCTCGCGGCAGCTATGGACGGGGTGAGGCGTTCACTCAGGGCAACGTGAAGGACTTTGGCGGCGGCGATTTTCGCGACCTCATGGCAGGTGTGGATGCCGTTTCCAAGCAGTATCCAATCGATACGAGGCGCACCGGCATTCGCGGACACAGCTATGGCGGCTATATGACCATGTGGGCTGAGACTCAGACGCAACGTTTCACTGCTGCCGTCGCGGGCGCCGGCCTGTCGGACTGGTTGAGCTACTACGGTCTCAACGATATCGACGAATGGATGATTCCATTTTTCGGTGCATCGGTGTATGACGATCCGGCGGTCTACGCGAAGAGCGACCCCATGCACTTCGTGAAAGCGGTGAAGACGCCAACCCTGATTCTGGTGGGTGACCGCGACGGTGAAGTACCAATGGAGCAATCCGTCGAATGGTGGCACGCGCTTACTACGCTGCACGTGCCAACGAGGTTAGTCGTCTATCCGGACGAGGGACACTTGTTCATCAAGCCCGCAGACGCCCGTGACTACACACTGCGCACTCTCGAGTGGTTCGAAGAATGGTTCGCAAAGGCGCCTTGATGGTGCAGCAAGCTGCGCAAACATGGTGCAGCAAACTCTGCGGGGGATGAGCGCTGAGGGCCAGATAATGCTTTCAGATTATTGATTCTGTTGACGTGAGTCCACATGATAACGTCTCTTCGGGGTTCGATCATCTCAGATAACCCAATAGCTTCGGAAGTACGGCACTGTGCGAGCCGAGAACCCGCGACTCGCGATGACGAAGGAACCAAGGGAGGGTCTAACCTCCAAATGAAACGAGGGTGGTCGCTCATCCGAAAGCTCCTACTCAGGCTGCTCGTCGCTCTGATGATCGTCTACTTCTGTTTCGGAGCTTATGTCTGGTGGGCCATGAATCAGACTCCCGATGTCTTCGGGCTCGTAATGGCGAGAATGCCGGGTCCGGTGGTCTTCTTACTCTTCCCATTTGAAACGCTGTGGACTAACGCCCGCGCAGGAACCCTGCACACTGGAGACCCAGCGCCGGACTTCTCACTCCTCAAGTTGGACAAGAGCGAACGCATTCGGCTTTCTGCGTTTGCCGGCCAACGGCGGCCGGTTGTGCTGGTATTCGGCAGTTACACTTGACCACCCTTCCGGCGGGAGGTTCCTGCCCTCAACAAACTCTATGAACAATACGGAAACCAAGTCTCATTTCTGGTTGTCTACATTACCGAGGCGCATCCCAGCGACGTCTGGCAGATGCAGAGCAACATCAAGGACCAAGTCGTTTTTGCCAGCCCCAAAAGTGAAGAGGAACGCGCCTTTGTCGCGGGGGCCTGTGTGCGAAAGCTGGGAATAGAAATCCCAGCGGTTCTCGACGAATTCGGTGACTCCACCGAGCACGCATACACAGGATGGCCAGATCGAATGTACGTGATCGATGCCGTCGGACGCATCACTTACAAAAGCAAACCTGGCCCCTTCGGCTTCAAAACAGACGAACTCAAAGACGCTGTCGCTCGCGTCGTCCAATCACGCTAAACGGATAGTTCACCAACAATTCTCGCAAACTCTTGGCGGTCCGCATTTTCAGCCACTTTGTTGCCACGTCAATGGCACAGTGCGGTCCTTGACAGGACGACGGCGCGTTCCTAGAATCCAAGCAGGGAGCGCTCTTTGCGTCCTAAGCTAAGTTTTTGCATCTAAAATACTTAGCTGGAACTGCATGCCCTCTGACCCTAATATCGGTAAACGGGAACGCGAAGTTCTGACGGCGATCGTGGAGACTTTTATTTCCACGGGCGAGCCGGTCGGTTCGCGCACGCTGGCGCGCTCCAATCGCGAGGGATTAAGTCCGGCGACGATTCGCAACGTCATGGCCGACCTCTCCGACGCCGGCTTTCTTGAGCAGCGGCATACTTCGTCGGGGCGCGTCCCAACTCCTGAGGCCTATCGCTATTACGTGGAGCGGATCACTGGAGATGCCCGACTGGCGCCGCAGGAAGAGAGCTTGATTTCCGACTCCCTGGCAGGAATCAGCGACGTGCAGGAGTTCATGGAGCGCACCTCCCATGTGCTCTCTCTGATTTCGCGAAATGTCGGAGTTGCGGTGGCCGCGAGCGGCACCAAGAATGCTCTGGAGCATGTCTACTTCTCGCGGCTGGGCGATCAAAAGGTGCTGGCAGTGTTGGTGACGCGCTCCGGCTTGGTGCGCGATCGCGTGCTAAGGCTCGATCTGGGGCAGGATGAGCTCGATCTCGCGGCACGCTACATCAACGACAATTTTCGCGGATGGACCATGGAGTCGATGCGCGCCGAGCTCGCGCGGCGAATCGAACAGGAGCGGAGCGAGTACGACCGTCTCATGAATTCGATCGAGAAGCTTTACAAGCAAGGCGCACTCGCCTCTGATTCCGGCGCACAGGCGGTTTTCGTGGAAGGTGCCGCCAATCTGTTAACCGGCGAGGAAGATCACAAGCGTCTGCAGGAGATGATGAAGACGCTGGAGGAGAAAGAAAAAGTCGCGCAACTCCTTAGCGCATACCTGGATGTGAAGCAGGAAGCGGTTCGGGTAGTGATTGGATTGGATGATGCGCTACCCTCGATGCAGAATTTCGTGCTGATTGGCGCCCCGGCTCGGTCGGGCAGCGATATGGTCGGTTCGCTGGCCGTCATCGGACCGACGCGCATGGATTATCAGCACACGATGACCGCGGTCTCCTACATTGCTCGCCTCTTTGACAAAATCTTGAATGAATCGGAGTAATCATAGTTGGTATGAGTAAAGTGAATGGAAAGTCAGAAGCGCAAAAGGCAGGCCTGGATTTGGAGCACGAACTGCCGTCGGGCGATGGGCGTGAGAACTCCCCGCAGACGGTGGTGAGCGCGGACTCGTCTGCGTCGGAATCAGAATTGCAAAAAATTAAAGCCGAGCGCGACTCGCTGCTCGATCGGTTGGCGCGAGCCCAGGCGGAGTTTGAAAACGCACGCCGCCGAGCCAGCAAGGAACAGCAGGAATATCGCGACTACGCCGTAACCGATGCGGTGAAGACTTTACTGCCGGTAGTAGACAGTCTGGAGCGTGCGTTACAGGTGCAATCGGACAGCACAGAGTTTCGCAGCGGAGTCGAACTCATCTACAAGCAGCTGCAGGCTGCGCTGGCGAAGCTATCGGTGCATCCCATCGTGGCGAAAGGGGAACCATTCGATCCGCGCTTCCACGAAGCCATCGAAATGGTCCAAACTACCGATGCTCCAGATCATCAAGTGATCGAGGAGTTGCAGCGCGGCTACAAGTTCAAGGATCGGCTGCTGCGGCCCGCAATGGTGAAAGTAGCTAGCAACTCCGGGAGATAAGTTTCCAACCCATTTGTAATCCACATATTTTCTTAAGGAAAGGCGCCTATTCTGGCCACGAACGCAAAACGCGATTACTACGAAGTGCTTGGGGTGAGCCGCACTGTAAGCGAAGTTGAACTGAAGAGCGCTTATCGCAAACTCGCCATGCAATGGCATCCCGATCGAAACCCGAATAACCCTGACGCGGAAGAGCGCTTCAAGGAAGTCACTGAGGCCTATGGAATTCTGGCTGATTCGGAGAAACGTTCTCTCTACGATCGTTTCGGTCATGCCGGCGTCGGCGGTGCCAGCACCGGCGCGGGCTTCGACGCCTCGGCCTTTCAGGATTTGGGCGACATTTTCGGAGAATTCTTCGGCTTCGGAGATACCTTCGCAGGCGGTGGACGGCGACGCAGCAGGATTCAGCGCGGCGCCGATTTGCGCGAGGATTTGGCCATCGAGTTCGAGGAGGCTGCGTTTGGCACTGAGACGCGGGTGATGGTACGCCGTCACGAAGTCTGCGAGGAGTGTCGCGGCTCAGGCGCCGCGCCCGGCAAAGGCCCCACGACTTGCCACTCGTGCGCGGGTCGTGGGCAGGTGCGCTATCAGCAAGGCTTCTTTAGCATCGCGCGGACTTGTCCGGCCTGCCAGGGAACAGGCAACGTAATTACCGATCCTTGTTCTAAATGCAAGGGCGAAGGCCGGATTCTGCGGCAACACGCAGTGGAGGCGAAGATTCCGGCGGGCGTGGAGGATGGCACGCGCATTCGCTTTACGGGCGCCGGCGAGGCCGGACCTCACGGCGGTCCTGCGGGCGATTTATACATTGTGTTGCACGTGAAGGAGCATCCATTTTTTGTGCGGGAGGGGAATGATCTCCACTGCGTGGTACCCGTCTCCGTGACGCAAGCCGCGATGGGTGCGGAAATCCGCGTCCCCACCCTCGAAGGTGAACACGCTCTCAAGATTCCCGACGGAACCCAGCCCGGTACAACCTTCCGTATCCGCAACAAGGGAGTGCCCGTGCTCAATGGGCACGGCAAGGGCGATCTCTACGTGGAGGTGCGCGTGCAGATTCCGGCCAAGTTGAGCAAGCGCCAGAAAGAACTGCTTCAGGAATTGGAGACAACCGCGAAAGTAGACAACCAGCCGATGATGCGATCACTGCTCGGCAAAGTAAAAGACATGTTCGGGTAGAAGAGCAGCTCTCCGTTCTCAGTTCTTAGCCTCTAGCTTCGTGCCTTCGTTTTTCTCCACACTAAAGATAGCTTTGCCTCTTGACTCGCCTTGCGCTCCTGTACGAGCTTACAGAACTGAGAACTGAGAACTGAAAAATGACACGCCGCCGTTGGATTGCCGACGAAGTCTCAGGAGACCGCGCCACCCTGGTTGGAAAACATGCAGATCATCTAATGCGTGTCCTCAGGGCTCGCGTCGGCCAGGAGTTCGACATCGCCACCGGCCCTGCCGTGCGACGCGGAAAGATTACCTCCATCGCAAATGACCGCGTCGAGTTTGAATTGGGCGAAGAACTTTGTGGTCAAGAAACGCGCCAAATCACTCTTCTCCTCGCCATCTTCAAATTCGATCGCATGGAGTGGGCCATCGAGAAATGCACTGAGCTAGGCGTGGCGCGGATCGTCCCAGTAATTGCACGGCGAACGGACTCCCATCTGGCTGCCGCATCCGCAAAGAGGGCCGAGCGTTGGCGGCGAATTGCCCAGCAAGCGGCGGAACAGTCGCGGCGCCCCGGGTCTCCAGAAATCGCTGTGCCGGTCAAGCTTTTCGAGGTGCTGAATGTTCCGGCTGCACTTCGGATCGTGCTATCGGAATGGGAAGAGCAAACTCTGCTCCGCGATGTCGTGAAGCCCGACACGCGAGGACTTGAAAATGAAGGCAACGGAATTGCCCTTGCGCTTGGCCCCGAAGGCGGATGGAGCGAAGACGAAGCGCAATCTTTTCGAGCAGCTGGATGGATTGCCGTCTCGCTCGGCAACACCATTCTTCGCGCCGAGACCGCCGCTATTGCTGCAACCGCGATTGTAGCCTCTGCGCTGTACACGCTCTGACCACCCTGGTGGTATTCTGGCGCACAATGGCTGTCTCCAAACCACAAACTCATCCTCCTGCATTCGTTCCGGACGATCGCCAGCGCGAAGCGATTGAACACGTTCACGGACCGATGCTGGTTGTAGCCGGCGCCGGCACGGGCAAAACATCAGTCCTCATCCACCGCATCGCTCGCCTGGTTCGGCAGGATCACGCCAAGCCAGATGAAATCCTGGCACTCACCTATACCGTGGCTGCAGCCGGAGAGATGCGCAATCGTGTAAGCGCGCTTCTGGGCACGAAAATTCACTCCGCGACCTTTCACGATTATTGCCTCGACCTGCTGAAGCGCTCTCGCAAAGACTTCGGCGTACTCGACGAGAAAGATCTCTGGATTTTTCTGCGCAAAAGAATTCATGAGCTTCGACTCGAACATTACATTCGAGCGGCAAACGTGGGGCAGTTTCTCGATGACTTGCTACGTTTTCTCAGCCGTTGTCACGACGAACTGGTCACGCCGGAAAAATATGCGGACTACGTCGCCCGCCTGGAACGCGGCGAATTACCTGTCCCCCGCGTTCTTAAGTCGAAGGATCAACTGTCCGACGCTGAAGTGATCGGTCGCTGCCACGAAATTGCCCGCGTTTTCGCCACCACCGAGCGCTGGCTATTGGAAGAAAATATGGGCACTTTCAGCCACATGATCACGCGAGCGCACGACTTGCTTACAGGCGACGAAAAGGTGCTGGCCGTCGAGCAGGCCCGAGCCCGCTTCATTCTGGTTGACGAATTTCAGGACGCCAACTTTGCACAGATCAAAATTCTGCCCGCGCTGGCAGGCGGAGAAGCCAATGTCTTCGGCGTTGGAGACCCGGATCAGGCCATCTACCGTTTTCGTGGAGCGTCGAGCGCGGCTTTTCAACTCTTCCGCCGGCATTTTCCGCAGACGAAGTTGGTCGCGCTGGGCAAGAACCGGCGCTCGATCACTCCAATTCTGCAATGTGCCTTCGCCGTCGTTGACAAGAACCCTCCAGTGTTCGGGCCGAATGAGCAGGGGCCTCTTTCTTACCGCCGTGCTCCTCTGCAGTCGGCGCGGGAAGAGGATGCGAAGGGGCAAGGGATAACCTGTCCGACGTTCCCCGTGGAAGCGATTTCGTTTGCCGGCAAGAATGCCGAGGCTCCAGACGTGGTTCGCATCATCGAGGAGACCAAACGGAGCCGGCGATGCAAGTGGAAGGATTTTGGCATCCTCTACCGCTCACATATTCATCGCGATGAAGTTGCGCAAGAATTAGCCGAACGGCAAATCCCGTTCTCGATCGAGAACATGGATGTGAGCGATACTCCGCAAGTACGGGATCTGTTTGCCTGCGTGGCGGTGGTTGTTGATCTCGGATCCGACGCCAGTCTTTTTCGTGTAGCGGCGCTTCCGCAGTTCGATGTCGATCCTGAACAGTTGCGTGCCGCGCTGCGTGCGATTGCCAACCAGTCGAAGGAGGGCGTGGTAGTCCCGCTGGCTTCGGTGCTGGATACCGTTGCAGGCGGCCGCGACGTGCTGGAGTCCGTGCGCCGCACGCGGGATGAGGTGACCAGGAAGAATGCAAAAACTCGCGAAGCTCTGGAATCAATTGGAAGACAATTCGGGCTCGATCTCGATTCCGCGGTTCTGCAGACAGCGTTGAAATTTGCGGAGGAATGGGAAAGAAAGAAAACCACAAAAACCAGAGAACTTGGCGAATGGATCGAGTACCTGGAATATTTTCGCGAGGCCTGCGGAGTAATTCCGATGGCGTCGAATGCCAATCAAGACGCCGTTAAACTCATGACCGCCCACGGAGCCAAAGGCCTCGAATTCTCCCATGTCTTCATCCTGCGGGCGACCAGTCCGTCGTTTCCCTCCGGTTATCGCGAAAGCCTTGTGGAATTTCCCAGGGAGTTGCGCGATCCCGATTCCGCTGCGGCAGGGGATGACAAAACCCTCCACGATCAGGAAGAGCGCCGTCTGTTCTACGTGGCCATGACGCGGGCAAGGGATTCACTTCACATTTATGGGAAGCAGGGAATCGGCCGCGACAAAACGCCGGCCGGCCTGATGCGCGAACTCATCTCGGACCGCACACTGCAACCGTGGCTGAGATCGCGGCAGGCGCTGGCTTCGCAGCCAGAGTTGATTGAGATCGCGGCGGCCGCCGATTCGTCCTACGCCGAAGGCTCACGGTTGCCGGCATGGCTTGCGCTTCCACCAGTCGAGGGACTGGGCGCGCGTCTGAGTGCCACGGCGGTTGAGACTTACGAGACGTGTCCGCTGCAGTTCAAGTTTGAACGCGAATGGAAACTCTCGCGACGCATCCACGCCGCCATGCAGTATGGCGCCGCCATGCACCGTGTGCTTCGCACCTACTATGACTCGGTGCGTCTCAACCGGACCAGGAGCGACGAGGAATTGCTGCAACTCTTCCGTGATGATTTAGCTGGGTCCGGAATTCAGGACGACTATCAGCGTGAGCTGTACCTGGAGCAGGGACTCGAGCAGTTGAAAGACTTTTTCGTGCAAACGCGCTCCGTAGTCGCTCCGGAGGTCCTGCACACCGAAGAATGGTTCGAAGTGCAGATCGCAGGGACGAAGGTTGCCGGACGAATCGATCGTATCGATCGCTCAGCCGATGGCAGCGTTGCCATCGTGGACTACAAGACCGGCAAAGCTCGCTCCCAGGAAGACGCGGACGAGAGTTTGCAACTTTCGATTTACGCAATGGCCGCGCATGAGAAGTGGGGATATCGCGTAAGGGAACTGGCGTTTCACAATCTCGAGGGGAATGTTCCGGTCGTATCGAAACGCACAGACTTTCAATTGGAAGAGGCGCGGGAGAGGGTGCGCGATGTGGCGCGTCACATCGCCGACAGAAACTTTGAGCCCAAGATCGGCTTCCACTGCACATTCTGCACCTTTCGAGGATTATGTCCCGCCCGCGAAAAGCAGGCTCCGAGCCTTGCCTCGGGCATTACCAGGGCAGATCTTGCGAGAGGTGCCAAGTCCCGCGATTGATCTGTGCCAATTCAATCACGAACTGCGCAACAAACTTCCGCACAAAAACTTAGGGGACGCTTTCGGCGCCCCCCTTTTTGACTCTGTACTGACCTCTTAGTGCTTCTTTTTCTTCTTTGCCTTTTTCTTGGTTGCCATTGTTTCTATTCTCCCTTCCATTGTTCATGGAAAAATCTGCAACGGATGTTTTGTTGCAACTAATTGATTGTATAGAGTTAATGAAAAATGAAGTCAAGAAAAAAATGAACGCACGGTAGCTTGCGGTGTTGTACCAAAGTCACACAGCGGCGTCGTTGACGAAGAAATGTCGAGGCGTGCACTATCAAAAAAGTTTCGCGCGTTCAATCGTCGAGCGACGAAGAGATTCAGTCGACAGATCGCGGGCATCCAACTTCTCTGATAATGCGGTCGGACCGCTGCGCCTCCCGCCGGCAGAAGTTCATCGTTTTCCGTTATCGCGCATCTATAATGAATGGTTACGAAATCTTCGCGGGAGCATGATCAATGGCGGCTTTCGATGATGTTGTCATCATTTCCGGTTGTCGTACAGCGGTAGGAAAATTCCAGGGCAGTCTCAGCGATTTGAGCGCTCCGCAACTGGGCGCAGTGGTGGTTCGCGAGGCTGTGAAGCGCGCCGGTTTGAACTCCGATCAGATTGACGAATGCATCATGGGCAACGTGCTCCCCGCAGGACTCGGACAAAACCCCGCGCGGCAAGCGGCAATCTTCGCGGGATTGTCGCCGGCGACAGGTGCCATGACAATCAACAAAGTTTGTGGCTCCGGATTGAAGGCGGTTGCTCTCGCGGCGCAAGCGGTGCAGACCGGAAACAGTTCTATTGTCGTAGCGGGCGGAATGGAATCGATGACCAACGCTCCGTATTTGCTCCCGCAAGCGCGCAAAGGATATCGCCTGGGCAACGGGCAGGTGATCGATTCGATGGTGCACGACGGCCTCTGGGACGTTTACAACGACTATCACATGGGCGTCACCGGAGAGAATGTCGCAGAAAAATACGGTATCACCCGCGAAGAGCAGGATGAGTTCGCCGTGAACTCGCACCGCAAAGCCTTGGCCGCGATGAAAGAGTGTAGATTCAAATCGCAGATCGTGCCCGTGGAAATTCCTGCGACGAAGAAAGGCGCAGCCCCGGTGCTCTTCGAGAAAGATGAAGCCCCGCGCGAGGATACGACCGTGGAAACGCTGCGCTCGTTGAAGCCGGCCTTCAAGAAAGACGGCACCGTGACCGCCGGCAATGCCCCCGGAGTGAATGACGGTGCGGCGGCGGTGGTAGTCACCAGTGCAAAGCGCGCAAGCGGTCTGGGCGCGCGGCCCATGGTTCGAATTGTGGCGCAGGCCACCAGCGGCGTCGAACCGAAGTGGGTGATGATGGCGCCCGTCGATGCTGTGAAGAAGATCTGGGAGAAAACCGGCTGGAAAAAAGACGATGTCGATCTTTACGAACTCAACGAAGCCTTTTCGGTGCAGGCTCTGGGCGTGATGCGCGAACTTGGGCTCGACCCAAATAGGGTTAACGTGAATGGCGGCGCAGTAGCGATCGGACATCCCATTGGAGCCAGCGGCGCTCGAGTGCTGGTGACTTTGATTTACGAGATGACCCGCCGCAACGTTAAGCGTGGAATCGCTGCGCTTTGCCTCGGCGGCGGCAACGCAGTGGCGATGGCGGTGGAAAGAGATTAGTAGAAGAGGTCAGTGGCCAGTGATCAGTACTCAGTTGCGAACAGAACCGTTCCAGATTTTACTGGGCACTGATTTTACTTGGGCACTGACCACTAGCCACTGACTTGCGTCGCCGCTTTGCGCAGCGTGACGGTGAACACCGCTCCTCCTCCTGGCGCATTGGCAGCTTCGATTGTGCCGTTGTGTTCCTTCATCACCGATTTGCAGATGCTCAGGCCAAGTCCGGTTCCGCGCCCAGGGCGCTTTGTCGTGTAAAACGGATCGAAGATGTTCATAAGATTATCCGCCGGAATCCCGGGGCCATCGTCCTGAAAACTGGCCGAAACCGACTGCCCACCATCACTCAGGCGGATGCGCAATGTTCCGCGATCGCGGATTTCGCGAACGGCGTGCTCAGCATTCAGGATCAAATTCAGAAAAACCTGCATCAACTGGTGCGGGTCTCCCTCCACGTAGGGCAGCGACGGGTCGCGGAGAAAGTCCACCGTGATGCTGTTCTTCCGCAACGAGTAGGAGTGCAGATTCAGCGTGCGTTCCAGAATCTCCCCAAGATTGACGCGAGTCTTCCCCGGCGTCGGCGGAGTCGAGAAGTAGGTGAGGTTGTGAACGATCTCAGCGGCCCGGCGCGCCTGCTGCTGCAGGATGCCAATCTGCTTGCGAGCTGCTTCCGTGGTCTGACTGTCCTGCAGAAGTTCGCTGACTCCCAGAATGCTGGTGAGCGGGTTGTTCAGTTCGTGGGCAACCCCGCCAATCATCGCGCCCATCGCCGCCAGCCGCTCGCTCTGTACGATTTGCTGCTCGAGTTTCCTCTCGGTGGTGATATCGCGTACCGAAATGATGACGCCGCCAAGCTTGGAATCGGCATCAAAAAACGGGCTGGCGGAGGCGCGCATCGTACGCCAGCTTGCATCGCGGTGGCGTGCGCTGTACTCTGCGGATCCAAAGCTTATCTTCCCGGAAGCTACATCGCGATACAAGGCCGCCAGTTCAGCCGAGTGATCCTCGGATTCGGAGATCCGCTTGCCCAACAGATCCTCCGATCGATAGCCGAGCAGATCGCGCACTCGCGAGCTCACGAAGGTGTAGCGCTCCTGTAGATCGACCACGAGAATGAGGTCAGGGAAGCTTTCGAGCAACCGCCGGCGAAATTCCTCCTGCTGCACAAGTTGCCTCTCAAGCTTGCGTCTCTCTGTGATGTCGACCAGTGTTCCCTGGTAGCGGATCAGCTTTCCCGAAGCATCCCACACAGCTCGTGAGGATTCCATCAAGGCTGCCGCACTACCGTCCTTCTTCCTCAGCGTGATCTCACGGGCGCGCACACCGCCGCGATCGTCAGACGCGCGTCCGAGCACCGGAGGCTCCGCCGCATCCACGTTCAGCTTACCGGGATCGACCGCGAGCAACTCTTCTTTTGCCGAATAGCCCAGAATGCCCACGAGAGCGGGATTGACATCGAGCAGCCTTCCCTCCGGCGTACTGAAGTACGCCCCCTCCTGCAAGGTCTCGAATAGTTCGGTGAAGCGGAGTTCCTTCTCGTGCTGGCCCGTCACATCGCGTCCCAGCACACTGACGCCTACCACCTCGCCGCCCTTCACGATTGCGTTGAGAACACACTCAAAGTAGAGCTGACGGGTGTTGTCCTTCAGACGCATCCGGACCGTACCCGTCCAGTGCCGCTTCTCGAGAAAACGCGCGAGCCCGCCTTCCAGAGTGCCGCGGGTTGGCTCGTCGACGAAGTCGAAAAATTTCCGGCCTATGATCGCAGCGTAGGGAAGTCCCACAAGTTCGGCGACGCTCCTGTTCACCGTGCGCAAGGTCCCGTCCAGCGATACTGCGCAAGCTGCGTCTTCGAAGGAGTCGATCAGCTCCTTGAAGCTGCGCTGCGAGCGCGCAATCATCTCGTTGAGTTGGTCGAGTTGCTCTTCCGACGGAGCCGCGCCTACGTGCTCCTGCAAATTCTGCAACAGCAGTTTCAGCTCACCCACTTCCCGACGGCGGCCGTAGGCGTAAACAGCCAGAAGTATGGATAGGACCAGCACACCCACCGCCAAGGGGCCGAGGTGGTAAGGCAGGGTTTCCAGCCGCTCCCAAGCGAGCGCCGCAAAGCCCGCAGCCAGCAGAACCATGAACAACAGAATCCATCGCCAAAGCTGAGATTCCTCGCGCTCCAGATTCTGAGGCGGACGAGAAGGTCGCGGTGTGCCCGGGGAACTCTGCATCATGAGGAAACTACCTGTCGTAGAACCACTAGGCTGCAACTGCTTCGAACCATCGTACTTATACTCACTGCGACGAACAACATTCGCTGTTGGAGAATCTGGTACACCGGTTCAAATTTGGGCATGGCATCCCACAATGCATTGACCGAGTATTACGCATTGAGGACAAATTGCGACACCCCTACCCCGGCTGGGCATGCGGAGGGCAAAGAGGGGCGGGGTCGCATGTGAGTGGACGGCGCGTGCCCGAGGGCGCTGGGCTACTAGGAACGGCTACACAGCTTTTAGAAAACATCCTGAAAAAAGGGAGCCTCCGAAGAGGCTCCCCAGTTGAAATGTGAGTGTCGATGGCAGACTTAATTGCCGCTCTTGGCGCCATCGGCATCGACTTGGCCGGGCAGCATGAGCAACCATGCTCCCTGACCATGAGACGCCGCGTAGAGTTTGCGGGCACCCTCCACAAGCGTAAGTCCGGCAACTTCGAGGTTCGGCATTCCCGGAGCGGCGAGTGCCCAGGACTTTCCCCCCTGGACCAGACGGTAAACGCCAAAATCGCTGGACGCGAAGAAGTCGCCGGTTATTCCATCGTACGCGAGGCCGGTGATTGGAATATCCGCGAGGTCGAAGCTCAGGTCTTTCCAGGTTGCTGTGTTAGCGTTGGGATCGTAGGTTACTTCGAATACGTGTCCCGGCGTGGTGGGCGTTGAAGCATTGAATCCACTGTAGGATATCCAGGCGCGGTTACTATTGTGAGGATCCACGACAATGCCGCTGATAAATCGTCCCGGACTATTGACTGCCAGCGAATCGAGCCGAAGGAAGATTACCGTGGTTTCATCTCTCGCATCCGCATCCTCGCTGATGAAGACGCGCCCCGCCGCCGTGGCTGCCCACAACGTGGACGTATCATGCGGTGTCCGAGCCAGCGCGGCCACATCAAGACCCGCGCGGTCGGTGCCGTAATCTGCCCCGGTCAATTCCCCGTTGGGGGACGGATTACCGAGTGGGACCCAATCCCCGCAGGTACCGTTCGGATCGACACCGGTGAACTCGTTGCAGTTGGCTCGGAAGGCTGCCAGGGTGCGATTTCCTACCCCATGAGTTTTGGTGCGAAACACATGCGCCATGCCTGCGAACATAGTTTGGTGGACTGCGGGATCCATGATGATTGGGAAGTAGAACTCGGACGGCTCACCGGATTCGAAGAAACTGTCGCCGATGAAATTCCAATCCGACGTAAGACCACCTGAGAAATTTACATCCGGTTCAGGACCGGCGTAGGTGTGCATGCGGAACTGAGGATTGGTGATGTCAAAACCACTCTGGCCGCCATCGCCGAAGATGGTCTGATTCCACTGCGACGGATTCTTTGTGGTCTCCCAGGTTCCGTTGTCCTGTGTACCGCCCTGGACATCATTGGAGTTGAAGGGGTTCACCGTCAGCGATTGGAATTGCAGCGTGGTCAACCCGGTGTTAATGCTTGTGAGCGTGGTGGGTACGCGCGATAGCAATTGCTGGCAGCGAGACAGGATTGCGCCAGTCAATCCTCTGGGCGCGCAGTTTCCGGAAATGTTTGTCACCGCACCGCTGGAGCGCATCATGCCGCCGTCAGACGACTCAAAGTACTGCAACGGGTTGTTCGGATTGATCACAATGAAGTGTTGATCCGGATGAGTTCCGTTCGGGTGTATGGCACCGGTCGCATCCATCGTCATATCCGTGAAGGAAACGCCGGCATCGGTGGAAAGCACCACCCCGCGACCGTTGGAGATGTTCCCAGTTTCCCCGTAAGCGTAACTCCCGCCCAGGTACACCATATCGGGATGGCCGGGAGGGGTCTTGACGAAATTGTCGTACCAGCACTGGCCTTCGCAGTAGTCGAACGAGCCGTATCCTGGGTCGGCGGGATTTGTGCTGGTCAGGGCAATGAAGGTTGGGGTTGCTGTGGTGGTATCGTCGCTTCGGAAAAGCTGCGAAAAATCATTGGGGGCGGATGGAGAGGCACCGGTGGCGCCTTCTGCCACATACATCCGTGTCTTGCCATTCGTCAGTGTGGTGACGGTTATCTCCGGCCGCATCGCCGAGTTGGTGGAGTCCAACGACGCCTTAATCTGTACCCAAGTTGTGCCGGCGTCGGTGGAACGCCAGACCCCGCGAGCATAGGATCCGGCATACACAATGTTCGGATTCGACGGATCCAGCAGCACGCGCCGTACACCGAAGGGCGAGCACGCATCCATGTCGTTAAATTCGTTCAAATCCCCGGTGCATACCGACACGTTGGTGGACCCGTTGTGGATAAACGTCCAAGTTTGACCACCGTCCGTGGACTTATACAATCCCCATTTCGGAGCACCGGGAATCAAATCCTGAGTGCCGTTGCAACATACCGATGACTGGCCGCGAAGACCGGGTGACGTCCCTACGTAAATGGTGTTCGGATCTCCGGGCTTTACCGCAATCGTCCCGATGGCGCGTGCGTTGAATGCCGATTGCCCAAGCGGCCCGCTCCAGGTGTCGCCGCCGTCGGTAGATTTGTAGAGGCCAACACCGGCTTCGCAACCGCTGCCGCAAGCATTGGCTTCTCCCGTCCCGGCATAAATCGTCTGCCCACTCGGATCATTCGGATCGAGTTCGAGTGAGCCAATGGAATTGATTTGGAATACCGATGACAAATAGGTCCATTTCGGAGGGTTGTCAAAAGGATCGTTTGTCCGCCAGACACCTCCACCAGCTGGCCCAACCCACAAGGTACAGTTGGCCGGCGTGCAATCGGTGGAGAGCGCCAGCGAAGTGGTGCGGCTGGCAGCGGGATAAGCGTTGGGAATGTAGTTCGTGTAGTTGCGAAGGGGCGTGAAGGGATAGAGCGCTAAGCTGGGGCCGTACGATTGCCACTGGCTGAGTGTGCTTTTCGACAAAGCTCGCGATGAAATAGCGGCATGGGCAGAGCGCGCGCCCATAATGCGCTCAATCGGAATCTGCGTATCGGGATAAGCGCGATGCATGAATTCCTGGTGCGCGAGTCCACCCGGGTCGCCGAGCCCGCCGTTGGGTTGAACCGTCTTGAGGCGTTCGGAAATGAGCGGTGGCAATGTCTCGTTCTCCTTCTGTCCAGCCGCCTCCTTTTGGTCTTTCCGGTTCTTCTTCTTGGATTTTGCTTTCTTCACTGCTTTGGCCGCGTCGGATTTCGAATCTGAGGAGTTAGCGCTTTGCTGCGGCTGCGCAAGAGCGCCTGTCACGATGAACCCTAGGCACACAAGCAACGCATAAACTGTCTTCATATTTGTTCTTCTCCTGGGAGGGTGGATCGCCAGTCTAGCTGGTTACGTCTGTACAGTCGAACGAATTGCACCCATTTCGGTGCGCCGAGGATTATACCCCGAGAATCATCTTTAGTTGTCTAGTCATCGCGATCTTTCACGCGATTTTCGCATACTCATGGGCGCGTCTGACTGGGGTCTGGTGTGTGCAACAAATTGCACTCTCGCCCTTGTTTCGATACCTTGGCCTGCAGCATCTCGTCCCCACCGCAGCCGATCTTTCGCTTCGCGCGCAGCGGAATCTCTCTTGGCGATTTTGGGTGGCTCAGCGCTTCAGCGCTGTGATCATCTGCCTCTTCTGAAAGCTGGCTTTAGCCGCCGGGGTCAACGATCCACAGCCCCTACCAGTGACATCCATCACCGTCCCACCTCACTGGGCGCGCGTAACCTGACTACATTCCGGAATCAGGCCTTGATGTGCCGACGGCGGGTGTGGCTCAGTTTGATTGTTATCCTGAACGAGCGTTCTTTGCGAAGTGAAGGATCTGGGCGAGCCGCGCGAAGCGTCGCGTTTCTTGCGACGCAATAATCGCGCGTTTGGCTCGGCTCCCTGTCAACTGAGCCGCAGCGCGACGGCGGCACGAAAAATGTCTCGCCCGGACCGCACATGCTCTACAAGACCCTCAGCGCCGCGGTCTACGGCATCGACGCCAACATTATCCAGGTGGAAGTCGATTGCTCCGGCATCAAGACCGATCAGGACCACTTTCATACTGTCGGCCTGCCCGATGCCGCGGTGCGCGAAAGCCGCGACCGCGTGCGCGCTGCCCTGAAGAATTGCGGTTACGATATTCCGCCCACACACATCACCATCAACTTGGCTCCCGCGGATATCAAAAAAGAGGGCTCGGGATTCGATCTCCCGATGGCTCTCGGCATCGTCGGGGCTTACGGCGGCCTCACCAAGAAAGCAATCGACGATTGCCTCTTCGTCGGAGAGTTGTCCCTTGACGGCGGAGTGCGCGGCATTCGCGGTACGCTGCCCATCGCCCTCGAAGCTCGCTCCCGAAAAATTTCCCGCCTCGTCGTTCCCGAGGCCAACGCCCGCGAAGCCGCCATGGTCGGCGGAGTAGATGTCTACCCCGTTAAATCGCTGCTGGATGTGATTCATTTCGTCAACTCCGGTAACGGCATCGTCCCGCTTAAGGCCGATGGCGATGCCCTGCTGCGCGAATCACAAGACTTCCTCGTGGATTTTAAGGATGTCCGCGGCCAGCAAACCGCCAAGCGTGCCATAGAAATCTCTTGCGCCGGAGGCCACAACATCCTGATGATCGGCCCGCCCGGGTCAGGCAAAACCATGTTGGCCAAACGAATGCCTACCATTCTTCCGCCCCTCACATTCGAGGAGGCGCTGGAGACCACCAAGATTCACAGCGTCGCCGGAGTGCTCGATGCCGGAAGCGGCCTGGTTGGCAAGCGTCCATATCGCTCGCCGCATCACACCATCTCTGACGCCGGACTGATTGGCGGAGGCGTAATCCCCCGTCCCGGCGAAGTCTCACTCTCCCATAACGGCCTGCTTTTTCTTGACGAGTTGCCGGAGTTTCCTCGCAATGTTTTGGAAGTCCTGCGCCAGCCGCTCGAGGATGGTTCGGTCACTATCGCCCGCGCCGCCATGGCCCTGACTTTTCCTGCTCGCTTCATGCTGGCGGCGGCCATGAACCCGTGTCCCTGCGGCTTTCGAAATGACAAGACCCGCGAATGCCAGTGCACAACGCCAATGATTCAGCGCTATATTTCGAAAATCTCCGGACCGCTCATGGACCGCATCGACATTCATATCGACGTCCCTGCTGTGAACTATAAAGAGATGCGCTCGACCAACGAGCCGGAGAGTTCCGCGAAGATTCGCGACCGGGTCATCCGCACCCGCCAAAAGCAACTCGAACGCTTCGCCTCTTCACGTGAAAAGATTTACTGCAATGCGCAGATGTCATCCCGCCACATCCGTCTGTTCTGCGACCTCTCCGCCGACTGTGAGCGCCTCCTCGAACGCGCCATGACCCAGCAGGGACTCAGTGCCCGCGCCCACGACCGCATCCTGAAAGTCGCCCGCACCATTGCGGACATTGAAGCAACCTCCGCCATCGAACCGAAACACATCGCCGAAGCCATCCAGTACCGCTCCCTGGATCGCACTTACTGGACGTGAGTGGAATACGGCAAGCGCAGGTCCACCGCTCCTCCTCATTAGGACACTACTCAGAACCGCAAACACATTGACGAGCCCCGCCCTCGTCCTTAAGATAAGGCGTTCCCGGCAGTAAGCTTCCTCACGTCACCCAGACGCGATTCGGCTAAATAATGATCGGCCAAACCATCTCGCACTATCGCATCCTCGAGAAGCTCGGCGGTGGCGGGATGGGCGTTGTATACAAAGCCGAGGACATCAAACTCGATCGCTTCGTCGCGCTGAAGTTCCTGCCCGACGAGGTCGCGAAAGATGCTCAGGTCCTAAGCCGCTTTCGCCGTGAAGCCAAAGCCGCTTCCGCCCTGAACCATCCCAACATCTGCACCATTCACGAAATCGACGAGCAGGACGGCCAGACCTTCATCGTGATGGAGTTTCTGGACGGTGTCACTCTTAAGCACCGCATCGCGGGACAACCGTTAGACATTGAGACTCTGCTCTCTGTGTCGATCGAGGTCGCGGATGCGCTGGACGCGGCGCATGCCGGTGGCATTGTTCATCGCGACATTAAGCCCGCGAACATCTTTATCACCAAGCGGGGTCACTCCAAAATTCTCGACTTCGGGCTGGCCAAGGTTGCAGTCGAGCCAAAAGCGTTGTCGATCGAAGCCACAGCAGCCACGGTTGCTGAGAGTCATGAATTTCTGACCAGCCCCGGCACCGCGGTGGGCACCATCGCTTATATGTCCCCCGAGCAGGCCAAGGGCAAGGACCTCGATTCCCGCACCGATTTGTTTTCGTTCGGCACGGTACTGTACGAGATGGCGACCGGGGCCTTACCGTTCCCGGGAGAAACTTCAGCGACCATCTTCGACGGTATCCTCAATCGAACTCCAGTCGCTCCAATACGGCTGAATCCTGCGGTCCCGCCAAAGCTTGAGGACATCATCAGCAAGCTGCTGGAAAAGGATCGCGATCTTCGCTATCAGTCCGCGGCCGAAGTCAGAAGCGACCTCAAGCGGCTTCGGCGCGACACTGAATCCGGAAGGCTGCAAGCTCAGGATTCCGCAGCCGTCGCGGTTTCGAGCTCAACTGTTCCCGCCGCCGGTCCTGGCTCCGGCAGTTCCGACCTGGTGGCCGCAGCGCGCCAACATAAGGCCGGTCTTGGAATCATCATTGCCGTCGTATCGGTCCTGGTTGCCGCCGCCGGATTCGGCATTTACAACTTCATTTTCTCCGCCCGCACTCAGCCGTTTCAAAGCATCAAGATCACCAGAATCAGCGGCACCCACAATGCGAGCATCGGCGCCATGTCTCCTGATGGCAATTACCTGGCCTACGTGATCAACAATGAGGGCAATGAATCCTTGTGGCTGCGCCATCTGGCCAGCGAAAGCAACGTGCAGATCATTTCCCCGGAACACGTACAGTACTCCGCGCTGCGCTTCTCGCCCGACGGCAGTCACATTTATTATTCGCACACGCAACTGGCCAACGGTCCTGCATCTCGGGATTTCGACCTATACCGTATCCCCGTGCTGGGCGGGACTCCGCAACTGCTGGTCAAGGATGTGGACACGACTCCCAGTTTTTCTCCCGACGGGCAGCGCTACGTTTTCGGGCGTGCCAACGATCCTGACCCCGGCAGATACCATCTCATCGTCGCCAACGCCGACGGCAGCAATGAAAAGAGCATTTTGAGCGGTCCCATGGCCAACGTGGTGGCGGATTCAGCCTGGTCGCCGGATGGAAAGGTCATTGCCGGCGCAATGTTCGATCCAACCGGCAATAACATCAGCACACTGATTTCGATTGATCCCGACACGGGTAAACAGAAGACAATATCCAGGCCGCCGTACACTGGCGTGATCAACGTGTCATGGCTGCCCAATGGGAAAGCGCTGGCTGTAATTTTTTTTGCTGCGGAAACAAACTTCGCCCGGCAGCAAATCGGACTCATTAGCTATCCTGACGGAAAGTTTCGTCCCATTACTGCCGACGCAAATGATTACGCGACCTTGAGTGTTTCCTCCGACGGTGCGACCCTAGCCACCGTTCTGCGCCAGTCGGTACGCGATGTCTATGTGAGTTCCGGACAGAAGGCCGACTACTCCGACGCGAGGCAAGTCACGTCGGGAGACCCTGCCCCGGTGGTTTCGTGGACGAGCGACGGAAATTTGGTCGTGGAGCAAGAGGCGTCCATTCGCGTTATCAACTCGAGCGGCGGGCTCAAGGCTGAGGTTGCCCACGACAAGGAATCAGGGTCTATGCAGCCCTACGGCTGCGGTGACGGTCACATTGTGTTCGCGCGGGGAACTTTGAAAAACCTCTCAGTGAATATCTGGCGCACCGAATCGGACGGCGCGGGAGTGCGGCGTCTAACCGAGGGCAAAAGAGACTTATTCCCTGTCTGCTCTCCCGACGGGAAAACCGTTTTTTACGTGGATACGACGACTACCGCATATATGAAGGTACCCGTCGACGGAGGCAAGCCGGAACGATTTACGAAGGAATATCCGGAAACAACCTCCGGCTATGACATTGCCCGCGACGGAAAAACGATGGCGCTTGGCACTTACGATTTCAAAGCCCAAAGGCCGAACATTTCCCTCGTTTCTGTCGATTCCGGCGAGCTCTTGCGAACCTTGGAATATGATCCGCGGCATGCGGGGCAACTCCGCTTCAGCCCTGATGGCAAGGGCGTCGTGTATCCCGTCCGCGAAAAGGGCGTGGACAATCTCTTGCTGCAGCCACTGGACGGCAGTGCGAGCCGGGAGTTGACAAACTTTACCTCGCTAAAAATCTACTCCTATGAATGGTCGCCCGACGGTAAAAGCCTTGCTCTGGTGCGGGGAGATTCTCCCTCCGATCTCGTGCTGATTCAGGATTCCCAGAAAAAGTAGCTGATCTCGGTAGCGCTTGCATCCGTCAGCTGTCCCGAAAGCTCCTACGCCGTCTTCGCCAGTGTGAACTCTTCGGGTCCCCGTACGGAGTAGTGCTGCTCGGGAACCGGGAAGCCGGCATGAGCAAACGTATCCCGAATCAGCCGGTTCGTATCGAAATACACCTGCCAATAATGTTCGTTGCTGCAGTAAGGGCGAACCGCCAGCACCGGACCCATGGGATTGAACGTCAGGATCTCAACATCGGGCGCAGGCGCTGCCATTGCGTTCGCCACCTTCGCCAGCGCGGGCTTCAGCAGAGCTATCGCCGTCTGCGGGTCCACTCCGTGCGCCAGTTGTGCCGTCAGTTCCACACGCCGGTACGGATTTGCCGAAAAATTCGAGATGGTGTCGCCGAAAATCTTCCCATTGCCCACGATCGTCTTGACGTTGTCGGGAGTGTTAAGGGTCGTGGCAAACAAACCGATCTCTTCAACCGTTCCGGTCACGCCAGCGGCAGTAATAAAGTCCCCAACCTTGAACGGTTGCAGGATGACCAGGAAAACTCCCCCGGCAAAGTTCGACAGCAATCCCGACCACGCCATGCCGATGGCGATGCCCGCCGCGGCAATCAATGCTGCGAAGCTCGTGGTCTCAACCCCAAAGAATCCGAGGATGGCGATGACCAGCACGATATTCAGCAGCGCCGCCACTGCCGAGCGGATGTAGCGAATCAGAGTGGGGTCGATCTTCTGCTTGGTCAGGGCGCTGCTGATCATGCGGAGCGAAAGGCCGATAAGCCACCGGCCAACAATCCAGATGGCGATTGCGCCTAGAATTTTCAAACCAACGGTCGTCAGTATCGTGATTGTCGTCTGCATCATGGGACTGAAATTGAAGTTCATGGCTGCTCCTTCGCGGCAACCGCCTGGCGGGGCTTGGCGGCTGGAGGACACATTTTACCTTTGACTCCGCGGCTTGGCTATGCTCGACTCTAAGGCATCGGCGATCGCCATCCGCTGGAACAAGCTCGCATCGCGCTCTTTGCCCCGGCTTTTGAATCCAGCAGCCTGCTGGTCCGTGCACGGCCCGTGGCGGGTCCTTGCCGTGGCGTCTCCGCGATTGACCCTGTCGTTGCAACGTGTTATAAATGCCCGTTTTGCGCTACTCTGCCGGGATCGAGGTCATACCATCCACGGCAGCCGCGCAAAATCCGACGCGGCCAAGCTCCAACACTCCGTTTAGGTTTTGCGGTGGAAGCGTGTTCGGAATTCCAGCAAAGCTCCCGTATGTTGCACTGGGACGGTGGCTCAGTTTGATTATCATCCCGAGCAAGCGTTTTTTGCGCGGCGAGGGATCTGGGCGAGCCGCGCGCAATAACTTACGCGTTTGGCTCGCTTCCTTTCCAAACTGAGGCGCTGTACTGGGCGTACTCGGACGGGAATGTCCTGTTGGAAAGCAGTCTCTAAACACGTTGATATATTCCTGAAAACCGATTCATTGGAGGACTCATTATGCGCACCGGGCTAGCCACTGCTGCGTCCCCAGGACGCTGTGTGATATCAGGTTTCTTGAACAGTTTGCTGAGAAACCGCTTCCTGAAGAAAACATTTGCTGTAGCCGCGCTGCTTACCGTCGGCGTCGCCGCGGCCTTCGCGCAGCCCGAAGCTGGCGGCGAAGCCTCGCTCAAACTCCCTGACCTTTCCTCGGTCAGCTTCCTCAACGGTGCCATCGACGGCCACCGCCTGTTGATGATCGGCATTCTTTTCTGCATTTTCGGACTCGGCTTCGGCATGGTCATTTATATGCGCCTCAAGAACCTGCCGGTGCATCGCTCCATGCGCGAAATCTCGGAACTGATCTACGAGACCTGCAAGACCTACCTCGTCACTCAAGGCAAATTCATCCTGCTGCTGTGGGCCTTCATCGCGGTAATCATTCTGCTTTACTTCGGAATGCTTCAGCACATGGAAGCCATGCGCGTGGTGATCATCCTGGCTTTCAGTCTCGTCGGAATCGCAGGCAGCTACGGCGTCGCATGGTTCGGCATTCGAGTGAACACCTTCGCCAACTCGCGCACCGCTTTCGCGTCGCTGCCGGGCAAGCCCTATCCGGTGTATCAAATTCCGCTCGAGGCCGGCATGAGCATCGGCATGATGCTGATCAGTGTCGAACTGCTGATCATGCTCATCATTCTGCTCTTCATTCCCGGCGACTATGCCGGACCCTGCTTCATCGGATTCGCCATCGGGGAGTCTCTCGGCGCGGCCGCGCTCCGTATCGCTGGCGGTATCTTCACTAAGATTGCCGATATTGGCTCCGACTTGATGAAGATCGTCTTCAAGATTAAAGAAGACGACGCCCGCAACCCTGGAGTCATTGCGGATTGCACCGGAGACAATGCCGGCGACTCCGTCGGTCCCTCCGCTGACGGCTTCGAAACCTACGGCGTCACCGGCGTCGCCCTGATCACCTTCATTCTTCTGGGCGTGAAGAATCCTATCGTGCAAGTCCAGTTGCTGGTGTGGATCTTCGTTATGCGCGTCATGATGCTCGTGGCCAGCGCCATTTCCTATTTCTTAAATGGCGCGATTGCCAAAGGACGCTTTGGCAAAGCCGATGAAATGAATTTTGAAACGCCGCTTACCACGCTGGTCTGGCTCACCTCAATCGTCTCCATCGCCCTGACCTTCCTGGTTTCTTACTACATCATCCCGGAACTCGGCGGAGACCTCACCCAGTGGTGGAAGCTGGCTGTGATTATCTCTTGCGGAACTCTGGCCGGTGCCCTCATTCCAGAGCTAGTAAAGTCATTCACCTCTACTGAATCGCGTCACGTCAAAGAGGTCGTCACTTCCGCGGAAGAGGGCGGAGCTTCGCTCGGCATCCTGAGCGGCTTTGTGGCAGGAAATTTTTCCGGCTATTACCTCGGCCTGTCGATGGTCCTGCTGATGTCAATCGCCTATTACTTCAGCACCATGGGTCTTGCCGCCGCCGCTACCATGCTGGCTCCCGCGGTCTTCGCTTTCGGACTTGTCGCCTTCGGCTTCCTCGGCATGGGCCCAGTCACCATCGCCGTCGATTCCTACGGTCCCGTCACCGACAACGCGCAATCGGTGTACGAACTTTCACTGATCGAGCAGGTTCCCAACGTCGAAGCCGAGATCCAGCGGGATTTCAGAATGCCCGTCAACTTCGACCGCGCCAAGCATCTACTCGAAGCCAATGACGGCGCAGGCAACACCTTCAAAGCCACCGCGAAACCAGTTCTCATCGGCACTGCAGTCGTCGGCGCCACCACGATGATCTTCTCGATCATCATGGCTCTCACCGTGGGACTAACCGAGAACGTGGACAAGCTCTCGCTTCTGCACGCCCCATTCTTTCTCGGCCTGATCACCGGCGGTGCGATGATTTACTGGTTCACCGGCGCATCCACGCAAGCCGTCACCACCGGTGCATACCGTGCGGTCGAGTTCATCAAAGCTAACATCAAGCTCGAAGGCGTGGTGAAAGCCTCCGTGGCCGACAGCAAGAAAGTTGTCGAGATCTGCACCAAGTACGCGCAGAAGGGAATGTTGAACATCTTCATTGCAGTCTTCTTCGGCACGCTGGCTTTCGCTTTCGTCGAGCCGTTCTTCTTTGTGGGCTATCTCATCTCGATCGCCGTCTTCGGCCTATACCAGGCCATCTTCATGGCCAACGCCGGCGCAGCCTGGGACAATGCAAAAAAGATCGTCGAAGTCGAAATGAAGCAGAAGGGAACTCCGCTGCACGACGCTACTGTCATCGGCGACACCGTCGGCGATCCGTTCAAAGACACATCGTCAGTAGCCCTGAACCCGGTGATCAAATTCACTACGCTCTTCGGCCTGCTGGCAGTCGAACTGGCGGTAAGGGTAACTTCGTCGTCGGATCAAGGCGCAACCATCACGAATGTGCTTGCACTGGTTTTCTTCCTGGTCTCGTTCTTCTTTGTATACCGTAGCTTCTACGGCATGCGAATCCGCAGTGGCAGCGCGGAATAGATAGAACTCTGGGAAGATGCCGAAAAAGATTATGTGGGGACAGCCGCCCTCGGCTGTCCACCGCGCACAGCGCGGCGGGTTGTGTGGCGCAGCGCTTCAGCGCTGCGATTAGACCGCAGATCCAAGTCGGCTTTAGCCGCTGAGGTCCGAATCCAAGAGTTATCAGGAATCTGAAACGCCATCCGGTAAAGTCGGATGGCGGCCTGCGTCGTATAATTCCGGCGTAATGAGCCGGTTGATCCCGATGGGGCAATTTTTGGGCTGGTTTGTGATCCCGATTTTCGCAGCGGTGTGGGTCTTCAATGGCTTAGTTATGCTCGTTTCACCTCGAGCTTGGTTTCGGTTACCCAGTTGGCTTGGATTTCAAGGCTCACTGACCGAGGCGAAATACGGGAGCGGTTGGGGCGCAATCCAAGTGCGACTGTTGGGGGCGATTTTTCTGGCAGTCCCTCTTGGGCTCTTATATAACTCGCTGAGCCCTCCGTCCGCGCATACCGATGCAACTCTTTCCTATTTGGCTTGGTTGATGGTCGGTCTCGCTACCATCCATATCGCCGTGAACGCCTTATTCATGCTTGTCTCGCCAAAAGCTTGGTTTCAATTACCCAACTGGATTCGGATACAAGGCTTTAGGTTCGGTGCAAAAGATGAGGGCAGCGGAATCCAACTCCGAGTAACCGGAGCATTAATTCTAGCCTTCATCGCTTGGGTCCTATACGAATCGCCCTTGAAGCGAATTGTCCTACCTTGATCTGCCGAAGGAACCGCTTACCGCCGGTTCCATCCGATATGTGCCGATCATCACTCATATCGCGGTGATCGAAGGTTTTCCAGTTACCAAATACCCAACCCCCTAGTTCGGCCCCTTCATTTTTTCCTTCACGTTGTGGGCTAACTTCTCAATTTCTTCCGCTTTCTTCAGCACGTCGAGCGATAGAACGTTCTCATTCGATTTATCGACGTAATCTTTCAGTTCCCCGGCCAGCTTCACGAGTTTGTCGGTATCGTTCTTGAGCGCGGCATGCCGGTCCAGGTTGGCCTTCTTGGCCATGTCGCGTGCAATGCGGTCTCGGGCTTCGTCTGCCTCAGGAGTCCCAACCGTCCCGTCTACTCTTTGCGGAGGTCCTCCATGACTTTGCGCAGCGCCGGACACTGTGTGCAACAAAAATAGAGAAAGAATCGAAGCTAGGAGTTTGGCTCGCACGGTACCCTCGAAAACGGCCTTACCGTTTCCAAAAGTATGACACTTTCGCCCGACGCAATCAAAAATGTGGGTGTAAACAACCGGGAAGGGCGCGACTTTCCACTCGTGCCCTAAATCTTGCGGAAGAAGTCAGCGCGGCTCAAGCCGCCGAGGTATGCTTTCGCGCGCTACAGGGCGCTCATATTCGACAAAAACTCGCCGTTCGTCTTGGTCTTGCTCAGTTTGTCGATCAGCAACTCCATCGCTTCCACCGGAGACAGCGGGTTCAGCACTTTGCGCAGCACCCAGATTCGCGACAGATCTTCCCGCGGAATCAGCAACTCTTCCTTACGCGTGCCTGAACGTTGAATATCGATGGCTGGGAACACGCGCTTATCCACTAGTTTGCGCTCCAGAATAATTTCCGAGTTGCCCGTGCCTTTGAACTCTTCAAAGATTACATCGTCCATTCGCGATCCGGTGTCAATCAAGGCAGTTGCAATTATTGTTAAAGATCCGCCTTCTTCAATATTGCGCGCCGACCCGAAGAACCGCTTGGGCCGCTGCAAAGCATTCGAATCCACGCCGCCCGACAGCACTTTGCCCGAGGGAGGAACGATCGTGTTATAGGCTCGCGCCAACCGCGTAATCGAATCAAGCAAAATCACCACGTCGCGCTTGTGCTCAACTAAACGCTTCGCCTTCTCGATCACCATTTCTGCGACCTGCACGTGCCGAGCCGCGGGCTCGTCGAAGGTCGAAGAAATCACTTCGCCCTTCACCGAACGTTGCATGTCCGTAACTTCTTCCGGCCGCTCATCGATCAGCAGCACCATCAGCACCACTTCGGGATGGTTCGTCGTAATCGAGTTCGCCACATTCTGCAGCAGCATGGTCTTGCCGGCGCGTGGCGGAGAAACAATCAACCCGCGCTGCCCCTTACCGAGCGGCGTCAGCAAATCCATCACGCGCGCGCTCGCATTCTCGCGCGTCGTCTCCAGCTTCAGCCGCTCCTGGGGATACAGCGGCGTCAAGTTGTCGAACAGAATCTTATTGCGCGCCTCGTCCGGCGATTCAAAGTTCACCGCCTCGATCTTCACCAGAGCGAAGTATTTCTCGCCCTCATGGGGCGGCCGCACCTGCCCGCTGATGGTATCGCCGGTCTTCAAATCGAACTTGCGGATTTGCGACGGCGAAACATAAATGTCATCCGGTCCCGGCAGGTAGTTGTAGTCGGGCGAGCGCAAAAAACCGTAGCCGTCCGGCAGGATTTCCAGCACGCCTTCGGCGAAAATGTGGCCTTCTTTTTCGCTCTGCGCCTGGAGGATCTTGAAGATGAGATCCTGCTTGCGCAATCCGCTGGCACCGGGCAGCTCCAAGGTCCTTGCGATCTTGGTCAGCTCGGTAATGTTCTTTTCTTTTAATTCAGCAATGGTCATGATTCACCTAAACCCGATCACTTAGACGTATCCGTTTCAGCGTTGTCGGGAGATTTTCAAAGGAGGGTATTCAGGGAAGACAAAACACCACAAGGCAGGCGGACAGGGCTGCTTTAAGCAGCCCGCCTTTGTGCCTCTGCAAAATTCTCCGGCTCCGACAGAACATCCTGCCGCTCCGCGCCTGCGATCCGGTCCAACACACCATTCATTGTTTCCTGGATTCTGGTGCTGGGCCGGTGGAACTTCCGCGTGGCCTTGGAGGCGAGCTGGCAAAGCATATAACGATTCCGTAAAGTCTGTAAAGCATCAAACACACGATCAGAGCGCATATCTGTCCTGCTCCTTCCTTATTAAGATGGGCGTTCGCTTTCGCCTTGCTCCGGGGGAAATCGGCCAGAACCCCATAGACCGTTCTAAACCATTGATTCCACTAGGAATGTAAAGGAGTTAGCGCAATTCCTACCCAGAATAGATGCGCAACCGGACCCCGAAGATGCTCAGTTTTCCTGATTTGGGCTCGCAGCCCGAGGTAGATCGGAGCCGACAGAAACTCCGAACGTCCGTGAAACGTCATACTCTAGCCGGAAACCCCGGAGAGGTCAACATATTTCTTACCCCTGGCCCCGGTGGGTACTCAAAACGGTACTCCTTGCAACGTAGCTTTCCCGGCGCAGTTTTGCAAATGGGATTACTGCCACTCCCGTATTCTCAGATGGTCACTTCACCGCGACCGTTACATATGCAGTGTGAATCGCCTCATACTCATTGTACGTTTCGGATCCAAGATCGCATGCCGATAGATCCCCGCTCCCGGCAGAGTCTCATTCTGATTGATGAACGCGCTTTTTCACTCCCACTCCAGTGATAGATCTGACTGCCGCCGCCTCATCCTTTGAACCGGCAAACTCCCATCTCTAACAATGTCGGCGGTGTCAAGCAAGTTTTGGAGCACACTTCTGTATGCACTCTGAGAAGAGCGCCATTTCGCTCTCGTAGTGGGTTTGCGCGTTTCCAACCTGGGCTCGCTTTGAATCGTT